>ENA-OSET01005663-OSET01005663.1-sediment-metagenome-genome-assembly--contig:-NODE-5663-length-10468-cov-5.876432_pt1 | contig 10468 bp, 8 predicted proteins | sample MGYA00237882_ERZ534229 | MGnify/ENA primary metagenome ERZ534229 (study PRJEB26408, sample SAMN06266212) | sediment metagenome | isolation source: Hudson Canyon methane seep mesocosm | place: USA:Hudson...
ATCCGGTAAGTAGCACTCTTGACTCGTCGGCTACGAAGTCTCCATCGGTGTCGCGGTATTCAATTAAATGAGGTGAGCACGAAACTAAGACTCGATCGTCTAATACTAAGATGCCTAGTGGCGCAACCAACTCTTGACTCTGAGCAAAGACAATGCTCTTGTCAGCAATGCCATCGCCGTCGGTGTCGCGCAGCACAATAACCCGATCACCGGCATCATGGTGACGCCCTGGATTACGACCGCTCCACTGGCGGTAATTAACAGCTTCGGTTACCCAAACATTGCCGTGGTCATCGACGTCAATGGCGGTCGGATTGTAAAACAATGGCGACTCAGCATATAGCTCCACCGGAGCCGAGCTAAAGGTGTCGAATTGTTCGTTGAGATTCTGTGCGTAACAGAGTGCGAAGATTAGGAAACTAGCCATGTAACATCAGAGTGTGTCTGCAAGAAGGATGCAGGGCATTTATCACTGATGTCACTATAACGTGCATTATTAACGGCTTCGTGTTTTTCTTTGCCGCTGGACACAACAATTATTTTATTGCAATCTAAAATCGTTGCAATACCCACGCTAATCGCTTTCGACGGAATTTCTGCGCCACTTAATTTCGAATTACGAACTCTTGTAGAGGCGTCAAGCTCGACAACTCGCGTGCGCGAATTAATACTCGCTCCGGGCTCGTTAAAAGCAATGTGTCCATTTACACCAATGCCTAAAATGCACAAATCGATACCGCCAGCTTCTCCAATTAACTCGTCATAACCTAAAGCAGGGAAGTGGATATTAGTCGAACAAATATTCACATGATCAAACAACTGTGTATTCATAAACTCGCGAAACTGATTGCCTTGATAATATTCGTCAAGGTTAAAAGTCCTTACCAAACTAAAATCTAAACAATCCTCGCGCAACAAGGCATAAACAGGTTCCATGGTAGACCCCGTAGCCAACATCAAATTGGCTGCGGGTTTGTCACGCAGTGTCTGAGTAATTATCTCGACGGCCTGTTGCTCAATAGACAATAATCAATCGCCAGCGTAGCCAAGGCCACTAAGGTCAGCCCCGGGGCCTTCGGTGCGGATTTTTTCGATAGCCGCGGCTGGGTTAGTTAAATCGTCTTTCATCTCAGGGAAAGCTTGCATCGCATAATCGATGATGCTGTCGCCAGTTTCGACAGTTGCACTAGTCACACATAGATCAACCATGCGCCTTAGCTCTCCTTGAGTTAGTTTGTCGGCGTGAGCAGATGAAAGTAATTCAAAATTGTTAAACGCCATTTCGTCGTCAGCGCCAACGCAGCCTAGTTCAAAAAGACCCATTAACGCATCAGCCTGGCTGTCGACATCACCATTATCGCGAGCGTATTCGTATCCAGCTTTGGCCAAATTAGTGTCGCCCGCACTCTTGGCTGAGTCCGCTTGGTCAATTGCAGTGCCAGCATCAGTGAAAACTGGTGTAGAATCGCTAGAACATGCTCCTAAAAAGGTGCTAATTAAAAGTAATGTAGAAAGTCGCATTTGTGTTAAGGGTTAGAGGCAGAACTGCCTATTGGCAATAATCTTACAACAATTTGACTCAATCACAATTAAAACCTAAAAACACTTCAAACTAACCATCTAAGGGTCGATATTTGCTCCTAAGGGGTAAAAAAGCGAGATAGGTGCACCTATTGCACTCCAATCATGTAACCTATCGCACTCTTGTCATCCATGACTACCATGCAAAAAGAATCCAAAGCTACTGTAAAAATACCGCGTCCTCTGTATCGCAGAGTACAGCAGGTAATAGCCAACTCTGGGTTTTCTTCGCCCACCGAGTTCATTGTTTACGTTTTGCGTGATCTTATGAGCGAAGTGGAGTCCAAGGATGAGCAAGAATTTTCACCCGACGAGCTCGCGGCCATTCGCCAGAAGCTTAAAAACCTCGGGTATCTCTAAAACCACTCCTAACTCAATCCAAAAAATAATCAGATGATTGCTCCACACGGCGGAACACTTGTAAATTGCATAGTCGAAGGCGACGCACGCACAGCTCTACTTGCTAAGGCAGAAGGCCTAGCAAAAATTACTCTTAACTCACGCGAAGCTAGCGACCTAGAAATGATCGCTACTGGTGCCATGAGCCCGCTGAATGGCTTCATGGGTGCCGACGATTACAACGGTGTATGCGATAACATGCATCTGGCTAATGGTGTTGCGTGGCCACTTCCGGTGGTGTTGTCACCGAAAGATGGTGAATCTGCTACGGCCGGGGACGAAGTTGCATTGGTTGGCGAAGATGGCACTGTTTATACTTATAATGAAGATGGTTCCGGTAGTGCAGTGTATGCTGATGGCAGTACTGAAACGTGGGACGGTCAAGGTGGTGGCAGCTGGGACGATGGTCAAGGCAATACCAGTACTTGGAATGCAGATGGTTCTGGTAGTTATACAGGGTCGGATGGCAGTTCAGGTTCTTGGAGTGCTGATGGTTCTTACTCATATGAAAATCCTGATGGTTCTTATAATAGCTATGATGCTGAAACAGGGGCTAGCAGCTGGGATGACGGTATGGGTAGTTCAGGCACTTATAATGCTGATGGCTCAGGTTCTGAAACCTATGCTGATGGCAGTGCTTATACTTGGGAAGCGGATGGTAGCGGTAGTCAAACTTACTCTGATGGCAGTAGCTCAACTTGGGCAGCTGATGGCAGTGGTAGCTGGGATGATGGTCAGGGCAATAATAGTACTTGGAATCCTGATGGTTCAGGAAGCTGGGCTAGTTCAGATGGGTCGAGTGGTTACTATAATGCTGATGGCTCATGGGGCACAACCTATGCTGATGGCACCAGTGAGAGCTGGGATACTCAAGGTAATGTAACTTACTATGATGCTGATGGTAATGAAGTTAGCAATGATGGTAGTAGTACAGGCGATACTTCAGGAACGGAAACCGGTGCTGATGGTACAGTTTATACTTATAACGAAGATGGCTCAGGCAGTGCGACTTATCCTGATGGTAGTGTAGAAACCTGGGATGGTCAAGGTGGTGGTACTTGGGATGATGGTTTAGGTAATGCCAGCACTTGGAATGCTGATGGCAGTGGCAGTTTTACTGGCTCTGACGGTAGTTCAGGTAGTTGGAATGCTGATGGTTCAAGCGCTTATACTGAGGCTAATGGTACCACTTGGGTATACAATGCTGATGGCTCAGGTAGTGTAAGCTATAGTGATGGCACAGTAGAGAGTTGGCCAGCACCGTAATTTAATAACGGTATGAAAAATAATAAAGTTCATTATAGGTATAGTGGACTTTATTAATTATATAATTTTTTAAACACACACTTCATACTTTGAAGTGCATTTAAATCGTACGGAGAAATAACATGGCTATTCAAGAGGTATCATTCAATAAAGTTAAAGCTGAAGCAACTAAATCAATTGCTCGTGCTAAAGCACGTCAAGCACAAGTTGTTGCAAACTCACATGTTTTAAAAGCGAAGCAAATGATTAATAGAAGCCAAGCACAAGCTAAAAAATAAAGCTTTTTTTAACAGTGCCTGAGTGATCAGGCATTGTTCCTTTCTTGTTTAAATATAAGTTAATTCAATAATGTTATCGTTTTTATTGTCCCGTTTTATTTTTTAACTTATTACAACTGTAAAAAATTACTTCTTTCTCATGGGTACTACGCCTCTTCATCCTCATATTCACCCTAAGTCGTTAAATATTAGGCAGCTACAGGAAAAAATAACGACACTGGAAAAATCTAATGAACGTCTTGTTATTTCCCATGAATTAACCCAAGAATTTGTCGGTCAAGTCAAAAGTGTTAAATATCTTATCAATTTAGTTTTTGATCGCGTATTAGAGACTTTAGACGCTGAAGCCGGTTCATTTTGGTTAGTCGATAAACCGAATAATCAAAATATATGTCATTTAGCTGAAGGGCCTGGTAAAAAAAATGTGTTAGGCTTGCGATTGCCTAACGGTAAAGGGATTTTAGGGGCCGTTATTAATTCACAAATCCCCGATATTATTTTAGATTGTAGTAAGGATGCACGGTTTTTTAATGAAGTGGATGCTCGTTCTGGTTTTACCACGCACTCTATGATTTGTGTGCCTTTGGTCATTGATAATGAAACCTATGGTGCTATTCAGATTCTTAATAAAAAAAATCGAGTTAATAGTCAGTTTGATGAAGATGACCGTAAGCTCGTTTTACAATTAGCAGCAGGTGCTTCATTATCAATGAAGAATGCCCGTTTACTTGAAATGGAAAGTCGCGTAAATGAAATGAATGCGTTAATGTCTATTTCTAAGGAAATAGTATCTACTTTGGATTTAGATCAGGTCTTAGATTATGTGGTTAATCGTGCTAATGAATTAGTTGATATTACCGGTGCTGCAGTTGCTTTATATGATGAACGTAAATCACAACTCCTGTTAATGGCTTTATCTGGGGAAGACAAGGTTGATCCGAAGGATGATGATCAACTTATGCTCATTCAGCTTATGGAGCAAGTGTTAAAAAGTGGCCGCAGTGCCTATGTGGCTAATATTACAGAGTACAAAAAAACCTTAAGCAATGGCGATAATCTTTGGGTGAATTATATTGAAAATAAGCAGTTGAATGCGGTTTGGGCAATGCCTTTAGAAGATGAAGAAGGAGTATTAGGCGTTATTTTTTTTGAAGCTAAACAAATAGGCTTTGCCAATGGTTCTAAAGCTGATTTATTGCATATTTTAGCCTCGCAAACCACGGTTGCATTGCGTAATGCTAGTTTATTTAAAAATATTCCGCTGAGTAATGTTTTAAGTCAGGCTGGTGAAAAGAGTCGAGATTTATTTAGTCTCGATAGCTGGAAGAAAAAACTGATTATATTAAGCCTTATATCAACCTTATTACTGAGTTTGCACTATTTACCTATTTTTCGCTGGGTATCAGGCACCGCTATTGTAGAAGCACAGTTAGGTCAGGGCATATTTCTACCATTAGAGGGTCAAATAAAACACATTTTTGTTAAAGAAAGCCAGCTACTTAAAAAAGGGCAGTTAATTGCTCAATTAGATAACCGCCTTATTAAGTTAAATCTATTAGAGTATGAATCACAGCTAGCACTTTTAGAGCGACAGATTGTTGAAGCACGGGCGGAATCCGATGCCTTGATGATGAATAATGCTGCCATCGAACGTGAAGCAGTGCGTGCAAAAGTGCTTAAAGCCCGTGCTGATTTATTAGAAATTGATATTAAAGCTCCGATAGATGGACTAGTACTAACCCCTAAACCTCAGGAGTTAAAAGGGCGTGTTTTTGCAATGGGTGATGAAATCATCCGTTTAGCCGATCCGAAAAAATTAGTTTTATTAGTGCATATTCCCGAAATAGATCTCCTCGATATAGAAATTGGACAAGCGGTAAAATGTGTTTTACGGGCACAACCTGGGCTTTATTTTACAGGTCGCGTTAGACACGTGGGGCAGTCCTATGAAATTCCTAATACGATTTTAGATGCCTCGGTTGAGCTTGAAAATGAAGAGTCTAAAACAGGTTTTATTGCAGAAGTTGAAATACTTAACCCGCCTTATGAAATCAGACCGGGTATGACAGGTCAAGCGTTGATACAAACTGAAAAAACCTCTGCTTTAGTAAGAATTTGGCGCAGAATTAGCAATTTTATTGCCTTTAATCTAGGTTTATAGTTGTAATAAAATGAGTGATATTAGCCCGCCTGCCTTAAGAGAGGAATTGAAAATAAGCAAGCTTGTTCAGCAAGGTGAGCTGAGTTATGTTATTAAAGAGCCTGATAAACAAGCGTATTTTCATTTTAGTGAACCTGAATATGAAGCCATGGTACTTTTTAACGGTACCCGTGATTTAATACGCATTGTTGAGTTATTCAATCAATTTTCTAAACGCTATGAATATGATTTAGAACAAATCAATACTTTATATGAATCTTGTCGTGATTTTCGTTTACTAAGCCGTACAAAAGAAGAGCAGAATGCGGCTTTACTTGAAAAGGTAAAAGAAGAACGTAAAAAGAAGCTATTACAAGGTCAAGGTAGTTTATTATTTTTACGTTTTCAATTAGCGGATCCTAATGATTTTTTTAATGGTATTATCAATAAAATACGTTTTTTCTGGCACCCTAATGTTGTAAAGTTTCAGGCATTATTTTTAATGTTTGCTGCTGTATGTGTCTTATTTGCAGGGGATCGATTTTTACTCGATCTTAGCCGTGTTTATTTACACGCTCAAGAATCAGAACTGGGTTTTTTAAAAATCTGGTTAATTGCTTTAGGGGCTATTGCAGTACATGAATGTGGTCATGGACTTACCTGTAAATATTTTGGCGGTGATGTGCATGAAATGGGTTTTTTACTGCTTGCTTTTCAACCTTGCCTATATTGCAATGTTAATGATGCTTGGTTATTTGAAGATAAATGGCAAAAAATTTATGTTGCACTCGCAGGTGTATGGGTAGAGCTATTACTGGCAGGAATCAGTGCGTTTGTTTGGTTGTTGGTTGACGTTTCAAATCCTATTGGCTTTATAGCCTTTATATTATTAACCATCGGCACCGCAACCTCTTTATTGGTTAATTTAAATCCGCTATTAAAATTTGATGGCTATTATATTTTGACCGATCTGTTAGAAATACAAAATTTACGGCAAAATGCAATAAGCTGGTTTTCATGGAGCCTCAAAACTAAAGTATTACGCCTAGATGAGGAAATGCCACTTAATCCATCAAAGCGCGAACAACGTGTTTATCTTATTTATGGTAGTTTAGTGACACTCTATATGACCATGATGCTGTCGTTTATTGCCCTGTTAGGCTATGAATTTATATCAGTACAATTTGGTTTTTTTGCTAATATTGCCTTTATCTATTTGGTCTTCGTTTTGCTAAGAAAATTAACAGGCACTTGGGGGGCGACTTTAATGACTTGGTTACAAAAATTGTGTTGGCGTAGTTCAATACGTAAACGTCTGAGCATTATTAGCGTGTTAGTTTTTATAGGTTTACTTATTTTTTGTCAACCTCATATTCGAATTGTTAGTAACGGTGTTATCGCAGCACCGAAGCATATTATTTATGCTCCCGAAAATGGGTTTATTAATTATGTAGGTTATACTAATAATAGACAGTTAGTAAACCTAAAGAATATGCCTTTTTTAAGCTTAAGCTCACCGGATTTAACGCTGATAAAACATGAATTAAAAAATGTTCAGCATAAAATTCAAATGCAGCAACAAGAAGCCTCTGCCAGTAATGAAACTGCCCAAGGACGACAATTTCAAATCGAAGGGGCTTTTGTCGATGAAAAAATGCTGTCCTTATTAGAACAACAACATAGTTTGGATATTTTCGCACCGAAAGGGGAATGGCTAGTAGAAGGTTTACCGCCTCAGTCTATTGATAAGCGTTTTTATCATGCAGGGGATGAAATTCTTACCTTAATCGCTAAAAAACAACGCTTTATTGAAGTTATTATTGATCAACGAGATGTTTATTTAGTGTCGCTAGGAGATAAAAGCAGTATCCGTTTTACTGGGATTGCCCCTGTGATTTATCATGCAACTGTCAGTATGATTTCACCGATTGCCACACTGGATGTTATGGAACAAGGTTTATTAGTCCGGCTGGATATTGAATTAACTGAAAATACCCCCGTTCCTCCACTAGGCTTATCAGCTGACATTATTATTTTTGGAGAACCACGCCCTTTATGGCAACATTTTTCTCATGCAATCCGTAAAATACTCAGGGCAGATCTATGGCTATAACACTTCGACCGGTTTTTGTTAAACAAACGCTTATTCTTAGCTTTTTATTACTGAGCTTAGTATCCCCTCTTGCGTTAGCCGTTGAGCCTTCCGATGAGCTAAAAGTTTACTTAAAAGGCGTAGTTATGCCTGAGCAAACAGTAAAACTATCTTTTGCAAGTTCCGGTATTGTTCGACAACTGGCTAAAGGCGGGAGTACGGTAAACGTGGGGGATATTCTGGCTAAGTTAGATGATAAAAAAGCACAAGCTGAATTAAAACAAAATGCGGCTAAATATCGCTCCGCACAATCCGAACTTGCCTCCATGCAACATGATCGAGATAAGGCAAAACGCCTAGTGAATGACAAAATCTTATCGGATGTCGCTTTACTCGAAGCTGAATTTAAAGTCACTATGGCAAAAGAACAAGTCAATGTTAGTCACGCACAATTATTTTTAGCACAAGTCGCCTTAACCGACTGCACCATTAACGCCCCTTTTACAGGTGCTGTGATTGCCAAACACCTGAGTAATGGCGAATGGACCAATGCCGGTGATCCCGTTATTGAATTTGTAAATTTAAAAAATCTCACCTTATCCATTGATATTCCACCGGATATGTCGAATGGACTTTACCTTGGTTTAGCAACAGATGTACTCCAAAATAAGCAAATACTAGGCAAAGCACGGGTAAAGACCATTTATCCTGTGATTGATCCTGCCAGTGGTTTAAGGCGAATTGTCTGGCAGGTTATTGCAGTAGAAGGGGTTTTATTAACAGGGCGTTATGTTTCCTTAAAACAATGGCCAGCAAATACGACAAAAATACGCACTTCCGTGATCAAAGGTTCAGAATGACAGTCTCACCTTTAATAAAGCTAAAGCCCTGTTTCATTTTTTTAGCCTTATTCACGCTACCACTCCATGCCACAACAGTGCTTGAAGAGCATGATTTTACTTTTGAACGTGTGCTTAAACAGGCTTTTTTACATAATCTTGGTTTACAAATTGAAGTTGAACAACTGGCTATACAACAACATAAAGAAGTCGCCGCTTTTCGTAAATTTTTACCTGCCTTATCTTTAAATACCAGTCGCAACCAAACTGCATATCACTCCGAAGGTCAACAACGCGAATTAAGTTATTACAGTTCTAGGATAAATATTACTCAAGTCATTTATCATCCTGCATTATGGGCGGGCTGGAAAAAATCTGAACTGACTCAGAAGCAAGCTGATTATATTCTGCAACGTAAACAACAGAGCCTATTATTTGAATTAAAAAAAGCATGGTACACATTATTAGCAGAAAGACAGATTAATTTAGAAGCTCAGGCCTCTTTAAAACGCCTTATACAGCATCAAAAAAACGCGGAAGCTTTTTTTAAAAATGGCAAAATATGGCGTAATGATGTGTTACAAGCAAAAGTCCGAGTTGCGAAAGGCGAGCGTGATTTATTTGCCGCTAATAACCGTTTAGAAGTGGCTAAATCTGAAATTAATTTAATCCTTAATCGTGATATTACTTTAGCCTTAAATCCCATTGGCAAACTAACAAAAGTATATTTTAAGTCATCTCTAAAACCACTATTGAATCAAGCTCTGGATAATCGTTTAGAGTTAAAACAAAGTGCTTTAGACATTAATTTAGCACAACAAGATGTGGCTTTAAGCAGTGCAAAATTAAAACCGACCCTTAACTTTTCGCTCTCTAGTTCTGTTAATTCAGAAAATATTGACTACAGAGATGCTATCGCAGATGTGGAATTTAATTTAGCTTTAAATTGGGATTTTTGGCAGTGGGGACAAACAAAGCGAGAAATTAATGCCGCAGAAGGTAATGTAACGGTAAAAAAGCTGAGTTATGCACAAAAAAAAGCCATCACCCTGATTGAGGTTAAAAAAGCCTATTTAACGGTTATTGAATCTCAAAAAAGCTTACATGTTGCAGAACAAGCCTTAGATCAAGCAAAAGAGAATTTCAGAGTTAGCCAAATTCGTTATCAAGAACAGCTAGGCAGTTCAAATGATGTGCTTGATGCACAAGATTTATTAACACAAACGCGTAATGACCGAACGTCAGCATTAAGCCGTTATTTAACGGCTCTTGCTGAACTTCACTTTGCTATCGGTTTATCGTAACGACTGAGTATTATTTGTTATTTTTATGCTGTACCTGTTCATTCGTCACCACTACGCCTTTATCTCGTTTAATCTCTTCGGGTTTAATATAAAAAAGACTTACTAATCTAAGCCTGATGTGTCAAGATTTTAAGTTCTTAATTCATATTAAATATAACGGCTACTTGGAGAAATAATCTGTGCGTGTTTTATTAATTTACCCTATTTTACCTAGCCACATTTTGTATTTTAATAAAAGTATGGCTCGATTGGGTAAAAAGTCCTCTTATCCACCCGTTGGATTATTGACAGTGGCTGCGATGTTGCCTAAAGATTGGCAGCTAACCCTTGTTGATCGTAATATCCGTGATATTAGCGAGGCAGAGTGGCAGTCTGCTGAATTAGTGATGATTTCAGCGATGATTCCTCAGAAAGATGATTTTCATTTGTTAGTCAAAGAAGCCAAAAAACGTGGAAAAGCTGTGGTTATTGGAGGGGCTTATCCAAGTGCCTTACCAGATGAAGCGGGCAGTAGTGGCGCGAATTATTCGGTTTTAAATGAGGGTGAAATTACAGTACCCCTTTTTTTA
>ENA-OSET01005664-OSET01005664.1-sediment-metagenome-genome-assembly--contig:-NODE-5664-length-10464-cov-25.751709_pt1 | contig 10464 bp, 12 predicted proteins | sample MGYA00237882_ERZ534229 | MGnify/ENA primary metagenome ERZ534229 (study PRJEB26408, sample SAMN06266212) | sediment metagenome | isolation source: Hudson Canyon methane seep mesocosm | place...
TGATGTAGGAGCGTCCGCCCTCGGCGCGAATATAACAGGCTCTTGCTTTAGATCAAAAGCTCTATTTAAAATCGCGCAGAGGGCGGACGCTCCTACCTGTTACCCATTCAAATTAAAGGACTACACTGTGGCGGAAAGTGATGGGTCATCAGGTAACTCAATGACATTGGTAGTGATCTCTTTCTATAGCTATGGAGAGACAGGCAATCTCGTTTATATCTAATGATAAATATCGTGAATAAATTTATTTTTCCTCAATAGAGGTTAGTTTTATTAATGCTTCCCTGTCAAGAATTGTCACTGTTCCTCTATTCAACTTAACCAGGCCTTTCGCTTCAAATTGCTTCAAATTCCTGGAAATAACTTCACGAGCCGAACCTAACTTAATGGCTAGTTCTTGATGAGTAAGATGTAACACTTCAGTATCCGCATTTAATAGTTCTTTAGCCAAACGCCACTCAATACCTTCAAAAACGACTTCTCCCAGCCGTCCGATTACATTGGATAATCGTGCTGCAAAGTTTTTAAAAACAAATTCTCTAAAAAAAGCGGACTGTTCCAGACAGCGATAAAAAGCATGAGAAGGAATGACGAAGGCTGAAACCTCACCTTCTGTATAAGCTTCTGCTGGATAGTGCTCACCACTTAATAAACAGGAGGTAGTGAGCACGCAAGAGTCACCAGGGCGCACTTGATATAACAACATTTCCCTGCCATTCTCAGACAATAACTGCGCCTTTACTGAGCCTTTCAGTAGCAATAAATAATTTTCACATTGAGCACCTGATGCAAACACTTGTTGACCACCAGGAATATTTACCAACGTCGCGCTTTCCATCAAACTCATTATCTTTGATTCACCACATTGGATAAATTCTGGAAAATGAGTTTCCCATAACTGTTGATGTTTAAGCACTTTTTTTCACCTGATTAAATAAAAGTTTATTCACTGTATGCACTATTAAAGGTGTTGTAAAGAAAAACAATTATTATCATTAAATCAACTCCACTTGCGAATCGTTCGCATTTACATTAATATACGCGTAACTTTTACTATCCCTGAGAAAAATAATGAAAAAACTTTCTTTCACTATCGCCCTGCTATTAGGAGCCAGCACATCAGCTCAAGCCTTAACTGTCGATGAATTAGCCGCACAATTTGAGGCCTACAAAAAACAGCAAAATGCTAAATTTGAACAATTAAGCTCCGAAAATTCATCTTTAAAACAACAAAACCAGACTTTAAAACAAAAAATAGAAAGTACTCAGGAACAAGTTGCCAATAATACGACTGCCGTTGAAGTAGTCAGTGAAAATATTGATGTAGTCGGTAAAACAGCTGAGTGGTTTAATAACACCTCTATTGGTGGTTACGGTGAATTACATTACCAAAACCGGAGTACTGAAGGTGGTAACAGCCATAAAGAGGAAATTGACTTCCACCGTTTTGTACTATTTTTTGCTCATGATTTTAGCGATAATCTACGTTTTTTCTCTGAACTTGAAATAGAACATTCATTTTTATCTGATACAGATACTGATGGAGGAGCTTCTTCTGACACATCTGACGGTGCAGTAGAACTTGAACAAGCTTATTTAGAGTATGATTTCAATCAAAATGCCAGTGCTAAAGCAGGTCTATTTTTGATGCCAGTTGGAATTATGAATGAAACTCATGAACCAGATACCTTTTATGGGGTAGAGCGAAATGAAGTTGAAAAATCAATTATCCCAACAACCTGGTGGGAAGCGGGTGTTGGCGGTACTTACCGCTTTGATAATGGTATAAGTGTTGATGCAGCAGTTATGTCAGGACTAGAGGTTGGAGACAATTATGAAATCAGAGGCGGCCGAAGAAAGGTTTCCAAACAAACTGCGAACGATCCCATTATTGTAGGCCGAGTTAAATACACAGGTGTACCCGGCCTGGAATTAGCTACAACTGTATTACATCAGACTGATTTAGCACAAAGTGATAAAAACCCAGCAGTAGATTTAGGCTCAGCAACCTTATATGAAACCCATGCTATTTATAGCCGTGCAATAGGCCCAGGTACCTTTACAGGTAAAGCCTTATATAGCCGTTGGGATATTAATGTAAACAATGGTGACCAGGCTGCTGAAGATCAATATGGCTGGTATCTGGAACCAAGCTACAGACTACCAACTTCCATAGGCGATATAGGTGTTTATGGTCGCTATCAAAAACTGGATTACTACAAAGGGGCTGACAAAAATTATAATATCTGGGAAGCGGGTGCTAACTGGTGGATCCATAACAACGTTGTGTTAAAAGCCAATTACATCTATAAAGAAGATACCTTAAACAGCAATAAAGATGAACGTGGATTTGATTTGGGTCTAGGCTACCAGTTCTAAATCTAATACCTAGGGTGGGCCTTGCCCACCCTACTTTGTATCAAATACAGTAACTACTCAGCGTATATTTTTCTGTGGGTATAGGGTGTTGGTTTATCAGGCTTCTGCAACAGGACGTTGCAGTAGAGCTTACAGGGACGTATTTACGCGTCCTTATAAATCAATACCCTATGCTTTCAGCCCCAAACTCGCTGAGTAGTTACCAAATACATTATAATACGCATATGCTAAAAAATATTTTACTCATCACCCTGCTTAGCCTTTCTTCCTCCTTATATGCAGAGGAATATCAAAACGCAGAAGAGTTTCTGAGTCAAACCTTTGCTAACTCAGTGCCTAAACCTAAAGTCTTATGGCTAAAAAAAGACTTAAAAAAAGTTGCCGCTCAAATTCTCCAGCATAACCCAGGTTTTCTTCGAACACGCTACTGGAAAACAGCTGAAAAATCAGTCTGGATTTTGAATGAATTGGGTAAAACAAAACCTATTACGGTTGCCGTTATCATTAAAGATAATAAAATTGAATTATTAAAAGTACTCGCTTTTAGAGAAAGTCGCGGATGGGAAGTCAAACATGACTTTTTTACTGACCAGTTCAAACAAAATTCATTAAATGAAGAGCTAAGACTCAGTTCTGCAATTGATGGCATTTCAGGTGCTACATTATCGGTACGCGCATTAACAAAAGTTGCTCAACTGGCTTTATTTTTTAACAGCCAGGTCCAATAATGAAAAAGAAACTGTGGCCGTTTCTATACAGACTGCATCGTTATATGGGGCTATTATCAGCTCTGGTTTTAATCATGCTGGCTGTCACGGGCATTGCTTTAAATCATACCGAAGATTTAAAACTGGATAGCCATAAAATAAATTCTAACGCTATTCTTGACTGGTATGGTATTCCCTCCCCTCAGAACCTAAAATCCTTTGCTACTTTAGATCATTGGCTAACGCAGGTTAATCAGAATATTTATTTTGATAAAGCGATGCTAATAAAAACTGAAGAAAACTTACTGGGTAGCGTAGAAACAGATGAGTTTATTGTTGCTGCTTTGAGCAATTCATTGTTATTACTCTCTGTAGAAGGTGAATTAATAGAACAAACACCTTTAAACAACATAAAAAGAATAGGCTTAAACAGCAAAAAAGCTGTTGTGATTATCGCTGGCGAAGAGCAATTAAGCAGTAATGATGGCCTTCTATCCTGGCACTCAGATAACAACAAAGCAGTCACCTGGTCTAAAAACACGATTTTACCAGAGAGCATAAAAAAGACGATACAAAGTCACTTTCGTTCATCCATATTACCCCTGGAACGCGTTTTACTCGACATTCATAGCGGCCGTTTTTTTGGCATGATAGGGGTTATTATTGTTGATATCAGTGGCATCTTTGTCATCATACTTTCACTTAGCGGCCTAGCCATCTGGCTGAGACGTAAACTAATTGTGTTAAAACGCTCATAAGTGATAAATTAAATCAGAAACGTAACTCTTGAATAACAGTTTTTTTAAAATCGCGCCGAGGGCGGACGCTCCTACAAGAGAAGTAATAGTCTATTACTATAAAAATTACTTATTTAAGTAATTACTCAGAAACAATCTTTAGTCACTCTTCTTTGAATCTCAATTAATGGGTCTTCATTTTCTTCAGGCAATTATTGATGACTATACTTGTTCCTTTTATTTTGTTTTGTTCATCCATAACTGTCTCCCTGCGTATTTATTTTCCTAGTGAAGCTTTTAATCATCCATATCATTTGAGTTTTCCTCATTTTTTTCTGGTAAAGCTTCATTAATCACAGCAAAACTATCAATATTGGCCCCGCAATCAGGACAAACCCAGCTTTCTGCTAATGCTCGAAAAGGTTCTTTACCTTGATACAGATACCCACACCGAATACAGATCGTCATCATCAGTTTTCTCCGATTATGCTATTCTAGAAACATTTTAAATTAAAACACTCAATTCTAAACAAATTGATCATTTATATATGAGCAAAAATCGCCCTGTCGTTTTATCTTTTTCTGGCCATGACCCAAGTGGCGGAGCAGGTCTTCAAGCGGATATAGAAACCTTAATCAGCCATCAATGTCACTCTTGTAGCGTGATTACCGCATTAACCGAACAAGATAGCAACAATGTAAAAAAACTGATTCCTCAGCAAGCTCAAGATATTATTGATCAGGCAAACACTATTTTGAATGATTTCCAGGTCAAGGCAATAAAAATAGGTTTGATCGGTCATCATCAAACAGCTGAGGCCATCCAGTCTATTTTATTACAGCACCCACATATCCCCGTTATTTTAGACCCTGTATTAGCTGCTGGGGGCGGCACATCATTGGCAAATGAGCAGTTAGTAAATAGTATTATCCAGCTATTACTCCCCTGCACCACTATTTTAACGCCAAATAGTGATGAAGCTCGCATTTTAGCTAAACAAGATGATTTAAGCGATTGTGGCCAGACCTTACTTTCCCTAGGCTGCGACAATGTTTTGATAACAGGCACACATGAGCAATCAACTACCGTCAACAATCAGTTATTCCAAAAAAATGCTAAAACCGAAACCTTTAGCTGGGATAGATTAAACCAGGATTATCATGGCTCTGGCTGTACACTTGCTAGTGCTATTGCAGCCTTAATAGCACATGGACTTGATCCTTTCACCGCAGTATCTGAAGCTCAGGATTACACATGGAATGCACTTGCAACAGCATATCACCCAGGCCAAGGACAATATAATCCTAACCGTTTATTTTGGATGGAGGATGGGCAATGATATTCCCTGCAACAGGCTTGTATGCCATCACCCAAACAGACGGTAAAACTAACCCGGATATTATTGAGGATGTTAATGCCGCACTAAAAGGCGGCGCTCGCGTAATTCAATATCGAGACAAAAGATCGACGGATAAAGTCTCTCTGGCTAAACAGTTACTAAGTCTCTGCAAACAATTTAACGTCCCTTTACTGATCAACGATGATGCGGAACTGGCTTGCCAAATTGGGGCCGATGGGGTTCATATCGGTAAAAATGATGGTAGTGTGGTCACAGCAAGAAACCTATTAGGCCCTAAAGCAATTATTGGCGTTTCTTGTTACGATGATATAGATATTGCCTTACAGGCTCAACGCGATGGTGTTGATTACGTTGCCTTTGGCCGATTTTTCCCCTCTAATTCCAAGCCACTGGCATTGCCAGCCCATACTGAAACATTGCAACTGGCAAAAAAACAAATCAAACTACCCATTGTTGCTATTGGTGGTATTTTGCCTGAAAATGGACATACTTTATTAACCGCAGGGGCTGATGTACTAGCTGTTATCGGTGGAGTTTTTGATAACGACCCAGAACGATCAGCCAAAACTTACTCAAAACTATTTAATAATCCCTCGAACTAATGCTTAATAGTCGTCGTAAATTCTTAACCAGCATATGCTCAGTTGCTGCATACAGCTTAAGCCTGGCTACTGGTTTAGCACATGCATCACTGGAAAATGTTCAATGGTTAAATAAAAGCTTTAGCCTAAGCCCTTATGATGAAACTATCGAGCATTTATTTAAAGGGGCTAAACTGATTGATAATCACAATAAAATAAAATTTGAACGCCTCCCTCATGTGGCTGAAAATGGTGCGATTGTCCCCATCAAAATCATTAGTAGCTTTAAGAATGTAACAAAAATTTATATTTTTGTAGAAAAAAACCCTCACCCACTCAGCGCTGAATTTAATCTTTCTCCCAGTGTTGCGGCGGAAGTATCAGCCAGACTCCGGATGGCCAAAACCAGTGCAGTTACAGTCATAGTCGAAGCAGATGGCAAATTTTACCGTAAAACAAAAAAAGTCAAAGTTGCCATAGGGGGCTGTGGAGGTTGATATGTCCAGTATAAAAATTAGAACTAAACGACTTGATGGCAACACCCAGATTAGAACCTTAATCACCCACCCCATGGAAAATGGCCGCCATAAGAACAAACTGGGCGAGTTAATTCCAGCCCACTTTATTCAAGAGCTTTGGGTGGAACATAATAAAAACAAAATTGTAAACTGCAATATGGCTGGCAGTATTTCTAAAAACCCTTATTTTGATTTTTTACTTAAAGGTGGAGAAGTCGGTGATACAGTCACGATTTCATGGATAGATAATTTAGGTGAAACTGACTCTAAAGAACATATAATTAAATAATGATCACTACTCAAGCTAATTGCACAGATATTGTTGAACCGGGTCTACTCCCCGTCAATCAGGCCCTGGCTAAAATCCTATCGGCATTACCCTCTATTGAAGATAATGAAATCATCAATATTGAAAAAACAAAAGCCAGGACATTAGCGGAAGATATTATCGCAAGCAATAATGTGCCTCTACATAATAACTCCGCTATGGATGGTTATGCTCTTAATGCTCGGGATATAGCAACTGAAGGAGTGACTTCATTTGCGGTGATTGGTTCTGCTTTTGCCGGCCAACCCTATACAGAAGCAATCAGTACAGGACAATGTATACGCATTATGACGGGGGCAATCATCCCTGCAGGTGTTGACACGGTCATCATGCAAGAACAAGTTGAGATTAAAAACGATTGCATTAATATTGACCATCGCCACTCAGCAGGTCAGAACATTCGTTTGGCTGGTGAAGACCTGCCTAAAGGTGAAATGATATTGCAATCTGGGAAATTTATCACTGCTGCAGATATTGGCCTTATGGCATCTCTAGGTATCGCTAAAGTAAAAGTCAGACGAAAACTAAAAATTGCCATTGCATCGACAGGTAATGAATTAATTAATATTGGTGATACCCCCAATATTAACAGCTTATATGACAGTAACCGCTACAGTCTATGTGCTGCATTAGACCGTCCAGATATTGAAATTATTAATATGGGAATTTTGCAGGATAGCCCAGAGGTTTTATTAGCCAGTTTTAAACAAGCCAGTGAAACTGCAGATATAATTATCTCTACAGGGGGCGTTTCAGTAGGCGATGCTGATTATACTAAAACAGCACTTAAACAATCTGGACAGGTTGATTTTTGGAAAATTGCTATTAAACCAGGGCGTCCTCTGGCCTTTGGTCGTATCAATAACAGTGTATTTTTTGGTTTACCAGGCAACCCTGTAGCCGTCATGGTAACCTTTAGTCAGTTTGTACTGCCAGCTATAGAAGCCATGCAGGGGATTAAAGACAAAGCTAAAACACCAACATTACAAGTTCAATGCAGTGAAAGCATCCGTAAAAGATCGGGGCGCACAGAAGTCATACGTGGTATTTTAAAACAACAAACAGATGGTAGCTACACAGTCAAAACAACGGGAAAACAAGGCTCTGGTATACTCCGTTCAATGAGTTTGGCTAATGCATTTATCATTCTTGAACATGACAGAAATACAGTGCAAACTGGTGAACTAGTCACAGTACAACCTTTTTCGGGTTTATTTTGAGCGCCTAAATTATGTTAACAACAAATCCTGTAACCTGTAACAACTGCAGCTTAGATAACATCTGTTTTCCTAGAGGCTTATCTGAGGATGAAGTAAACCATATTAGCCAGATTATTAAATCTAAAAAAACCCTACAGCGTGGCGAATATATTTTTCGTGAACAAAGTGACTTTAAAGGTGTGCTGGCCATAAAGTCAGGCTCAGCAAAATTGGTAACTGACGATTACCATGGCAATGAACACATACTTAATGTATTACTACCTGGCGAGTTATTAGGCTTCGATGGCATAAGTAATAATAAGTACCGTTGTTCTGCTGTCGCCCTGGAGACACTTAGTTTTTGCGAATTGCCTGCACAAAATATGGATGATCTTTTTAAAAATGTTCCCTCTCTGGCCAAAGAACTTTTTCGCCACAGCAGTGAAAAAATGAATGCGGATAAAGAGTTTATTGTTCTAAGTAAACGACCCGCAGAAGAAAAACTGGCCTATTTTTTGATCAGTCTTTCAGACCGTTTAAAAAAACGAGGCTTTTCTGCTTCTGAATTTACTTTATCATTAACACGACAGGAAATTGGTAACCACTTAGGCTTAGCTTTAGAAACCGTCAGTCGCCTATTTAAAAAATTTGATAAAGCCGGACTGATTACAGTGAAATCCAAACAAATTGAAATTAAAGATATTGCCAGACTACGTGCAATATTTACTTTTTCTGATTAAATCAACCATCCCAGCCCACATGATAGGCCAGGATAATCATCCGTACATTACATAAATGTATTTTCAAATAGGTTTTTAGACCAGCTAAACATATCTTCATAGTGATCAATGCTATGCATTTCTGCCTCGCCTAATGACTTTTTAATGGCCACCATTCCCTTGCCTTGTTGATAAGCAAAACCAGCGGTTAGCCATGTCGCCGTATTGTAGGTAATAGGACTATAACAGGCAGAGTTTGTGGTTAAATTAGCTAGCCGTTGAGTATCATTAACATCTTGCCCTGCAATCATTCTGATAATGGCATCAGCACATACTTTAGCCTGAGAGTTAGCCATATGTCCTGATTTTGGTTGATTTGTACCACTTGAATCCCCAATAACAAAAACACCTTGCTCATTTTTCAACTCATAACTAACGGGATCTACATCGGCCCAACTACCCGCTACTGTTGCATAGCCTAATTGCGATACAATTTTCCCCGCTTTGTGGCTAGGAATAAGGTTTAATACATCCGCATCAAATGAACCTTTTGATGTATTAATACTTAAGCCGTTTACATCATTCACCACAACATCAGGAATATACTCAACAATATCACCATATAAATCAGAAAATGCAGTCGAGAACATATGTTCTTCAACAATAATTTTAGAATTCATATCTAAAACTACTACGCGCCCCCCCCCTTTCCTTTTCATGATATCTGCCACCACACACGCTCTTTCATAAGGCCCTGGAGGACAACGATAAGGTGCTTTTGGTACGGTCATAACAAAAGTCCCACCAGCAGGTATATCTTCTAATTGCTGTTTCAATAATACTGTTTGTTCCCCAGCAATCCAGGCATGCGGCGCTATTTTTTCATCCCAGCCAGTTACTTCATCAAAGGCTATACCAGGAGCCAACACTACAAAATCAAATGGTGCATTCTTTTGCACCGTATCTTCATTATAAAAAACAGTCTTAACACCATCATTGCCTGCATCTATGCCAGTCACCATCCCTTTAATAAACTTGACCCCATACTTTTGCGCTAAGACACTGTGATCAAAGGTAATGTCAGACATATTCAATCTGCCATTAACAACCAGATTACTCATTACACAAGAAACATGTGAGGATTTAGGATCAATGACAGTGACATCTAAAATATTTCCACTCCATAAGCGTAAATATTTAGCGACTGTAGAACCTGCAAAACCACTACCAACCACTGCAATACGAGGAGCAACTGTTCCTGTAGCTGCTTTAACCAAAGAAGGTGTAGCTACCGAAGCAGCAGAAATACCCATTAATTTGATGAAATCACGACGATTAAAATTATTCATATTCTTAAACCTTAGTCATTAAAATTATTTTCATATCTTTGTTATTGCTGTTTAATTTTTTAATCATCATCGTCCTTTTCCTGTATTTTAGCCTTTTCAGCTTGCTTCTCCGCTTTCTTGGCAGCTTTCTCGGCAGCTTTTTTTATTTTTTTTGCTTCTTTCGCTGCTTTTTTTGCTGCTTTCTTAGCTGCCTTTTCTGCTTTCTTGGCTGCTTTTGCTGCTTTTTTTGCTGCTTTCTTGGCTGCTTTTTCTGCTTTCTTGACAGCTTTCTCGGCAGCTTTTTTTATACTTTTTGCTTCTTTCGCTGCTTTTTTTGCAGCTTTCTTAGCTGCCTTTTCAGCTGCTTTTTCTGCTTTTTCTGCTTTTTCTGCTTTTTTAACAGCTTCTTTATCTATTTTCTTACTATCTTCATCATCTTCATCAACCTCATCAACCTCATCAACCTCATCAACCTCATCAACCTCATCTTCATCTTCTTCATCTTCTTCATCTATATCACTACTGTCTCCTGTATTGGTTTCCTCAGTATTTCTTGCATAATAATCAGAAATCATCCAAATTTGTTCATCTGTGTAGCCTTGAATCT
>ENA-OSET01005667-OSET01005667.1-sediment-metagenome-genome-assembly--contig:-NODE-5667-length-10458-cov-8.732010_pt1 | contig 10458 bp, 10 predicted proteins | sample MGYA00237882_ERZ534229 | MGnify/ENA primary metagenome ERZ534229 (study PRJEB26408, sample SAMN06266212) | sediment metagenome | isolation source: Hudson Canyon methane seep mesocosm | place...
GACACGAGGATTTTCAGTCCTCTGCTCTACCGACTGAGCTACCTGGGCTTGCTAAAGAGAGGCTATTATGACAACTATTCTTTTTATCGTCAACACCTGTTAGAGAATATTTTATAGGTATTTTATAAGGTGTTGAAATAATTTGTTTTTAAAATGTTTCTAGTGGGGCAGGGCATGCCGGTAGTAAAGCTATTGAGTGGGGGAGTGTGTTGCTGACATACTTTTGTCATAAAGCTGAATTATTAAAATGTACATCGCTGCATTTATAGTATAATTGAGAAATTTACATTTTCAGAGTTTGGATACTATGTCGGATACCAAAAAGGTTGTTTTAGCTTATTCGGGCGGTTTAGATACGTCGGTTATTTTAAAGTGGTTGCAGGATGAACATGATTGCGAAGTTGTTACTTTTACTGCGGATTTAGGGCAGGGTGAAGAAGTTGAGCCCGCGCGTGCAAAAGCTCAATCTTTAGGTATTAAAGAAATTTATATTGACGATTTGCGTGAAGAATTTGTACGTGATTTCGTTTTCCCTATGTTCCGCGCTAATACTATTTATGAAGGCGAATATTTATTAGGTACTTCAATTGCACGTCCACTTATTTCTAAGCGTTTAATTGAAATTGCCAATGAAACGGGTGCGGATACAATCTCTCATGGCGCAACGGGTAAAGGTAATGATCAAGTACGTTTTGAGTTAGGTGCTTATGCTTTACGTCCTGATATTAAAGTAATTGCACCGTGGCGTGAGTGGGATTTAAATTCCAGACAAAAATTATTGGATTATGCTGAAAAGCATGGCATTCCTGTAGAAATGAAAAAAGGTAAAGCCTCACCTTATTCGATGGATGCGAATTTATTACATATTTCTTATGAAGGTGGGATTTTAGAGGATCCTTGGAATGAGCCTGAGGAAGATATGTGGCGTTGGAGCGTGTCTCCTGAAAACGCACCTGAGCAAGCTACGTATCTTGAGTTAACTTACCAGCAAGGTGATATTGTTGCCATTGATGGTGTTGCGCATTCACCGGCTGAAGTATTGGCAAAGTTAAATACAATCGGTGGTGCAAATGGTATTGGTCGTTTAGATATTGTAGAAAATCGTTATGTAGGCATGAAGGCGCGTGGTTGTTATGAAACACCGGGCGGTACAATTATGATGCGTGCGCATCGTGCGATTGAGTCAATGACTTTAGATAGAGAAGTTGCGCATTTGAAAGATGAATTAATGCCGCGTTACGCGACCTTAATTTATAACGGTTACTGGTGGAGCCCTGAGCGTAAGATGTTGCAGGCTATGATTGATCAGTCGCAGTTAAATGTGAATGGTAAAGTGAATGTTAAGCTTTATAAAGGTAATGTAACTGTTGTTGGGCGTATGTCTGATACTGACAGTTTGTTTGATGAAGCGATTGCTACTTTTGAAGATGATGAAGGGGCTTATAATCAAAAAGACGCCGAAGGCTTTATTAAGTTGAATGCGCTAAGACTGCGCATTGCAGCGAAGAAATTAAAATAAGCTAACAAGAAATCCTGTTCATTGTAAAGTGAACGGGATTTTTTTTGTGATCTTTGTATAATAGAACAACAATTTGTTTTTAGGGGAAGGCTTTAATGAGCGACCTACGCAAGAAAAAAGAAAATAATAAAGTGCGTATCGTGGCCGTTTTGAATTCAGGGGCTCAATTGAGTGTGTTGAAAATGAACCGGTTGGTATTGGCTGTCATTATTAGCTTGATGGCTGCAGTTGTTTTTATGGGCATGTTATTAATGCCTGAAAATGAGATTGCGCCGAAAACTGCGCAAGTTCATAAATCTACTGAACTGTATAATGTGCAGATGAATCCTGTTATATCAGCCGAAGTGGATGCTTTGAAATCTCAATTAGTTGGCTTGGTAAGTGGATCTATTGAAGGTAAATTAAAGACGCTGGAAGATGGCTTAAAGGCGGGGACTATTTCTGAGATAGGTTTAGATACAATTGAAGCTTTAAGAGACGACTTGGTGGTGTTAAAAACGTATTCTGAAACGGGTGCGGGTCGTTTGATCGCGCAAAAGTATTTGCAACAAGCGAATAAGACTGAGAATAAAGAATTGGCTCAAGAGGTTTCTCAGCTTAGAAGTATGATTTATTTTTTGATTACGTCTTGTGGGTTAATGGTTGCCGCAGTGGCTAGTGTTTGGGTGCGTAGAAAGTATGCATTGATACATGATGCGGATGAGCAGAAGAAAATATCTTAAAGTAGGCGGCTTTAGTCTGCCTTTTAACGCATAAATAAGGCGGGCTAAAGTTGCACCTTACAAAACAAGCACTTTGGCGCATAAAAAAGGCCGGTTCATTAAAAATGAACCGGCCTTTTTTTGAGCTATTTTTAAGCTTATTTGCTTAAGAATTTGTATACAGCTGTAATTGCTTGATCTTCTGTGTAGCCAGCTTTTTTAACTGGGCCAACAGCCATGATTGCTGCCATTGCTTTAGGCATACCATTTTTGCCTTCTTTCAAAGTTTTAGCGAAGCTCTCTTCAGATAATTCGCCAGCTTTGATTAGCTCAGCTAATTGTGGGTTAGAAGCGATATCATGGCAAGCACCACAACCACGACCGAAAGCGCGATCATAGATTTTTTTACCTACTTTCATTTCGTCAGCAGATGCTTGAGCACTTAGACCTAATAAAGCAACGGTTGAAACAGCTAATAGTAATTTTCTCATTTTGACCTCTTATTATTGTAAAGCAATCATGTTTGCCTATTGAAAGATGCTAAGGCGTGCATGATAAGGAAATCGATAACTGCTAAATCATAAATAATTTAGACTCATTTATCAAATAATTTTTATACATTATATCAAGATATTGCTATTTCCTCCAAAGTTGTAAATAGCCATTTGAAGCGAGACTGTATATTTTTCGGTCATTAGCAGTAAACGTAAGCGTAAGTATGGTTGCCGCAGAGGGCTTCCAGAAACTGTCTTTTTTAGGGCGCCAGTAGTTTATAATCTTGCCGCTTCTTATATCCCATAAGTCAATGCGCTGCGATACACGGCCACTAATGAGATACTTACTATTCTCTGAAAAGGCAGCTGAGGAAAGAGTAATTAGTTTCGGGCCGAGCTGCTTATAGAGTTTTCCTGTTTGTGTTTTCCATAAGCGAATAGTACCTAAACCTTCATTGGTTAATGCGTATTTATCGTCAGGCGATATAGTAACTGTGGATAATTTACTTTGATGCGACCAACTGAATTTTTCTTGGCCGTTATTTAAATCCCAAAGTTTTGCTGTTTCATCACTAGAACCAGTAATGGCAAGCTGACTACTGGCGGAAATATCGACTTTCGTGACTGAGCTTTCATGTTTGAAGGCGTAGCGTGTTTGACCATGTTGCAGTGAATAATAAATGGCCTTATCCTCTAAGCCGATCAGAGCAAATTGTCCATCAGCAGATAAAGTAATGGAGCTGATATTAGGTAAGTACCAGACATTCATTAGTACGCCATCAGCAATGCGCCACCAAGCGAGAGACTCACTTTCAGCGGTTAGTGCATATTGTTCATTATCTGAGATAGCGGTGTATAAAATACCGTTTTTTTCATCGGTATGCTGCCACGTGTGTAGTAGTTGTTTGGGTTTTAATTGCCATAGCTCTGCATTGCCTCGAGCAGTCGTGCCAATAAGGGCAAGGTTTTTAGATAAACTAGCTGAGAATACGCCTTGTGGTGCAAGCTCGTGTGTTCTCTCCGCTTTTGGGGTAGTATCGCAGCCGATAAGTAGTAAAGAGAATAGTAAGGGGGCTAGAAAAGGTTTATTCATAAGAAACGCTATCTTCATCAGGATGAAACCATTTTAGTTTGTCGTGCAATGAAACCACGGAGCCGATAATAATTAAGGTCGGTGCCTGAATGTCTTGGTTTTTTATCAGTTCCGGCATAGTTAGCAGCGTGCCGGTAATAACTCGTTGTGACTGGGTTGTGCCTTGCTGGATAAGAGCAATAGGCAGTTCTGGGGCTGCGCCATGCTGAATAAAGGACTGGCAGATATTTTCTAGTCCTGTGAGCCCCATATAAATGACGATGGTTTGATTGGGTGCAACGAGCTGCTGGTAATTAAGGTTAACGGTATTATCTTTTAAATGCCCAGTAATAAAAGTACAGGATTGGGCGTGGTCTCGGTGCGTTAGCGGAATGCCGCCGTAAGTTGCACAGCCTGATGCTGCGGTTATTCCAGGAACAACTTGGAAGTTAATGTTGTGCTGTACTAGTGTTTCAATTTCTTCACCGCCACGGCCAAAAATAAAAGGATCGCCACCTTTTAAACGTACAACACGTTTACCTTCTAGAGCTAAACGTGCGAGTAATTCATTGATCGATTCCTGTGGCAAGCTATGATTGCTTTTTTGTTTGCCAACATAAATTTTTTCTGCATCACGGCGTACTAATTCAAGGATTGCAGGAGAAACGAGGCGATCGTAAACTACGACATCAGCTTGTTGCATCAAGCGTAAAGCACGGAAAGTAAGTAAATCAGGGTCGCCAGGCCCTGCTCCGACTAAATAGACTTCACCGATGACTTTATGAGTGCTGGACGTATTCAATATCTCTGACTTTAAGCGTGTTTCAGCTTCGGCTTCTTTGCCTGAGTAAAAAAGCTCAGCAATTGAACCTTGCAGGTTTTTTTCCCAAAAAATACGTCGCTCTGAAGGAGGGTTAATATGTTCTTTGACTAAGCCGCGGTATTTTTCCGCTAATTGCGCTAAGCGGCCAAAAGCAGGGGGAATAAGGCTTTCAATTTTTGCCCGCAATAAACGAGAAAGTACAGGTGACGCTCCTCCTGAAGAAATAGCAGCAACAATGGGAGAGCGATCGATAATAGCTGGGACAATAAAGCTACATAGGCTAGGGCTATCGACGACATTAACGGGGATATTGTGTTCTTCGGCGGTGGCAGCGACGAGTTTATTTATATTTTTTTGATTAGTCGCAGATATTATCAGGCGTTGGCGATGAATATCCTCGGCGGCAAAGCTCTTTTGTATAATAGTTAAACCGTATGTTTTTTCTAATTGACTGACTTGTGAGCTTATTTCTGGGGCAATAACGGTAATATCTGCACCGGCTTTAGCGAGTAACTCGATTTTTCGGGCGGCAATTTCACCGGCACCGATAACTAAGCAAGGTTTGTTTTTTAAATCGATAAAGAGAGGGAAGTAGTCCATAGCTTATATAAATGATACTGGGTTATCGTTCGCAGAATTTGTTTGAAGTGCTATTATATGCGCTCTTTTAAAAGCATGATTGAGAAAATTTAAAATCAGAATGATTGAATTTAATATAGAAGTGGACGCCGTCGGCTTGCATTGTCCTTTACCTTTATTGCGTTTAAAAAAAGCGTTAAAAGATATGCTTTCTGGTGAGGTGGTGAAAGTGACTGCTACAGATCCTGCCGCGCATTTGGATTTTGGTGTTTATGCAGATCAAACCGGTAATGAAATTATTGAATATATACGGGCAGATGAACAGCAGGTTTTTTATGTGCGTAAGAAGTAGGTGATGCTGCTTGGAAATAATATTGGTAGGGCGGACTTCAGTCCGCTTTTTAACAATGGATGGCTAAAGCCACCCCCCTAGCAATAGAGACTAAACCTTGCTATGAGTATAAATATTACTGAATAAATGTGTGACGATTAAAAGCATGGTTTCGGTGATTTTTATCGCTGGCTTGCGTTTTTTGTCTTCTGCGGCAAATTCATCAATAGAGTCATTAATAAAATTAATTAAACCCGTCTGTTTAATTTGTTGGTCAAAGTGTTCTTGCAATGATTCTTTTTGTTTAGATAAGCTTTGTAATTGTGTGCTTAATAGCTCGGCTTGTTTTTCTAGCCATTCAGGACTTAACTCATCTTGCGTTGGTGTTTTGCCAAAAGCATGTTGATAAACACAAATAATATCAAAACATAAGTCCATAAATACATGGCTCATGTCTTGGTTTTGCTCATTAATCGCCATAGGGAAAAGCTGGAAGACCATTTGTGAAAGGACTGGTTGGTCTGCTTGAAATTGATTTAAAATTTTTCTACCTTCTGTTTCGTTAAGGCTTCTTGCGTATTCTAAGGCTTTATAAAGTTCTGGCGTGGTTAGTTCGTGCATGGTTTGCTCTGTAATTTATTGTTTGAGGTGTGTGTTGCGCTATTTTACAGGATCTAAAGCTTGATTCGCTCCATTAAATAACATAAACAGTCTTGCCGAATAACGCGCTCATCAAGCGTCAGCATTGAAGGCATGGTTTTGCGCTTTATTTTTAATTGCTTGTTATCGATAGTGAAAAAATTATCAGTCACATCTTTACCAAGTTCATCAATGGCGCGTACAGGCATTATTGAATCTTGATTTACTAGGCCTAAGCTCGTGTTTGTGGTGATTTCGGTGAAATTCATGCGCTCTAAATCTTTATTAAACAATAAATCTGAGCTGGTATCGCTAAAGCTAAAACTGCTATTTTCGGTTATTTTTACTTGGGCTGTGGTGTGAAATAGGTCAATATCTTGTGCATGTACTGGATGGTCGGGGAGTTCATGCAAGTGTAAGCAAGCATTGAGATATTCAAAAGCATGGTCTATGCCGTGCTGTTGACCAGGGCGGCCACATTCTAAGGTGACAGCTGGGCAAAGCTCGGCAAAAGCAGCAGATTGTACGCCTAGAGGTCTTAAGAAATAGACGGTTAAACGGCCAAATAAATTAGCCAGTTGTAAGTAGCGATTATTTAGCTTATTAATACAGGCGTAGTGGGGGTTTAGACCGGTGTTGTTATGTATGTCGATGCTGGCAAAAATCTCTTTAGTGCGCATAATATCGATGATTTCTTGAGCGATTTTTGTTTCGGCGCACGCTGGAGTATCTGTGCCAGGCCAAATACGGTTGTAATCCGGCTGTGTGTCGAGTCGACGTAACCCTTGTTCAGCGGCTTGTGTGTTGCCGAAAAAGATGGAAATAGAACGCGGTAGTGTTTGTTCTGCGTATTTGTTAAGTAGGCACTGTAGCGCTAAAAAACCTGTGGTTTCATTGCCGTGCAATAGTATGGAAATAAATAAAGGCTGTGAATTTTTTCCTGACAAATGCAGTAGTGTTGGCTGTGGAAACAAGGTATGTAAATCTTGTGCTGTACAGCTAAGCAGTTTTTCTGGGTAGGTGGTTATTTGTTGAAGTTGCATAGTTTTAATTTAATTCCCATTGGCTAACAGGGATTTCTGAATATTGATGCGCTAAATACGCTTCAGTCATTGATTGTAATGTGGATTGAGGCTGCTGCATGAATTGACGCTGCCATTGACTACCGGTTTGTTTGTTGGCGATTCGTTGTTCGATAATCCCCAAGTAAATGTCTATATCAGCGTTGGCAATAGCTAATGATTGTAAACCTTTTCTCGCTCTGGCTAATAAGTCAGTTTGTAGCAGCTTTTGTAAACCGTGTTTTTCGCCATCAAACCAGATTATATGGCTGTCCAAACCATAACGCGCTGCCTGATAGAAATTATCTTTTGCTTGAGCAAAACCTAAGTGAATGCCAGTAGCTATTATTTCATCGCATAGGTCTTTGCTTAAGCCATAATAAAAAGCAGCATTGGCGATAGAATCAATAATCGTTGGGCCGGCAGAAGGTGTTCGGTGCTCAATTCTAATATGTGGCGTATGATCTTCATCAAAGCCAACTAAAGGCCTATTCCAGCGCCAGATCGTGCCATTATGCAGACGTAAGTGTTCGAGATTTTCCATTGGATCTGAAAATAACTCGGGGAGCAGAATAGGAAAGTGCTCTAAGTTTTCTTGAAAGCATTCCATAATCGATACACGGGCATAGCCTGAACCAAAACTCACGCGTTTTAACGGGCCGCGAGCCGAGCCACCGTAACCGCCAGTTTCTATAGCTTGCTCAAACAGAGGGATACGTGATTCATGCCAAAGATTTTTACCAAATAAATAGGGCGCATTAGCGCAACTAGCTACGATAGCAGCAGAAGCAATAATCGAGGCATTATAAAAATGGTGCGCTTGGTCTAAGGGGACTTGGGTGTGTAATTGTAATGAAGTTGTTGCTGATTCGAGCATGACATCATTATGGTCAAATTTTAAATGCTCTATACCACCAATATCTAGATGAATTGGTTTGCCGCGGATGTTCAATATTTGTTCATTTAATACACGGTAGCGATTCATATCTGACATGTTTTTTAAGTTCATGGCAGAAGGCTTGAGCGTGGGTAATGTGCCAATAATAAGAATATGATTATTTAAAGCTTGTGCGTGCTCGCAGGCCTTTTCCCAGGTTTGGCTTAGATTTTTATGTAGGCTACTGAACACTGTGCCCGTCAGTTGCTCAGGTATGCTATTTAGTTCGATATTGAATTTAGCTAATTCAGGAAAGGCTAAAGGGTCATTTAGGTTTTTTAGAAAAGAGACGTTTTTTGGGCTGGCTTGCATGGAGTCATCAATAAGCCATGCCTCTATTTCAAAGCCAGCAACAGGCGCTTTTTGTGAGCACTGGCCTTGTTTGATTAAGTCTTTTAAGTATCGCGTTTCTTGGCTTAATTTTTGGTGAAACTGAGTAAAATCACTAGGCTTAAATGCGCTGACGTTTATTTCTTGTCCCATAGTGGCTTCCTTGAGGGTTACATAAAATAACTTCGACTATTAGGGTGGACTTTAGTCCGCTAAATGGCGGTATTTATCAATACAAGCGGACTAAAGTCCGCCCTACTAATGATTGAAAGATACGCCAATACCACCTAGACCGCAATAGCCTTCAGGGTGTTTGGCTAAATATTGCTGGTGTTCATTTTCCGCATAATAAAAAGTGGGTGTGGGCAAAATCTCGGTACTAATTTCACCGAATCCCGCTTGTGTGAGGCGTTGTTGGTAGTGCTGTTTGGAGCTTAAGGCTGCACCAAGCTGCTCTTCTGTAGTTGCGTAAATAGCAGAACGATATTGTGTGCCTATATCGTTTCCTTGGCGCATGCCTTGTGTTGGATTGTGCGCTTGCCAAAATAAAATAAGTAAATCCTGATAACTTATTTGCTCTGGGTCAAAGAGCACTTTTACTACTTCAGTATGTCCTGTTAAACCGGTACAAAGCTCTTTATAAGTGGGGTTTTGCGTAATGCCACCGGCATAACCTACAGCTGTACTGAATACGCCCGCTTGTTGCCAGAAAAAACGTTCAGCCCCCCAAAAACAACCCAAGGCAAAGATGGCTGTTTGGATAGTGGGTGGAAAAGGTGGCGTGATAGGATTTCCTGTAACAAAGTGGAGCTCAGGAATACATATTGCAGTATCGCGGCCCGCTAATGCCTCAACTTCATTGGGTAGCGTTAATTTTTTTTGCGAGAAGAGCATGGCGTGAGTTAATCCTTTTTAAGTTTTTATTGGGCAGCTAATAGGCAATGATTATGCCTTTCGGCTAGCTGAGTCTTCGAGCATTTTTTGCGTAAAGATTTGTACATTATTGCGCCCTAATTCTTTTGCGTAATACATGGCAATGTCTGCGCTTTTTGCTAGACTGACTTGGTCTTGGCCGTGCTCAGGATAGCTGGCAACTCCTAAACTAGCGGCAATAGATAATGAGTGTTTTTGACAATTAAAGGGGAGACTAAGCGCATGGCGAATTTTTTCAGCTACCATAAAGGCATCATTTTGGCTGTCAATAGTCGGTAATAAAATAATAAACTCATCGCCACCGATACGTGCCACCGTGTCCGATTCACGCAGGCAACTGGTAATGCGTGTCGCCACTTCTTGTAATAATAAATCACCAATCGCATGACCAAAATCATCATTGACTGGCTTAAATTTATCTAAATCTAGGAAGATTAGCCCTAGGTGTTCTTGATTACGTTTGGCAACGTGTAGTGCTTGATCCAAACGGTCACTGAGTAAGGCTCGGTTGGGCAAACCTGTTAAGGTGTCGTGCTCGGCTAAATGCTTGATGCGCCTTTCAATCTGTTTTCGTTCAGAAATATCATTTTTGGCGGCAATAAAATGTTGAATTTTACCTTTTTCGTCCATGACGGGTGAGATGTTAAGCTCTTCGTCATATAAACTACCATCTTTACGGCTATTGATGATTTCACCTTTCCAAGGGTTGCCGCTCAAAATTGTATCCCATAAGGCCTTATAAAAGTGACTGTCCTGCTTTCCAGATTTAATTAATTCTGAAGGTTTACGGCCTATGGCTTCAATAGATTGATAACCAGTTAATTTTTCAAAAGCAGGATTTACCCACTCGATATTCGCATGTGTATCGGTTATTACTACGCTAGTTTGTGAGGCTTCTAGTGCAGTGACTAGCATTTTGTTACGGTCAGTGATTTGTTTTTCCTGAGTAATGTCTCTAAAAGCGACTACAGCGCCTATACTCAAATCAGAAAGGTGTATAGCGGCTACATTAACGGCTACTTTAATTAAACGACCATCT
>ENA-OSET01005668-OSET01005668.1-sediment-metagenome-genome-assembly--contig:-NODE-5668-length-10457-cov-3.345857_pt1 | contig 10457 bp, 6 predicted proteins | sample MGYA00237882_ERZ534229 | MGnify/ENA primary metagenome ERZ534229 (study PRJEB26408, sample SAMN06266212) | sediment metagenome | isolation source: Hudson Canyon methane seep mesocosm | place: USA:Hudson...
TCTTCCGTTCCAGTTTAAAACTCTTGCTGGTAAAACATTTGGCAAGCTATAGGGCTCTGTAGCATCTAGAAGCACATAGGAGTTGTCAGGAAATTTAACCATCGAAATTACATAATTAAAACCGTTTAAAGTAGGAAACAAAGGAACTCCGTTTGACCTGGTACTTACCAAAACCGGATTGGCATCCAGGCCTGCAAAACGCAACATAGACGTAAGCATTAAGTTAATATCTGCAGAATTACCTACTTGTTCTTTGTAGGCTTTTTTTACACCTTTATCTGTATATATTCCTACATAATCATTCCATTTTACTTTAGATTTTACCCATTGAAAAATTGCACTAACTTTTGCAAAATCTGTTTTTGCTGTGCTTAGAATTGTAGTTAAATCGTCTTTATAATAACTAGATTTATTTAATTCGGAACCAAAAAGAGGGGATTTATAGATTTGCTTGCTTACATCTTTCCACGTATTTGAAAAATATTCAGGAGCAGAATCAGGCCAATTTACCGATGTTAATTCGTATTGCAAACCACCTCTATAATTATGAATGCTATTTACAAATGGCTCATTATCTTTTAAGGCAGGGATATTTTCTGCATTAAATTTAGAGATTTTTTTTCTATAATTTACCTCCCCTGTTTCAAAGGAAGTACTTGTAATAGATCCATTTTCTTCTCTACTTTTAAACTTTAGATTTATTGAAGTACTTTTTGAACTCTCTTCAGGTCTTATAAAATAATATCCTTTATTTTTTTTACTAAAAATAAAATATTCTGGAATTTCTATTTTATATGCTAGTTTTTTAACTGGTATATCATACTGAAATTGTAAATCATCTATACTTTTGTAAGGTGACACGTGTTTATATTTTAGCTCTATAACACACCCCTCTTTAATGCTTGGCATTGTAATTTTCTTAACGCTTCTATATTTGTTTCTTTTTTCATCAAAAACACCGCTTTTGGAAAGTTTTTCTTTTTTAATTTTTCCATTTTCTAAATTAAAAGTGTATCCTTTAATAGAATTTATACTTTCTTTTTTTCCATTTTCTGGCTTGTAATACCTTGCATATTGTGTAGCCTTTTCAAAGCCTTTTTTGTTATATACTTTTATTCTAATATGAATGTCTGTTATTACTTTAAAACCACCTCCTCCTTGAACAAATTCAAAATATGTTCTTCTTTTTTTATACAAATAAGCGGCATCTGCAGTAGAATCTAGAGGATAAAATTTCTCGGCTAATTCGTCTTTAGATACCTTTCCAAATGTATAGTCTTGCGCAAAATTAGATGTAGTTAGTACTATTAATAAAATTGTTAATGTCTTTTTCATCTTACTTTATTTTTTTTTTACCAAAACTATTTTTTCTGATTGCTTTTTAACCAAGTCATTATAAAACCCTTTTAAGGCAGCATAGTATTCTGGAGATATAATAGCCTGATTAAATTGTATAATAGAAATAGTTTTAATCTTATTCCCAACTTGTGTTACTTGATACTTAAAAACACCTAAATCTTCTGGTAAACCAATAGCTAAAGTTTCAGGTAAAAACTCTGCTTTATACCCCGATGGTATCTCTATTGAAACCCTACTAACATCTTTCCAGGTAGTTATAAAATCTACTGGAAATTTTCTCTCTGTTAATTTAAAAGGATTTTGATTTGAAGCTAAGAAGATGATAGGTTCAATATATAATTTGTCATTTATTTCTTCTATTAAATCTTCGCTAATAAACTGAACACTTCTAACTATAGGTTTCCCTAATACTTTTTTGTTTAAAACTTTATAGTCTTCTATTTCAAATTTATATTTATCTTCTAGCTTCCTTATTATATTATCTTCGGTTATATGGTTATTGCTATTCCTGAAGTTTAATGCATTCAAATTATCGTATTTTGTTCTTATTAAACCCTCTACCGTAAAATCATCTGTAATCTTAGCAGTTACCGTATTTTCTTCTAAAGCATATTTAGGTGAAGTTAATTTTACCCAAGAAGATGCTCCGTTTTTAGTTACAACTCTTCCATTCCAGTTTAAAACTCTTGTTGGTAAAACATTTGGCAAACTATAAGGTTCTGTGGCATCTAGAAGTACATAGGAATTATTTGGAAATTTAACCATAGAAATAACATAATCAAAACCTTCTAAAGTAGGAAACAGAGGAACTCCATTACCTCTAGAACTAACTAAAACTGGATATGCATTTAACTCTGCACTTCTTAACATAGATGTTAACATTAAATTTATATCGGCAACGTTACCTGAACTTTCTCTATACGCTTTTCTGACACCTTTTTCTGCATATTTACTATAAGAACCATTCCACTTTACTTTAGATTTTACCCATTGAAAAATAGCATTAATTTTATCTAAATCTGTTTTTGAATTTGCTAAAATTACTTGTAAATCATCTTTATAATAACTTGACTTATTTAATTCGGATCCAAAGTTCGGATATTCATGAATTTGCTTACTCACATCATCCCATGATCTTGCAAAAGGTTCTATAGCACTATTTGGAAATTTCCTATGTGAAAGTTCAAGTGAAAAAGTAGATCTATAGTTATTTATATTTCCAACGTAATCTTCCTGTTCCAAGGCAGGTATATCGTTTGCTTTTATTTTATATATATTTTCGAAAAGTTTAATTTCTCTGGTTTTTAGTTTAATATCTCTATCATTTTCTCTAAACGAATAGTTAATCGTTCTATTTTCTTTAGTTTCTTTTAAATTAATTGGTAAATACCCTTTTGAATATTTTTTAAAAACAAAATACTGAGGAACTCTAATATGAATATCATTTTTTTTTATGGGGATATCTTCTTGTAAAATAACAGACTCTATGGTTTGAGAATAAGGTGAGGATACTTTATATCTTAATTCTAAAACAGCACCTTCTTTTACTGATGGAAATGTAAGTTTTTTAATACTCCAAGATTTACTTCTTTTTTCATCAAAAATCTCTTTTTTTGACAACTTATTTTTTATAATTTTCCCATTTTCTAAATTATATGTAATTGCTTTTAACCTAGTGATGGACTCATTTCTACCACTTTCTGGTTTGTAATAGGCAATTTGCTTTGTAGCCTCATTAAGCCCTTCCTTGTTGTATATTTTTATTCTTTCGACAACTTCTGAAATTTGTTCCCACCCTTCTTCTCCAGAATAATTATAAGATACTTTCTTATATTTATATAAATAAGCGGCATTTGCAGTAGAATCTAAAGGATAAAATTTCTCGGCTAATTCGTCTTTAGATACCTTTCCAAATGTATAGTCTTGCGCAAAATTAGATGTAGTTAGTATTAGTAATAAAATTGTTAATGTCTTTTTCATTTTAGCTTATTTTTTCAATTTCAATAAATGTTTTTTGAGAGTTTATAATTTCATTAAAAAAACTCTTTAAATAATTATATTCTTCAACAGAGTATAGCTTTCTGTTAATTTGATATTTGTAAAATATATTAATCATATTGTTCTTTTCTATAACCTTAAACAGAAAAGAACCTCCATTATTTGGCAAAGAAATTCCTTTTTCTGATGGTAATTTCTTAACTCTAAATTCCTTAGGTATTTTTAGATTTAATAAATAAGTATACTTTCTTTGGTAACCAAAATCTACAGGGTAATTTCTCTCTTTAAGTTTAAAAGGGTTCTCTTCAATTCTTAAATCAAAAAAAGGATTGATTCTTAAAATATTAAAATCATCTACTTCACTTAAAAAAGTAACATCAAATTTTTCTTGTAACGGTTTATTATTTTTATCTAAATCTATAATTTTATTGTCTTCTATTTCTAGATATAGGCTTTCCGATTCTATATCTTCTAAATATTGTTCTCTACTTTTATTTTTAATCGCTTTTCTTTGATTGCTTGCAGCATAGCCTTTTTTAAATTTAGAAATTGTTCCTATAAAGTTACTCTCTTTATCTAACACCAACTTAACTCTAGTTGTTGTGGAAGATTTCTTACTTGTTTTTATTTTCTCCCAATAACTTCCTTTTTTAAAGTCTAAAATTCTTGCATCACCATTTAAGCATGTTAAGGGCAATTCTCCAAAAGACAAATATTTATCCGTGGCATCTAAAAAATAAACATTTCCTTCAATTACCACTTTAACAATAACGTAATTAAAATCTTTAGTAATTGGGGTTAATTTTGAAGGAAAACCATTTTCTCTGGTTGATAAAATAGCAACATAACTTTCTATATTTGCAGCCTGTAAACTATTATAAAGAGAGAGATTGATAACATCGACACTACCAACTTTACTTTCAAAATCTTTTTTTAGTTTTATTTTTTCTGATTTCCAATATTTATTATTCCAATTAAAATGGTTTTGAAGGTAGTTATATATTTTATCAGCTTTTTCTAAATTATTTTCAATTGCGAGTACATTTTTCGGAAAGACACTTTTAAAATATCTTTTCATGGAGGTTTGGTTATCTAAAAAATCATCTCTAATAGTTTTATCTGCATCTTCCCATGTTTTTATATAATTTGTTACTTTTTCTCTCACATCGTCTGAAGTGCCCGCATAACTTTTTACTTTTTCATATTCAGTTTTAGACACTAAATCGAAATTTAGTTTAGAAATATAATTTTCCTTACTAGTCATATAATCTTCCTCCTTAAACGCAGGAATATCATTCATTTCATAAGATAAACTCATACAAGATCCGCCACCTAAATTAGGTATATAAACACAGTTCTTTTTAATAGTTGGGTTGTCTTTATTCAATTCTAAATAACCGTTTAACCTAATATTAAACTTCCAATTAAGCAAAAGTGAAGAATCATACTTACTAACTATTTTCGGAATATCTGACTGAAAATACCAAGCATCTAAATTAAAAAAATAAGGTGTGTTCAATGAATATTTATACTCAATTACAGAGCCTTCCTGGATATTTGGCATCGTAAAAGATATTTCTGACCAACTAGCACTTATCTCTTTAGTAAAAACATCTTTTCTATTTAAAGGTGATTTTTTTATTGATCCTTGGTCATTTAAATTATAAGTTACCCCAATAACGTTAAATACTTTTTCTTTTTTATAAAAAGGAATTTTAATGGTTGTCTTATTAAAGGCTCGTTTATTTAAAATTTTTATTCTAAAATAATATTGTGTTGTTAGATTAAAGTCTCTGTTTTTATCATGATATGTAATCCCTTTCTCAAAAAGAACCACTGCATTGGCTGTAGAATCTTTATCATATAGAGTCATTTTCATTTCATCCATGGATGTTCTTCCCATATCTGGGAGTGTAAGTCCACTTTGGCAAAATGTATTGCATCCAATTAAAAACAATACTATGTTAAAAGCTTCTTTCATTTGGTGTTTTATTTTTTTATTAATGCAATTCTTGTATTCTCGTATCTAGCGATACTTCTTCTAAAGATTCTATAGGTTTTATAGTCTTCTTTGGCATAAGTTCCAGACTTTATTAAAAGTTCTTTGGTGTATTTTAGGGTTGAATCATCTAGTTTTTCAAAAGTAATTTTATAGTTTCCAAACTTGGTAGAGAGTTCTTTGGTTTCTGGTAACATCTCTAGAGCATACCCCTCTGGAATTTTAATTGTTAACTCATCTAGATCTTTATATCCTCTAGAGATTTTGAGTGGTAATTTTCTTGATCTATATCTTTTAGGAACATAACTCATTCTGTTGAAAACATTGACTCGAAATAAATATTCTCCTTGATTCACAGCGGCATAATTTTTTATAGACATTTCTAAGTCTTCTGTAAAAACAACTTTGTCCTTATCATTATTTAGAGTAGCCAAACCAAGCTCTAAATTATTATTATAACTCCAATCGTTAGATTTATATCTTTTTATTAAGTCTTCTTTTGAAAGTGTTTCATACCCTTGTTTGTCGTCATATTGTATTCCTTCAGATACTCTTAATAATGTTGCTTTTACATGTCCTTCTGAATCTAATTGAACTAATCCGTTAGTAGTTTGAAGGTTTATATCATTTTTATACGCTGGAGTTCTTTTAATAATTCCTTTTTCTGGCGTAATTACTAATACATCTCTATCTTCTGTAAAATCGCCTAAAAAGCCAAAAGGCATCGTCTGACTTGTACATTCTAACCAAACATCATTTCCCTTATTAGGTATATTTAAAATAATATGGTTTCCTTGAATGGATGTAAAATCTTTGTCTATATCTATTTTTTCATCTGCATAAACAACTGTATAGTATGATTCTACACTTGCAACATCTAATAACGCTTTCGTATAATTAGTTAAACCCTTACAGTCTCCATAACCCACTTTATCTACTTGATTTGCAGCAATAGGCTCCCAGCCTCCAATACCTACTTGCACGCTTATATATCGCGTTGTATTTTGCATAAATTTATATACAATTTTTGCTCTTTCTATAGGATCTTTAATGCCTTCTACTAGTTTTATTATTTTAGATTTAGTTGCTTCACCTAAAACATCTCTTCCATTTAATAATTTATCATACATCCATTTTCCAAAATCTTCCCAATTACTTGCCTCACCATAGACTCCTTTTAGATAAAATTTATTGGCAGCAACTTTAAGTTGAGGTAAAATTTTTCTGTAGCTAATCGCTTCATTTTCGTATTTAAAAGCTTTCTGATTTTTTAAAACATATTGTATTTTGTTAGTTTCTTCTGTTTTCAGTATATCAAAATTCTCAAAGTTTATTTCTTTTTTTCTAAATGGAATTGCTTCAGGATTGTTAAATTTATATGTACTTTTTTCTACTGAAACAAAATAGTTTTCTAAAGGAAACCAACCATTTATAAAACCAGTTGAAGTTGTTTTATATTCAGATTCAAAAACAAGGGTATACGGATAAGAAATAGGTGTGTAATTCACATATTTCACTCTAGAATCTGAATACAATGTTCCACCATCTACAGCACTTACATCTAAAAATTTTCCTTTAGAATACTTTTTAAGTTCGTTTCCTAAGGCGTCATAGATCCGTGCCGATAATTTTGTTATTTTAGTATCATTATCATAATTAGCAAACAAATCTAGATGCCTATCTCCTACTTTGTTTAAAATAGTTATAATTCTTTTTTCATTAACAACCATCTCATTAAGCGCCTTCAAAGTGATTTCTTTTGTATAATCTCTAATAACAGCATTTGCATTTTCTTTTAATTCATTCGGAATTAAAAAAGAAGAATATTCTAATTTTTGACTAAAAACAGTAAGTGTGCATAAACAGAATAATAGAAGTTGATAACTGATAAACTTTTTCATGATTTTTATTTGATAGCTATGCAATATATATAAAAACCCAAGACTTTTGTCTTGGGTTTTTATTTAAAAAAATAAATTTTAAAATTATTTTATTGTTGCTACTTCAAATGACATTTCTATTAAATCATCTACAAATTTGTCTTTTAAATCTTTAAAGAATGTTTTAGACTTGTACTTAATGTTAAAGTCTGCTCTGTTAATGTTAAAAGTCTCACTTTTAAAAACAGATACTCCCTCAACATCAGTAAGTATTGCTGGTATGGTAATACTTTTTGTAATGTCTTTTATATTCAAATTACCTGTTACTGCTAATTTACCCTCTACGTCTTCTACTTTTGTAATTACAAATTTAGACATTGGGTATTCTGCAACATCAAAAAAGTCTGCCGATTTTAAATGCCCTTCAATATTGGCAGCTCCGTCACTTCCTTTCATGTCTACATTGGTAATGGTTGTCATATCAATAACAAATTCTCCAGCTTCTAAAGATCCATTTTTAACCATTAAAGATCCAGATTTTAAAGTCACTGTTCCATCGTGAGTTCCAGTAGGCTTCGCCCCTTTCCAATATAATACTGAGGTAGCAACATCTACATTATTTAGCAATACAGAAGTTTGTTCAACTTTTACTGCTTCTTTTACTTCAACTTTTTCTTTTTTCTCTCCTTTACAGGCAGTTAAAACAGACGCAAACAAGGCTAGTGATAAAAATATTTTTTTCATTTTTTTGATTATTTTTAAGTTTATTTTTAATTATTCGAAGCAAATATACATTAAATACTTTCCATGGAGAGTATTTAAAATTTTATTCTTTATTTTTTGAGTCAATAATAATTGTAACAGGTCCATCATTTAAGATTTCTACCATCATATCTGCTCCAAAATGACCCGTATGAACTTTTTTACCAAGGTTATTTTCTAAGGTTTTAAGAAAAATTTTATACAGTGGAATTGCAATTTCTGGTTTTGCAGATTTCAAATAACTTGGTCTATTTCCTTTTTTCGTAGAAGCGTGTAAAGTAAATTGACTTACAATAATTACTTCTCCATCGATATCTAAAAGTGATTTATTCATCACTGTATTTTCATCATTAAAAACACGAAGATTTACAATTTTTCTTGCCAAAAAATCAATATCGTCTTGAGAATCATCATCAACAATACCCAATAAAATTAAAAGTCCACTTTTAATAGTCGCAACTTTTATTTTATTGATTGTGACACTTGCTTTGGAAACTCTTTGAATGACAATTTTCACAAATTATTCATTATTTTCATTCCAAATATCTGTTCTAAAATGTTCCTTTTCATCATCTCTACTTAAAATTTGAAGGTAACTTTTGTAACGAGACCAAGAAACTTTTTCTTCTTCTAAAGCTTTTTTCACAGCACAATGTGGCTCTTTTGTATGTATACAGTTGTTAAATTTACAGTCTTTTTTCAAAGCAAAGAACTCTGGAAAGTAATCTCCTAATTCATATTTATCGATATCTACAACACCAAAACCTTTAATTCCTGGTGTATCTATAATTCTAGCATTAAAGTTTAAATCAAACATTTCTGCAAATGTTGTGGTGTGCTTTCCTTGGCTATGTTGGTCTGATATTTCTTTTGTTTTTAGATCTAAAGTCGGCTCAATTGCGTTGACCAACGTTGTTTTCCCAACTCCAGAATGACCAACGAACATAGAGGTTTTACCCAACATTATTTCTTTAACTTTATCAACATTTTTATTTTCTGTTGATGAGACTTCTATACACCGATAACCAATTGCTTCATAAATATCTTTTAGATATAAAATCTCGGCTCTTTCTTCTATTTGATAAGAATCTATCTTATTAAAAACTAAAATAGTATCTATTCTATAGGCTCTTGTAGAAACTAAAAAACGATCTATAAATGTGGTAAATGTTGGCGGATTGTTAATGGTGACCAATAAAAAAACCTGATCAATATTTGAAGCAATAATATGTGTTTGTTTAGATAGGTTTACCGATTTTCTAACAATGTAATTATGTCTATCTAAAATTGTTTTTATGACCCCTGTTTCTTGATGGTTTTTTTTCTCTATATCAAATATAACTTTGTCACCAACTGCAATTGGATTGGTACTTTTAATACCTTTAATTCTGAATTTACCTTTAATTCTACATTTGTAAAATTCTCCATTATCAGATTTTACATGATACCAACTTCCTGTAGATTTGTATACAATTCCTATCATTAATACAAAGATGAGAATAAAAAATGATTTGTAAATAAAAAGCCACAAATTCACGAAATAAATCTGAAAATTTGCGGCTTTAAAATTTCTATAAAATATTATCCGTTAATTACTTTTTCTTGATGATTTATAGACTCTTGATGTATTGCCTTAAACATTCTCAAAACAAACTCCTCACTCAACCCTTTACTCTCTCCTTCCAAAATCATATTTCCAAGAATCTCATTCCAACGTTTAGATTGTAAAACAGCAACATTTTTATCTTTCTTTAAAGCTCCAATTTGATCAGAAACTCTCATTCTTTTTCCTAGTAATTCTATCAGTTGAGCATCAGCTACATTAATTTGAGCACGCAAATTATCTAAAGAATTTTGGTATTCTGCTTCTGTATTGGTTTCTTTTCTAATTTTTAAATCTACCATAATTTGCTTTAATTTTTTTGGTGTAACTTGTTGTGCCGCGTCACTCCAAGCATTTTCTGGATCAAAATGAGTTTCTATCATTAGACCATCAAAATTCAAATCCAACGCAGTTTGAGAAACATCAAAAATCATTTCTCTATTTCCTGTAATATGAGAGAGATCATTAATTAAAGGCAAATCTGGAAATTTATTTTGAAACTCGACAGCTATTTGCCATTCCGGAATATTTCTATATTTAGTTTTTTCATAGGTAGAAAACCCTCTGTGAATGGCTCCTAATTTCTTAACCCCTGCTTTATATAACCTTTCAATTCCGCCTAACCATAGCGCTAAATCTGGATTTACAGGGTTTTTAACCAACACAATTTTATCGGTTCCTTGAAGCGCATCTGCAATTTCTTGCATAATAAATGGCGAAACGGTAGAACGAGCACCAATCCACAATAAATCAACATCATTCTCAATTGCTAACTTTACGTGTGCTGCATTCGCAACTTCCGTACAAGTTTTCATACCTGTCTCCTCTTTAACTTTCTTTAACCATCTTAGACCAA
>ENA-OSET01005669-OSET01005669.1-sediment-metagenome-genome-assembly--contig:-NODE-5669-length-10456-cov-28.729743_pt1 | contig 10456 bp, 10 predicted proteins | sample MGYA00237882_ERZ534229 | MGnify/ENA primary metagenome ERZ534229 (study PRJEB26408, sample SAMN06266212) | sediment metagenome | isolation source: Hudson Canyon methane seep mesocosm | place...
CTTGGTGGTATTAAAGATATGCGTGGTACACCAGATGTTCTTTTCGTATTAGATGTTGGTTACGAAAAAAATGCAGTAAGTGAAGCTAGAAAACTGGGTATCCCAGTTGTAGGTGTTGTTGATTCTAATAACTCACCTGAAGGTATTGACTACGTTATCCCTGGTAACGATGACTCAATCCGTGCGATTAAGTTATATTGTCAAACTGCTTCAGCTGCTGTTTTAGAAGCTAAGTCAGCAGGTTTAGCTGCATCAGCAAAATCAGAAGATTTTGTTGAAGCTGTGACTGCTGAAGAAGCTAAATAGCTGACGCTGATGTGAACACTTGGCTGTATCATTAAGTATGGCCATTATTAAACGCCTCCTTTATTGTTATTGGGGGCGTTTTTTTAGTTAAGAATTTGAGGAAATAGAGATAATGAGTATTACGGCTGCAATGGTTAAGGAACTTCGTGATAGAACGGGTTCGGGAATGATGGAATGCAAAAGAAACTTGACTGAAGCAAATGGCGATATGGATTTGGCTATTGAAAATATGCGTAAATCAGGTCTTGCCAAAGCAGATAAAAAAGCAAGTCGTGTTGCTGCTGAAGGTGCTATCGGCATTCAAGCGAGTGATGATGGCAAAACAGTTGCTATGATCGAAATTAACAGTGAAACTGATTTCGTTGTAAAAAGTGAAGATTTCAAAGGTTTTGTTGATAGCGTGACAAAAGCGTTATTAACAAATGATGTTGAAACTGTTGAGCAATTGTCTGAAGTGTCATTGGCAAGTGGTGATTCGATTGAAATTACACGTCGTGCATTGATTGCTAAAGTAGGTGAAAATATTTCACTAAGACGTATTGAAAAATATTCAAATGTTGATGGTGGAACTTCGTGTTATCTACACGGTGGTAAAATTGCCGTTATCATTGAGATGGCTAAAAATGACGCTGAACTAGGCAAAGACATTGCTATGCATGTTGCTGCTGTAAACCCAGCTTGTGTTTCTGCTGATCAGGTTTCTGAAGACGTGATTGAAAAAGAAAAAGAGATTTTTACTGCGCAAGCACTAGAGAGTGGTAAAAAACCAGAAATCGTTGAGAAAATGATTGCGGGTAGAATTAAAAAATTCTTGTCTGAAACAACACTTGAAGGTCAAGCATTCATTAAAGATGACAAAATGACTGTTGCTCAGTTAACTAAATCTAAAGACAATTCAGTTGTTCGTTTTACTCGTTTTGAAGTAGGCGAAGGTATTGAAAAAGAAGAAGTTGATTTTGCAGAAGAAGTAAGAGCACAAGCAAGCGCAAGCGCTTAGTAAGAGCTTATAGTAGAGTAGTTATCTATGGAATGTAGATAAATAACTTAAGGGAGCTGGAAAGAAATAATTGTCCGATATTGGGCAGGATTTTTGTTTGTTTTCAGTGGGGTAGCAACAGGCGCATAGCAAGCTACGTAACTGTTGCTACCCCGCTGAAGGCGGACAAAAAGACCAGCAAGATTGGATTATTATTTTTTTTCATCTCCCTAAGCAATTGTTTGAATCGCAGTCCTTTAGGACTGCGGCTCAACGTTGTTTTTTTATTTTATACGGGTTCCGATGCTTCAGTCAGTGAATAAACTTCGGGCTGAAGCTTACTCTGCAAAGGTCTTTTATTTGGACTACAGCAGGGAGCTAATAAATTAATGCAGGAGCAAAAATTTTTAAGCTACAAGGATGTGGTATACATAAGTTAATCTTGTGTTGCACTAAATTAAGATAAGGACGCTGGAAAGAAATAATTGTCCCATATTGGGCTGGATTTTTTTCCATCTCCCTAAGCCTAAAGGCATAAGTTTAACCTTTGTGGCTATGAACTTATCTCCCCTCACTCATTTATTATTAACAGGATTTTGAGCATGACACAAATGATATGTAAACGAATTTTACTTAAGTTAAGTGGCGAAGCATTGATGAGTAAGGAAGGTGGCAGTATTGATGCTGCAATCGTTAAGCGTCTTGCTACTGAAGTAAAAGAATTATGTGATGCAGGGGTTGAGGTTGGGCTGGTAATAGGTGGTGGCAATATATTACGAGGTGCAGAAATAGCATCTGAAGGCCTTGATCGAGTGACTAGTGATCAAATGGGAATGTTGGCTACAGTGATCAATGCTTTAGCTATGCAGGACTCTCTTGAGCATTTAGGTCAGCAGGTCAGAGTTATGACCGCCTTAAAAATTAATCAGGTTTGTGAAGATTATATTCGACGCAAAGCGGTGAGGCATTTGGAAAAAGGTCGTGTTGTTATTTTTGCAGCAGGAACAGGTAATCCGTTTTTTACCACAGATACCGCTGCCAGTTTGCGAGCAATAGAAATAAATGCTGAATTGATGATTAAAGCAACCAAAGTGAAAGGTGTTTTTTCAGCAGACCCTGAAAAAGATAGCAATGCCAAGTTTTATTCAAAGTTGACTTTTGATGAAGCGCTGGATCAGCGATTAAATGTAATGGATACAACGGCTTTGGTTTTATGTAGAGATAATGATTTGCCTATGCGGGTCATGAATGTGTTTGAACAAGGATCAATTATGCGTCTTATGCAAGGTGAAGAAATTGGTTCGCTAATTGAAAAAGGTTAGGATTAGACAATATGATAAGTGATATACAGCAAGATGCTTCAGTAAGAATGGCTAAAAGTGTAGAGTCTTTGCAAAAGGCTTTTACAAAAATTAGAACAGGGCGTGCCCATCCTAGTTTATTAGATCAAATTACAGTTTCCTATTACGGTTCAGAAACCCCTTTGTCTCAGGTTGCAAACGTTTCAGTAGAAGATTCACGAACTTTAAAAGTAACACCCTGGGAAAAAGATATGGTTAAGGCCATAGAAAAAGCGATTATGACGTCTGATTTGGGTTTAAACCCGACAACTCAAGGTGTAGCGATCCGTATTCCTTTGCCGCCGTTAACAGAAGAGCGTCGTCGAGACTTGGTTAAAGTGGTAAAAAATGAAGCTGAGCATGGTCGTGTCGCTATCAGAAATATTCGCCGTGATGCAAATTCAGAAATAAAAGAAGCCTTAAAGGAAAAAATGGTTTCTGAAGATGAAGCGCATGTAGGTGAAGAAAAAGTTCAGAACATTACGGATAAGTTTATTAAAGAAGTAGAGAAGTATCTTGAAATTAAAGAGGCTGATTTACTCTCAATGTAAGTTTGTACCGTTTAGTTAATAATTAAGGAATAACAAATGACAGATAACGGTAATCCTAGACATATTGCTATCATCATGGATGGCAATGGTCGCTGGGCAGAAAAGAAATTAATGCCAAGGATTATGGGCCATAGGGCAGGCGTAAAGGCAGTAAGAAAAATTGTTGAATTCTGTGTACAAGAAAAGATAGAGGTTTTATCTTTATTTGCCTTCAGCAGTGAAAACTGGCGTCGTCCCAAGAAAGAAGTCAATATGTTAATGGAGTTGTTTATGGGAACGCTCCAGTCTCAAGTAGACAAGCTGGATAAAAACAATATTAGATTGCATATTGTTGGTGATAAATCAGCTTTTTCAGAAAAGTTACAAAATAAGATTGTTTCAGCAGAGCAGCAAACGGAAAATAACACGGGTCTTAATCTCGTTATTGCCGCTAACTATGGTGGCCGATGGGATATTACCCAGGCCTTTCAAAAAATCACAGATAAGATTGCTACTGGTGAATTAAAGGCTGATGAAATTTCAGAGTCTCTCATTAGTGAGCACCTGACAACAGCCTCGCTTCCTGAGCCAGATTTGTTTATCAGGTCAGGGGGCGAAGAACGTATTAGTAATTTCTTGTTATGGCAATTAGCCTATACAGAATTTTATTTTACAGGAACTTTATGGCCGGATTTTGATCAGGCTTTATTAGCAGATGCAATCAATAGCTTTAAGAATAGACAGCGACGTTTTGGTCATACAGGCGAGCAAATTGTCAATTCCTCTCATACTCAAACACAATAATAATTAAAACGATGTTATTACAACGAATATTAACCGCTTTGGTTTTAGCCGCAGTTGCTATAACCGCAATTTTTACCCTGCCAACCTTGTATTTTTATCTTTTTATTGCCGTGATTGTTCTAATCGCAGCCTGGGAATGGACTTATCTATCAGGTTTGGATAAAACATCTTCTAAAGTTTTGTTTATTTTGGCGTTGATATTTCCAATGCTAGGGATTACTTTCTGGACTCAAATTCTGGAATTAATTGCTTTGTTATTTGAATGGCCAGAAATCAAAGAATATTCTGGTATTCTTGAGTGGCTGGTTATTGGGCCCGTCATATTCTGGATCATGATTATGATTCTGATCAGAAAAACGCCCGAAGCATTGCTGGCGATAGAATTAAAGAAACGCACCCAGGCATTTATTGGCTGGTTTGTGTTATTTTCGGCCTGGATGTTTTTAGTCAAGCTAAGAGCATTTTATGGTTCAGAAGCGGTGATGTACTTTTTGGCGCTGATCTGGATAGCAGATATTGCAGCCTTCTTTTCAGGTAAAAAATTTGGTAAAGATAAATTATCGCCAGTCATAAGCCCAGGAAAAACAGTACAGGGTTTGTATGGAGCAATTATTTCAGCGATGATTTGTGCTCTGTTATTAGCCTTATATTATGACTACTCTATTATGATGGCTACAGACTTTGGCATGCTATCAATCCTTACGGTTTTAGTGTCCATATATGGTGATTTATTTTTCAGTTTGATGAAACGTAAAAGTGGTGTAAAAGACAGTGGATCTATATTACCTGGACACGGTGGAGTATTAGATCGTATTGATAGCGTTATTGCCGCAGCTCCATTTTATTATGCGGGTGTGATCTTAATCGGACGGAGTGTCTTTGCATGAAGGGTATCTGTATTCTCGGCGCAACAGGCTCAATCGGAGTTAGTACATTAGATGTTGTTGCCAGACATTCTGATAAATACAAAGCGATTGCATTAACGGCAAATACCAATATTGCAGCATTATATGAGCAATGTATCGCTCATCATCCTGAATATGTAGTCGTGGTTGATGAAGCTAAAGCAGAAGAGTTTGCTCAACAAATTAAAGACTCGCCTGTCTCTGATATTCAGGTAATGGCGGGTGCTGAAGCGCTGGAATTTGTTTCAACTTTAGACAGTGTTGATTCTGTTATGGCTGCTATTGTGGGTGCTGCAGGCTTATTGCCTAGTTTAGCCGCAGCAAAAGCAGGTAAAACAGTCTTGTTAGCGAATAAAGAAGCACTGGTGATGTCTGGTGATATCTTTATGCAAGAAATTGCTGAATCAGGCGCTAAATTATTACCGATTGATAGTGAGCATAATGCCATTTTTCAATGTATGCCAGCTGGCTATACAGCAGGTGAAAGCAACAAACAGGCACGTAGAATATTGTTAACCGCTTCAGGGGGTCCATTTAGAGAAACACCTGTTGAAGAATTGCACGATGTGACGGTAGCACAAGCTGTGGCTCATCCTAAATGGGATATGGGGCGTAAAATATCAGTTGATTCAGCAACCATGATGAATAAAGGCCTGGAATTAATTGAGGCTTGTTTATTATTCAATATGTCCCCTGATGACATTCAAGTTGTGATACACAAGCAAAGCATCATTCATTCCATGGTTGATTATGTCGATGGCTCGGTATTGGCGCAAATGGGTAATCCAGATATGAGGATACCTATTGCACATGCAATGGCCTGGCCTGAACGATTTGATTCTGGTGTTGCACCGCTGAATATTTTTGATGTCAGGCAGATGGATTTTGAGGAGCCTAATTTAGACCGGTTTCCTTGTTTAAGACTGGCTTACGAAGCTATTAAAGCCGGTGGTATTATGCCAACTGTTTTGAATGCATCGAATGAAATAGCCGTGGATGAGTTCTTAAATGAACGCGTTAAGTTTACTGATATCCCCGTTATTATCGAAAAGTGTATGGCTAAATTTACAGCAGAGACAGCGGATACTTTAGAGATAATCTTAAAAGCTGATAAAGATGCGAGAGAGCAGTCTTATCAAATTATTAAGGAAATGTCTTAATAATGGATTTTTTCTATACCGTTTTTCATTTTGTCGTTGCGATAGGCGTATTAGTTTCTATCCATGAATTTGGCCACTTTTGGGTGGCGAGAAAAGCGGGCGTGAAAGTACTACGATTCTCGATTGGTTTTGGCAAGGTAGTATGCTCCTACCAAAAAACGCCTGATTCAACTGAGTATGTGTTATCAGCTATTCCACTGGGTGGCTATGTCAAAATGGTGGATGAACGAGAAGATGAAGTAAGTGAAGCAGACTTACCTTATGCTTTTAATCGCCAGTCTTTATTTGCCAGGTCAGCCATTGTTGCTGCGGGTCCAATCTTTAATATTTTGCTGGCTATTGCTTTGTTGTGGGCCGTTTTTATTATTGGTGAGACAGGCATGAGGCCTGTTGTTGGCAAAGTAGAGTCAGGCACCTTGGCAGCAAATGCCGGATTTGTCGAAGGTGATGAAATACTCGCTGTTAATGATGAAAATGCACCAACATGGTCGGAAGCGATGAATTTATTGTTCTCATCAGCCATGCAAGGTGAGCAGCAAATTCAGGTTTTAGTTAAAAACAGTGATGAAATAGAGAAAAACTATATCATTCATGTGGCTGAAGATGATGTTCAGAGTCCTGAAGCACTGTATGAAAAACTGGGTTTAAAACCATGGTCTCCTATATTAAAGCCAGTCATAGGTAAAGTCATTGAAAATGCGCCTGCACAAGCGGCAGGTTTGAAAACGGGTGATTTAATTATCTCGGCTGATGGCGAGATAATGACTGACTGGATGCAATGGGTAGACTATGTCAGGAACCGACCAGAGATTTCAATTAAATTACAGGTTGAGCGAGAGGGTGTTTATTTACCCATTACTATCGTGCCAGAAAAGCAGGAAACTAAAGATAAAAGTTTTGGCCGAATTGGTGCGGGTGTAGATGTTCCGCAAGAGCTAATAGATTCATTAAAGGTGACTTATTCTTTACCACCTTATGAGGCTTTGTTAGCCGCATTGGATAAAACCTGGTTTTATTCAAGTACCACATTTCGAATGATTGCTAAAATGCTGGTGGGTAAAGCCTCTTCAGATAATTTGAGCGGTCCTATCAGTATTGCCCAATATGCAGGTCAATCGGCTGAAATGGGCTTGGTTCCCTTTTTTAAATTTTTAGCACTTGTCAGTATTAGTTTGGGTGTTTTGAATCTACTTCCTGTGCCTGTTTTAGACGGTGGTCATCTGGTGTTTTTTGCCATAGAAGCCATAAAAGGCAGTCCAGTATCAGATAAAGTGCAAATGTATTTTCAACAATTAGGCATGGTGATGTTAATGTCACTGATGATTTTTGCTGTTTTTCTTGATATTGGACGATTATTCCAGTAATTGAATTAACAACGGTTGTGTGACCGCTTTGTTAAATTATCAATTTGACTGAACAAAATGGGTTTCGAATAGTCCATCAAGGACTTTTAACTTAAATAACGACAGAATATGAAACAACAATTGAAGCTTATTTTATTAACCTTACTTGGGTTTTCAATACTGGCAGTAAATAGTGCGCATGCTGATGAGGAATTAATCAGGCAGGCCTTTAAAAAGTCTATGCCTAGGCTTACAATTGATTCTATCAAAATGTCCGAAGCAAAAGGCTTGTATGAAGTCATTTCCGGAGCCAATATTCTGTATGTTTCAGATGATGGGAAATATTTGCTACAAGGTCATTTAATTGATATTGCGGCCAGAAAAGATTTAACAGAATTGAAATTGGCTGATACACGCAAGCAGGCAATTGAATCATTAGGTGAAGATAAGATGATTATCTTCAAACCTGAAACCAGTAAATACAAAGTTTCAGTTTTTACAGATATTGACTGTGGCTACTGCCGAAAATTACATTCAGAACTGGATGCCTATATGGCTGAAGGTATTACCATTCAGTATTTATTTTACCCAAGAGCAGGAAAAGGCTCTGAGTCATATAAAAAAGCAGTCTCAGTTTGGTGTGCGGATGATCGCAATGCCGCTTTAACTACGGCGAAAAGTGGTAAAACTCTGGATTCTAAAGACTGTGATAACCCGGTTGATGAGCATATGCAATTAGGTGTTGAGTTTGAAGCAAGAGGTACGCCGATGATTGTTACTGAAAAAGGTAATATCTTTCCTGGTTATGTACCTGCCGCTCAGTTGGTTAAAGCTTTAGAAAGCGAGTAATTTTAGCTATTCTCGTTGCTGTTAAATTGCTAGGGTGGGCAATGCCCACCCTACATGAATTAAGCGGATAAATTTTCATTCCTCATAAACTATATTGCTTTGCAATATAAAATCAATTTTACAAAATCCATTTTAGGTAAATTTTTCTTATGTTAGACCCTCGTTTATTCAGAACTGAACTTGATGAAGTAAAAAAACAACTTGATCGACGCTCTTATGCATTTGATGCGTCAGCCTATGAAGCATTGGAAAGTAGACGTAAAGAAGTTCAGATTAATACGCAGGATTTACAGAACGAGAAAAATAAAAGCGCTAAAAGTATAGGGCAGGCTAAGGCAAAAGGGGAAGATATTCAACCTTTGTTAGATCAGGTCCAGCATTTAGGCGATCAGTTAAAAGCAGCAGAAACTGAGTTGACTGATATTCAACTGCAAATGACGACTTTAATGGAAGCCATTCCTAACTTCCTGGATGAAGTGGTGCCGGCAGGTAAATCAGAAGATGACAATGTAGAAATTAGCCGTTGGGGTGATATTCCTGAGTTTTCTTTTGAAGCTAAGGATCATGTGGATTTGGGTGAAAGTAAAGGCCTGGATTTTGAGTTGGCAGCAAAAATCACCAGTGCCCGCTTTGCTGTATTGCAAGGCCCTTTAGCTAGGCTGCAACGAGCAATTATTCAATTAATGCTGGATACCCATACTGCAGATCACGGCTATTCTGAGACTTATGTGCCTTTCCTGGTTAATGCCGATAGTTTATATGGCACAGGTCAGTTACCAAAATTTGAAGCGGATCTGTTTAAAGTTAATAACGATCCAGATTTTTATTTAATTCCGACAGCAGAAGTTCCCGTTACCAATATCGTCCGCGACGTTATTGTTGATGCTAAAAAAATGCCGTTAAAATTTGTTTGTCATACCCCTTGTTTTCGTAGCGAAGCAGGCGCTTATGGCCGTGATGTAAGAGGGATGATTCGCCAGCATCAATTTGAAAAGGTTGAGATGGTGCAAATTGTTTCAGCTGAACAATCAGAACAAGCGCATGAAGAATTAACCAATCATGCTGAAACTATACTGAAAAAACTAAATTTGGCTTATCGTAAAGTATTACTTTGCGCGGGCGACACCGGTTTTTCATCATCAAAAACCTATGATTTAGAAGTCTGGTTACCAGGCCAGGGCAAATACCGTGAGATTTCATCTTGCAGTAATTTTAAAGATTTTCAGGCGCGTCGTATGCAAGCTCGCTGGCGTAACCCAGAAACAGGAAAGCCAGAGTTGGTTCATACCATCAATGGCTCAGGTTTAGCTGCAGGACGTACCTTAATAGCAGTGATGGAAAATTATCAGGATGAGCAAGGTAGAATACATATTCCTGACGCATTGAAGCCATATATGGGCGGAATAGAGATAATCGAATAATCAGAGGTGAATCATGTTTAAACTATTAAAATTGTTTTTGCTGGCAAGTTTATTGTCATTTTCAGCGTTAGTTAGTGCTGAAACGACAGAAGAAATTAAGCAAAAAGCAGAGCAAGGTGAAGCATTAGGGCAAGCTAAATTGGCATCACTTTATATTTTGGGGCGTGGTGTAGAAGTCGATAATAAACGGGCTGCCCAGTGGATGACAAAAGCTGCAAAACAAGGTTTGATTGAAGCGCAAGTGGCTATAGCAGCCATGTATGATCGTGGTGTTGGAGTCTCTGCTGATAAAAAAATAGCAACTCAATGGTATGAAAAAGCAGCAAATCAAGGGCATGGCACAGCAATGGCAATTTTGGGTAAAAACCCAGCAGCCAAAGGCAGTGTGAAATTTGATTATAAAAAAATGCGTTTCAGTGCCTCAAGACAAATACCGAAAAAATACGCATTAAATTTCTTAATGAAGAAATAAACAGGAAGTGAGGCTTCAGCCTCGCCAACCTGAGAGAATTGCTTTGTTTATTTCCACATTCCTATTTAAGTTAAAAAATTTTTAGCTCTGGTAGGGTGGATAAGCAACAGCGAAATCCACCATTTTAAGAAGTGACGCCTTGCATCAATCATAGGAACATGCATAAAAACAATGTTTGGGGCGCAGGTCTTCAGCCTGCATTTTTAAAGGCTGCCTAAAGTTATCTGTTTTATTTCATGCGCATTCCTTACCCAGTTTATAATCACATATTTTTGATCAATCTCTATCAATGACAATTAAAACACGCTTTGCTCCAAGTCCAACAGGCTACTTACATGTAGGTGGCGCCA
>ENA-OSET01005672-OSET01005672.1-sediment-metagenome-genome-assembly--contig:-NODE-5672-length-10448-cov-2.981198_pt1 | contig 10448 bp, 9 predicted proteins | sample MGYA00237882_ERZ534229 | MGnify/ENA primary metagenome ERZ534229 (study PRJEB26408, sample SAMN06266212) | sediment metagenome | isolation source: Hudson Canyon methane seep mesocosm | place: USA:Hudson...
GGTTTTTCATTATCCATACCATGTTCGATCAGCGACCTACAGATAGTAGGCAAACCTGTTAAGCCCATATAAAATACTAAGGTCTGATTATCCTGAACAAATTCTTCCCATGCCAAGTCACAGGTATCATTTTTTAAATGACCTGTTATAAATCGTACTGATTGCGAATAATCTCTATGTGTTAGCGGAATTCCCGAATAAGCAGAGCAGCCAGAAGCAGCTGTAATACCTGGTACAACTTGAAAAGAGACCCCCTGCTCAGCTAAAGTTTCTATTTCTTCACCACCGCGACCAAAAATAAAGGGGTCACCACCTTTAAGGCGTAATACACGCTTACCTTCCTGCGCATACTTAACTAGCAATTCATTAATCGAGTCTTGCGGAACCAAGTGATTTGAGCGTTCTTTACCCACATTCACTCTTTCAGCATCTTGCCTTACTAAAGCAAGAATTGGTTCTGAAACCAAGCGGTCATATAAAACAACATCTGCCTGACGTATTAAGCGTAGCGCTTTAAATGTTAATAAGTCAGGGTCTCCCGGCCCAGCTCCAACGAGATAAACCTCACCATCAACTTGTTGTTTATCGCTTAATTGTTGCTCCAACTTAGCTTGCAATTCTTCTTCAGCGGCTTGTTCTTGCCCAGAAAAAACCAGATCAGCAAACCGCCCTTCCAAAACACTTTCCCAAAATTGGCGGCGAGTATTTATAGAAGATATTTGCTGCTTTACTTCACTTCTGTACTTTCTGGCTATGGTTGCTAAACGACCAAAAGCATGTGGAATTGTTGCTTCAAGACGACTACGCAGCAAGCGAGTCAGCACGGGTAGCTCACCACCACTTGAAACTGCAGCAATAATTGGAGAACGATCAATAATTGAAGGAAAGACAAAGCTACTTAAATCGGCTCTATTGACGATATTTACAGGAATTTTCTTAGATTTAGCTTTCTCTGAAATCCTTTTATCTTCTTCTGCATCATTAGTTGCTGCAACAACAAGGTGTGCTGACTCCCAAAGAGTATCGTCTATCTTTAAGTAATGAGAGAAAAGTGATGTGCCTGACTTTTCCTCAAGACTCGCGTTCAAACTCTCGGCGACAAGTGTAACGCGGCATTTTGCTTTGAGTAGAATTTCCACCTTTCTGGCTGCAGCATCAGAAGCACCAAAAACCAGTGCTGTACTTTCTTTTAAATCGAAAAAAAGAGGTAGAAATTCCATAAAACAACCTTTAACTGATAAAAAATTATTCGAGAGGTTTGTGCCTGAAAAAACCTCTATTCATTAATAACGGTCAAACCACCCATATATGGAATTAAAACTTCAGGTACTTTTATCGAACCATCTGCTTGTTGATGATTTTCCATCACAGCAATCATCGTTCGCCCTACAGCAAGCCCTGATCCATTAAGTGTATGAACTAATTGAGGTTTATTGGTTTCAGGGTTGCGCCATCTCGCCTGCATACGTCTAGCCTGGAAATCGCGGGTATTACTACATGAAGAAATCTCTCGATAAGTATCCTGACCGGGTAACCACACTTCAATATCGTAAGTTTTAGCAGCAGAGAAGCCTAAATCACCACCACATAAAAGTACAAGTCGGTACGGTAATTCAAGTTTTTGAAGAATATCCTCAGCATGACCGGTAATTGCATCAAGTGCTGCATCAGAGTCTTCAGGTTTTACAATTTGAACCATTTCAACCTTATCGAACTGGTGCTGACGAATCATCCCCTTAACATCACGACCATGAGAACCTGCTTCACTACGAAAACAAGGTGTGTGACAAACAAACTTAAGCGGTAACTGACTTTCGTCCAAAATCTCATCACGTACAATGTTCGTCGCTGGCACTTCTGCAGTCGGTATCAAATAAAAATCGCGGTCAGCATGAAGCTTGAACAAATCATCTTCAAATTTTGGTAACTGCCCTGTTCCAAGCAAAGAATCGCTATTGACGATGTATGGCAGATAGGTTTCTTCATAACCATTTTGTGTCGTATGCGTATCCAACATAAACTGCGCTAATGCACGATGCAAGCGTGCTAACTGACCACGTAGTACAACAAAGCGCGAGCCAGTTAATTTACTGGCCGTTTCAAAATCCATTAATTTAGTTTTTTCACCTAAAGTTATGTGATCTTTCGCTTCGAAGTCAAATTTACCAGGTTGCCCCCATTTTCTTACTTCAACATTATCATCTTCTGACTCACCAGCTGGTACTTCTGAGTCTGGTAAATTCGGCATACCCGCTAAAATATTGCTCAACTCATCCTGAACTACTTTAAGTTCGGTTTTAGCTGTTTCTAGCTTATTACCGATTTCATCCATTTCAGCAATCAGAGGCGCGATGTCTTTACCTGATGCTTTCGCTTTACCGATAGATTTAGACCGCGTATTACGCTCACTTTGAAGCTCTTCGGTTTGTGTTTGAATTGATTTTCGTTGTTCTTCTAATTCTGAAAAACGACTTGTATCAAACTTATACTTTTTTATGATTAATTTTTGGGCAATATCTTCAATATTTGAACGAACTAATTTTGGATCTAACATAATCTCTTTTCTTAGGTTTAGATTTACTTGTTGGGTTTAGAAATAACGTTGGTCTGAGTGTAGACCGGTTTCAAAACAATTAAAATGTGATACGACTAACAAATACGCCCGCCATCACCGCAATAAGGCAAAATATAACAGAACCAGCGACATAAGTAAGCGCCTGAAAAGGCTCACCTCTATCCAATAGCTCCCAGGCTTCAAGGGAAAATGCAGAAAATGTAGTAAATGCGCCTAAAAACCCCGTCATAAACAAAGGTTTCATTTCAGGGGATACCAGATTTTTTTCAACAATCACAACATAAGCAATTCCCATCAAACATGAGCCGATTATGTTTACTGCCATAGTGCCCCATGGATAGTAACGGCCGCCTATTAAATTCACCAGCGTATAGCGGGATACTGCTCCAACGGCTCCCGCCATGGCTATAATGGCCAAATGTTTCATGTTTACCTTTAGGATGTGAAATGAAATTTTAATTTTAAAATGAGACGCAAGTTTACCTTGAATTTAGAGTGATTACACACTGAAAGTTATGGTCAACTACTCGATAGGTAAGATTAACTCAATAATATTAAACACATGTTTAATCATTGTTGAACTTCAGCTATGAATTCCTCTAAAAAAGCAGAGGCATCAGCACCACTTGCTGCTCGGTGATCAAATGATAATGATATTGGTAATATTCGTCCAATAACAACCGAATTGTCACGCACAACTGCTTCTTCACGAATTTTACCTACACCAACAATTGCTACCTGAGGTGGAACAACAATTGGGGTTGCATATCGACCACTTAACGTACCGAAGTTACTTAAACTTATCGTTGCACCTAAAAATTTTTGAGGTGGAATTTTCTTTGTCTTTACTTGCTCAATCAATGAGCTTAATTGATGCTTAACTTCTTTGTTGGTTAAGTCTTGTGCCTTTTTAATAACAGGGACATAAAGCCCATCGTCAATATTAACTGCTACACCGATATTAATATCTTTAAACGTTTGAATAGTAAGGTTCTCTTCATCAAACCAAGCGTTGAATAATGGGTTAGCTTTGCATGCTTTAATTAACGCTTGTAAAAGGCGAAGAGTGATATCGTCTTTGATACCCCAGCCAGAAATATCAGCATCATCAAACAATGTTACCGCTGGGACTTGCTGCCATGATTTACTCATTGTTTGAGCCATGACTTTTTTTGCACCCGTCAATTTAATAAGTTTGTTATCAAAATCTGCTTGTTTTGCGTCTCCCCCTTTGTCTAATTGATATTTCTCTTCAAATATTTTAATTAGATCTTTATGCGTTAAGTCTCCAAAAAAGCTTTGTTTTAATTCTTGCTCAACACCAAGCTTCTTTGCAAAAGCAATAATACTTGGTGGTGCATACACACTGTTTTGTGAAGTAGTGTTTAACTTTCTCTCTATGGTATTAACCGATGTAGAAGAGCCGGCAATGAAATTTTCATCTAGATTAACATCATCGCTAGTTTGCAACTCACCTACCACTGAAACACTTTGATTACTGGAGGGGCTCTTTTTTTTATACTCATCTCCTTCATACTCTACAAGTGGTTCACCTATATGAACCATATCGCCTACTGAGGCACATAATTTGGAAATTTTTGCATCAATGGGTGATGGTAGTTCAACCACGGCTTTAGCTGTTTCAACTAAAACGAGTAGCTGGTCAGTTTTAACCTGGTCCCCCTCTTTAACAAGCCATTCAATCACTTCAGCTTCTTGTAAACCTTCACCTAAATCAGGTAGTTTAAACTGTTGCATGAGTTGACTCCTTTTCCGTAACAAGGCTGGCCATGACTGTTTCAACTATTTTATCTATGGATGGTAAATATGCCTGCTCATTTTTAAAATATGGCATTATTGTGTCGTAACCGCATATTCGTGAAACAGGTACTTTAAGGTAGGGAAAAGCATATTCAGAAACCGTTGCAGCTATTTCAGCTCCTACTCCACAGTTACGAGCTGCTTCATGAATAATACAACAACGCCCTGTCTTTTTTACCGAATTAATAATTGTTGTTTTATCTATAGGTGAAATACTCGCGAGATCTATCACATCACATTGTATTCCTTTGCCCGCTAAAGTATCAGCTGCTTGCATTGTTTCCGTTATCATTGCCCCCCAAGAGACTAAGGTCATATCTTTCCCTTCTCTTAGAATAAAACAGGTATCTAATGGCAAGCCTTCTCCATTATCGATAACTCGACTTTTTGATAATCGATAGATACGCTTCGGTTCTAAAAATATGACAGGGTCATTTGACTTAATTGCAGATAATAACAATCCATAAGCTCTTACAGGTGAACTCGGTATTACTACGCGCAAGCCTGGTATGTGAGCAAATAAAGCCTCAATACTTTCACTATGATGTTCTGGTGCATGAATACCACCGCCATAAGGCGCACGAACCACCATAGGGCAATTTAACCGCCCTCTTGTTCTGTTTCTCATCCTGGAAGCATGCGTCACTAGCTGTTCCATTGCAGCAAAGATAAAACCCATAAATTGAATTTCAGCGACGGGGCGCAGCCCTTGAACTGCCATACCAACCGTTACACCGGCAATAAGCGTTTCAGCAAGAGGCGTATCCATCACTCGCTTTATACCATACTTGTCTCGAAGCCCTTCTGTTGCTCGAAATACGCCACCATTTACGCCAACATCTTCACCCAAAATCACCATTTCCTGGTGTGTCATCATTGCTCTGTTAAGTGCGAGGTTTACCGATTCAATTAAATTCAGTTCTAAGGGGTTATTATTTGATTGACTCATACGCCCTCCTTTCCTGCTACAGTTGAGCTTGTATATGACTGGTATTTAACTTCTGCATACTGATCCAACAAACTGTTTGGCAGTGTTTCAAATAGAAACTCAAACATTGATTCTGGTTTTAATTTTGGCTCAGATAGGTAAGCTGCGACAGCCTTATCAATTTCTTCAGCTACATCTTTAATTAATGCTCGCTCTTTATCATCATTCCATAATTTTTTATTAAAGAGGTATTGTCTAAAGCGCTTAATAGGTTCATTACGCCAGGCTTGCTTCAATTCTTTAGGGTCTCGGTACCGGTCAGCATCATCTGCAGTAGTATGGTCACCCAGTCGATATGTAACTGCCTCAATTAAGGTTGCGCCTTTACCTGAATAGGCCTTTGATAAAGCCTCCTTAATAGCAAATGACACAGCAAAGTAGTCATTTCCATCTACTACAACACCTTCAATCCCGGCTCCTATTGCCTTTTGCGCGATCGTTTCTGCAGCACACTGCACACTACGTGGTGTGGAAATTGCCCATTGATTGTTATTCACAACAATGACTAAAGGTAGCTGCCAAGCACCTGCAAGATTGAGCGTTTCTAAAAAATCACCTTTAGATGTTGCTCCGTCTCCGCCAGTAACGAGTGCCGCCTGATGGATGCCTTGTACTTTTAATGAAATTGCTGCACCCGCAGCATGGCAAAACTGTGTAGCAATGGGAATACAAATAGGAAAATCTTTGGGGCAATTCTTATAATTACTTCCCTGCTCGCTACCTCCCCAATAGAGCAACATTTCTTTTAAGCTAACACCACGTAAATACTGAGCCGTTAAGTCACGATAATATGGCGTAAAAATATCTTCCTTATCTAAAGCCATCCCCACAGCAGTGCTAATGGCCTCCTGCCCCAGAACTGAAGGGTACGTACCAATTTTGCCAGTTCGTTGAAGCGCGATAGCCTTCTTATCAAAAGCTCTACCGAGCACCATTGTTTTATAGGCTTTTAGTGCTTGTTGATCACCGGAAACTGACTCAGGTAAAACACTAACAAGCTCGCCTTTGTTATTTAGTAAAGAGTAACGAGCAACACTAAAATGCAGCAGCTCTTTTTCTATTTTGTCATGCGTCAAAGTAGTCATTACAACCTCCTAAGCAGCTTGATTCATTGAACCGTATAACTTGGAACGCGCAATTTCATCTGCGATGAAACTGCAGGCACTATTGCTTAGTTTTGACTGTTCAAATATTTCACTTAAGGTATAGTAAATATTGGCGACTTTATCGATGACTTCAGATTTTTCATGGCCTTGATGTTCAGATGAGGCGTAAATTAACCCTCCTGCATTAATAACGTAATCAGGTGCGTATAAAATACCTTTTTCATGCAAACGGTTACCTAAGAAATGGTTTGATAATTGGACATTTGCTGAGCCGGCAATAATCATACAACCTAAAGTTTCTATCGTTTGCTCATTAATAATGTTACTTAATCCACAAGGCGAAAAAACAGCACAAGGTGTATGGTATATGTCATCAGGCGCTACAACTTCTGATGCAAAGTTACTCATTGCAGTATCAATATTTGCTTGACAAATATCAGCAACAATCACATAAGCACCCGCCTTATCTAGCAGATGTCCTAATGCCATCCCTACATTCCCTACTCCCTGAATAGCAACACGTAAACCCTGAAGATCATCACGATTAAGCTTGTGTTTTACGGCAGCTTTAATTCCTTCGAAAACACCTTTTGCAGTATAAATTGATGGATTTTCACTATCACTAGCACTTGTAACATGTGATGTATGTTGCTTGATAAGGTCCATTTCTTTTGCTGAAGTGCCAGCATCAATTGCTGTTATATATCGCCCTTGAAGTGACTCAACAAAACGCCCGAACTCTGCAAATAAAAGTTTTGGGTCGTAATAACCTTTGGGTTTAATGATGACCGATTTGCCACCACCTTGATTAACACCAGCAAGTGCAGCTTTGTAACTCATACCGCGTGCTAAGCGCACAGCATCAAGCATCGCATCTTGGTCATTATCGTAGTGAATAAAACGGCAGCCACCCAGGGCTGGACCAAATTGAGTATTATGAATAGCTATAAAAGCTTTGAGACCGCTTGCAGCATCATTTCTGACGTGCAGCTCATTGACCTGGTAGTGATCCAGTAAATCAAACATGGCATTTATCCTCTCAAATAACTTACAGTCGTCAGAGTTGTTACTGGCTTGTGGCCTTTTGAACTCAAATTTATAAACGAGCTGTAAGAGGTGGTAACCTCATCGCGTTTTATAGAGGAACGCGTAATTTTTTAAATAAGTCTGTACTAACTCCGTTGGTTAATATTTAGTCTTTTTAGTATATGACGAGTTTTACCAGAGATTAAACCGCTTTTAACAAAAAATTACGATTTGATAGACTTGTTAATATGTACATTAATGCGTTTAACATGCTGATGGTACAGCCGAGAAGCGAATGCGACATTGCAGCCTAAACATATAAAATCAATTAGCATAACAAGCCCGGCTAATTTAGATAAAAACAAAAATTGAGGCATTATAATTGCCAAACCAACCATAAGCATTCCGCTTAAATGAAAACGAAACTGCCAAACGGCTTGTTTTTCACTTATTATTTCACGCATATTGGGCAAGCTTGGTAACAGCTCATAACATACCATGCACTTGCGCTGCAGATGAAGGTAACTTAAAAATGGAATAATTTTATGTAGCATCCCCATAATGACACTGATAAGAAAACCATAGATAGCTAGTGCACCAAGCAAAATACCCACACTATCTAGCAGATTAATTATTTGACTAGCAAACAAAAGCATCGCTAACAAAAACAAACAAACTAAAGCCAAGCGCCAGAAATAAACAGTTAAATCTTTAATTTTTCGCTTTCGATTGTGTAGTAGAAATAAGGCGTAACCGGCATATGTCGCGCTCAACAAGCTAATAGTAATGATGATTACCTTTACAGTGATAGCTTGCTCTATAAATGTAGACACTAATAAGCACGAAAATAGCATTACAGGCAATACTTTGGCTATTTTGGCGTCATATTTTGGCGTTACATGAAACATTGGAATAAGCTGATAACTGACTCCCATAACCAATAACAAACTCCAACCTATCAAACCCCAAGCTATGTGTAAGTTACTGATCCTAGAAAGTGATAACACGCTACTTATATCACCATAACCTAAATAATGAAGCGCTTTAACAACACCTAAGCCAAGTGTAACAATTAGGCATATAACAGCTAGCCGCAGTACAAAAATAGTATTGCCTCCACGTATTTGATGCCGAAGACGTGCACCTAATGCAATCAAGAAGACTAATACGGCCAAGGCTAAAATAGGTAAGGCATAAATGAAAAGCAGGTATTGCGAATTCAAAAAACCAAGTACTAACAAAAATATTCCAAGTAATAGAGTGCTGTGTACGAATGGTGCAACTACCCTGGCTTTTGGGATCGTGATACCACTAATTACTGGCAATAATTGAAACAAAGCACCAAACATGATCATCACCATAAAACCCAAGGTAAGTAAGTGAGTCATGGCTAAGAGTTGCGGGCTCCATTGAGAGATAAAAACACCCGGGCCTGAAAAAATCAATATGCAAGCAGCAAGTGCTCCCATCCAAGGTGCAGTATTAAAAAAACGAAATGGAATATGTATCGCAGGTACATTATCAAAAGACAGGCCTTCCATTCTCATAAGGAAAGCCGCTTACCACGCATGGCAAACACACCCTGCTCTGTTAAAGCCTTAATATCAGATGCAAAGAAGATAATAATCTCATAGTCATCCTTATTAAGTTCATTTACTACAAAGTCGAGTTTTTGTGCATGACAGAAATCAAAGAGAGGGTATGGAATACGCCAATGTAACATGCGAAGGTACTCACCCTGATTGAGCGTCAATAGAATAGCGGTAGATTTTTCGAAAGGTTCAGGATGCGCCATTTCACGCGCATCCAGCTTAAACTCATGCAATCTTATCTCATGACGCATAAAAATTAAGTGGTTTCTTGTAATAGTTCGGCAGCATTAGTGACGGATTGATCTATCATGGGGTAAAGAATTTGTTCTTCTTTCATATTATGCTGCTGCATTAGCATCATAAGCGTTTCTGACAGTCCGAGAAATTTTTGAGTATCTTGTTCGTTCACAGCTATTTCAATTTGCGTAACGAGCGCACGCATTTGCTCATGTTCAGCGCGCATCATTTGAGTTGGCCCCATTGGCCCATTAACTGCTTCAATGGCCGGAAATAAGATACCTTCTTCTTTGACAGTGATATGTTGCTCTAACTCGTTTGTAAATGCTTGCCAAGCTAAAGCTGTTTTGTCCCACTCTCCTTCCGATGCAGCAACTTCTGCAGCAGAAAAAAGCTCATCACACTCTTTGTGATTTTGTTGCATTAAACCTGTTATTGCACTCATGAAGATCCTTATATATTAGTTCTGAAAATAACACTCAAGTACTAGCTCTATTTATACCGATCTAGTACAAGCTGTGGGTCAATGCGAACCGTAAACCAATTAATTCGCCAATCTAAGTGTGGGCCGGTTGCCCGCCCACTTTTACCAATCTTAGCAATGACATCACCCTGGGAAATATTGTCACCTTCTTTCACTAATAATTCACTTAAGTGTAAAAAAGTCGACGAAACCCCGTAACCATGATCAATGATTAAAGTACCACCTGAATAATACATATCGTCATGCGTTAAAGTGACGACACCACTAGCGGGTGCGTAAACGATCGTTCCCACAGGTGCAGCATAATCAAGTCCATAATGTGGGCGCTTTGGTGTTCCGTTATAAACACGCTGACTCCCATAAACCCCCGTGATTGGTCCATTCGATGGCGGGGTAAAAGTCTGTAGAAAGAACTCTAGATCCAAGTCTAGTTTACGTGCAGTTCTCACTAAAAGTGCTTCGGCATTAATTCTTGCCGATTTACTTGGATCTGGTGTCACCATTGCTTGTGGCACGCCTTCTACACGTTGAATTTTATACTCTCTTTTTGAAAGAGAGATCATTTTTTTAGCTATTTCTTTGCCCGTACGCTCCAATCTAAGCACTTGTGTTAAGTCAG
>ENA-OSET01005673-OSET01005673.1-sediment-metagenome-genome-assembly--contig:-NODE-5673-length-10446-cov-3.682997_pt1 | contig 10446 bp, 7 predicted proteins | sample MGYA00237882_ERZ534229 | MGnify/ENA primary metagenome ERZ534229 (study PRJEB26408, sample SAMN06266212) | sediment metagenome | isolation source: Hudson Canyon methane seep mesocosm | place: USA:Hudson...
GAAGTACGATTTTTTGTAGATGGGCAAGGGCTGTTCTTTCTTCACCTCGAAGATAAAGTGTATGTCATTCTTTGCCAGAAAAATGATTTGATTAGTGTGCCAAGTGGTGCAACGCATTGGTTTGATATGGGGCCTAATCCTTCTTTTACCTGTATTCGATTATTTACCAATCCGGAAGGTTGGGTGGCTGATTTTACGGGCAATGATATTGCCAAAAGAGCGGTTAGCTGGGAAACACTGATGGAGAGTGTTGAATGATCAAAGCGATTGTTACAGATATAGAAGGCACCACTAGCTCCATTAGTTTTGTTCATAATGTATTGTTTCCTTATGCTAAATCACATATTGCTGATTTTGTTAGAGAGCATCGTGGCAATAAAGATGTGAGTACTCAGTTAAATGAAGTGGCTGAACTTTCTGGCTGTGCGCGTGATGATACCGACGGACTGATTCAGCAATTATTTGACTGGATAGCGCAAGACAAAAAAATAACCCCACTAAAAGCCTTACAGGGGATGATTTGGGAACAAGGTTATAAACAGGGCGATTTCACTGGCCATGTGTATGAAGATGTTACACCGTGCTTGAAAGAGTGGAATCAACAAGGTATTGATTTATTTGTATATTCTTCTGGTTCAGTGAAGGCTCAAAAGCTTATTTTTGGCCACACAGAGTATGGAGATTTAACCCCGCTTTTTAAAGGCTATTTTGATACACGTATTGGCAATAAACGCGATGCGGAGTCTTATAAAAATATCATTGAGCAAATAGGTTTTGAGCCTGAACAGGTTCTGTTTTTATCAGATATTGAGCAAGAACTTGAAGCAGCTACCCAAGCGGGGATGCAAACTTACTGGCTGATAAGAGAAGGTGATAGCGATGTGTCTTTTGAAAAAGCATCGTCTAAATATTCTGCTGCCCGGTCTTTTAAAGAAATTAAATTTCCTTTTTAAACCAATATGCTGCGTCATTTTGATCGAAATTTAAACAGAGTGCCGCGCAAATTAAGTAGCGAAGCCCAAATAATTTTGGTAACTTAGCGCCAATTATTAACACCGAAAGGATTTCGGTGAGCTTTTATCAGCTAATTTTTACCAACATGGATGTAGGTAGTATCAACATGAATCTGTTATTCAGAATTGACTCCGTTCAGTCAACTAAATCTTCAAACAAGCCTTCAAGTACGTCTTCAGCTAGCAATACTTTCACTTTTTCACCACTGGGTGGCGTTATTGGCCGTTCGGCAGAGTGTGACTGGGTTTTAAGTGACGCAGAGCGACGTTTATCAGGCAAACATGCCGCCATCTCGTTTGAAAATAACCAGTACTTCGTTACCGATATCAGTACCAACGGACTGTTCATCAATGAGAGTAGTGAGCCATTAGGTAAGTCTAAAGCGTACCCTGTTAAGTCTGGTGATCGTTTTATGATGGGCCCTTATACCTTTGTCGCAATGATTGAATCTAATAAAACAGAAGATGTGCTGGGCGAGCCTGTTCATCAGGCCTCTTTTGTTGAGCATGAACACCTTATTAATACCGGCACAGACTCCCTTGATGATGTTTTAGAGTTTTCACAGATCTTAGATTTAGACGTGACAGAGCCTGAAATACATGCTCCTGAGATACATGTTTCTGAAATACATTCTCTTGAAAATGTTGAGTCTGTGAAAGCTGTGCCTGTAAAACCAAGCTCTATAAAACAAGCAACGACACACGCTTCAGAAAACGCCCTTTATCAAACATCTGAGTCTTCTTGTATTAGCTTTCTTCGCGGTGCAGGTTTGGATGAGAGCTTATCTTCTCATCAAGATGTTAATGATCTTATGTTTAACTTTGGACAATTACTAAAAAGTTATACCAGAGAGATGATGAGCTTAATGGGGGAGCGCAGTAGCTATAAAAACAGATGCAGATTAGATATGACGCTGGTGGCCCCAGATCACAATAACCCGTTGAAGTACTGTGTTAATGAAGCGCAGGCACTGAGAGAAATTGTTATATCACCCCAGCCAGAAAATTTATCGGGTGGTGCTTCGGTTGAATCGGCTATGGAAGATATACGCAATCATTTTTGGCGGGTAGAGCAGGCATATAAGGGCACTTTATCATCAATGCTTGATTATTTATCTGTTACAGCTTCAACTGAAAAACAGCCTGTAGAGCCTTCTTCTCTATATTCATCGACTGTAAAGCCCTGGCAGTATCGTAAACAAATAAAGCAGTTAAACCGTAAGACAAAATTATTAAATGACCCTCACTTTTATGCGGAAGAGTTTCTTGCTCCCCGCTTTTCTTATTTTTATCAGAACCCCGATAAGGCACAACAGAAGGAAATGGATAATGCTTAATAAAAGACTGAGTGCCTGTTTACTCATGTTTGCTTTGATAGCGCTAAACAGTGGCTGTGCCAGTTGGTACCAATCTGAAATAACCAAACTGGATATTCGGTTTACCGCATCAGGAGACCTTAATCCCGATATCTCCGGTCGTCCGTCGCCTTTGGTGGTTAGGCTTTATGAGCTAAAAGCACCCTCAATATTTGAGCAAGCTGATTTTTTTAGCCTCTATGATTATGGGAAAGAAACATTAGGCCCAGACTTTGTTGCCTTAGAAGAGCGAACGCTAAAACCGGGTGAGCAATTAGATATGAAATTAGGGCTTCATAAAAGCACTAATTATATTGCCATTATGGGAGCATACAGAAATATGAATGGTTCTAACTGGAGGCGGGTTTTTCCTGTTTCTATACAAGGGAAGAACCGTAAAAACTTAGTATTTGCCGGCAACAGTATTAATATTCTAGATTAACCGGAGTTTTCGCCATGGATAAGGTGATATGGAGTGAGGGAATGTTCCTTCGTCCGCAACATTTTCAACAGTTTGATCGATATTTAGAGGATCAGCTAGTCAACAGAACTCAGCATCTCACGCCTTATAGTTGGGGCTTCAGTCGGCTAGATTTTGATGAGTCTCTACTCGCGTTTGGTAAATTAGCTATATTGTCTGCTGCAGGTGTATTCCCTGATGGCACACTCTTTAAGATTAATTATGACCCTGCCTATCCATTGCTTATTCACTTAAATAAGAAGCAGGAAAATCAAACGATTTATCTGGTTATTCCGCCAAAAGTGAAAGGTGCTGTTGATAGTGATGAAGATGAAACTAGTCGGGGAATTCGTTATCGCCCGACATCAATTGATATTCGGGATAGTCACGGTGTAAACAATGAACGCACCTATCCAATATCAACAGGCACCTTAAAAGTAGAACTGCTTACTGAAGATCAATTAGATGACCCGCTTATTTCAATACCTTTGGCTCAAATAAAAGATATTCATACTGACGGAGCCGTGACTCTGTCGTCTTCTTTTGGTGTGCCAGCTTTGGATTTTTCAGTTAATGCCCAAAGCATGGTTGAATTAACGGATTTGTCTGCGTTGATGCAAAAGAAAGCAAAACAGCTAGCTGCCAGTGTAAAAAGCGGCAAAGGGAATGGTGCCGGCACGGTGGTTGATTTACTTATGTTGCAAGCACTCAATCGTTGGGGAGCTCAGTTGGCTATTTTAATTAAGCAAAAACCACTTCACCCTTACGATCTATTTAAAAAACTGGTGTCTTTAATTGCTGAAATAAGCACTTATACGCTTGCGGAGCGTTTACCTGCTGAAAAATATGAATATAAACATTTGGAATCAGCCGCAATACTCACTCGCTTAGTGAAACGTGCAAGAGTACTTGTGTCTACAGCCTTTCAGAGCTCAGCCACATTATTACCTATACAACGCAAGAAATTTGGCATTAGCCTTGTTGGTTTGTCTAATCCTTCGATGGCTGAGAATTCCGAGTTTATTTTGGCTATTAAGGCCGATATTTCAGTCGATAAAATTCGTAACCTGGTTAGTAATAAACTTAAAGCAGGCAGTATCGAAAATATTAAAGACCTAGTTAATCTGCAGTTACCTGGTTGCATGAAAGAGCCTTTACCTGTCACCCCAAGGCAGATTCCTTATCACTCGGGTATGCACTACTTTCGTTTATCACCCGATGCAGACATGAAAGCAAGTATTAAGGGGTCTAGTGGTATTGGTTTGCATGTTTCCGGTGATGTGCCGGGTGTTGAAATGGAACTTTGGGTGATTCCAACAGGCACATCCAAACCAGAGCGCAAGGAGCAATAAACGATGGCAAGGATACAGCCACTAATTCTCAGTAGTGATGACGGCAATAAAAATGTAGCTGAAGACAAAGCAATATTGGAGATTTTGTCAGAAAAAACGGTTGTTCAGTCAGATTATAACTATGAATCACTTGATGAAAAAACATGTGTTGTCTTATCTACAGGTATGGGTGTAGGCGTAGATGCGGGCGCGGAGGCATTCAATACACGGGTAAACAGTGAAAACGGGCTTATTAGTAGTGCAATGCCATTAATTCATTATGCGATGAGCTTATTATCTATTAATGATGCTGTGGATATCGACATGATAAGGACACGACTTATTTCAGATATCGGTCGTTTTGAAAATAAAGCTGAGCAGTGCTTTTCTGACCATTCACAAATTGTTGCCGCACGTTATTTACTCTGTTCTTTTATTGATGAAATTGTATCCACAAGCCCCTGGGGGCAGTCTCACCGTTGGAGTGGGGAGAGTCTTTTAAGTTACTTTCATAATGAAACTTATGGGGGCGAGGGTTTTTTTAAACTATTAGAGCGTGCTCAGAAACAGCCAGCAAACTACTTAGATTTGTTGGAACTGATGTACGTATGCCTTTCTTTAGGTTTTGCAGGACGCTATAGGCTAGATAGTGAAGGAACCACTAAATTAGAGGGGGTTCGAGAATCTATGATGACCACCATAGTGCAATATAGGGCACCGGATAATCGCAGTTTGGTGGTGGGCGAAACGAAACCCCGAGACATTAATTTAAAGAATACGAGAATAAAATTATTACAATGGCTAGCACCTGCTGCGGTGATTGTTCTGATTGTAGTGAATTCAGTCTCGTATATGCTGGCCTCTCATGAGATTGATAGCCAAATGGATATAGCCTCTCGTGTTTATTTTCTAAAATAATCAATCGTTTTTAGCGAATCAAATGGAATTGAGCGCATGAAGTGGAACATTACCCGTTTTTTAAAACAAAATCGTGAAATAAAGCCCGTAGATATAAACAATATAGATACTAAAAACAGGCTGCGTGAATTTAAGAACACCCTAACTCAGTTGAGTAAGCAACTGGGGGATCGTAAGCTTGATCGTTTATTGAATAATTCATTCAGAAAAAAGGATGTGTTTTTAGTTTTAGAGTCGCCCCATGCTCGTTTAACTGAGCTAAGCGGGCACTCTGTAACGCATCTTAATACACCCGAATATAGATCAGAAACAGATTTTTCTGTATCTGGATATATGCTGCCAACATGGTATTTGGATGATTCCACCCTGCTAATGGGGGTGCACTTTGACGATGAGGTTTATGCCAACGCCCACTCATATGAAGACTGTATTTCACCCTTAGTTAAGGCCTTAAAAAAACGAGAGCATGGGCGTCGTTTCAGTGGCGCTATTATTTACCTTCATCAAGATGACCTTAACTCCGATAGCCCTCCTGCTTGGCTAAATAAAATGGCATCGCTTATTAGTCTGGCTTCATCAAAGGCTCAAGAATCTATCCCGGTCTATATATTATTAGAGGGAGGAGACTTTAGTTTTCAGCAGACTAACCACAGCTCTCATAGCGGTGACTCATCTAGCATAGCTTCAACGCCTATTGGAATGCTGAGAGATAAGTGTGTAACAACCGAACAATTTAGCCAGTGGTATTCACAGGTTCGAGAAGAAATTTCAAAACGTTTGCTAAGTAAAGCGCTAAAAGACGTGCAGTATGTACACCATGTGGAAGCAAGAAGAGCTGTTTTTTCAGAATTGAATACGGTCGAAGAAAATTTACAACAGATAAGGCATTTGTCTGAACAGCTTAACCAGCGCTGGAACTTCTCAGATAAATCTTGTGCACCCTGGGTTCGGGGTGTATTCGTTACGCCTCATGTGGGTAAATCACTGAGTGCTGGAGGTGCAAGTCTTTGGTGGCAGCGTTTTAGCAATCTGCTGATAAAAGATCGACATTGTGGCGTGACGGATAAACCTGAGCGAAATTATCAACAGTGGTCTATGGCAGGTGCGATTACTTTTTTTGGGCTGCTTAGTTTGTTTTTCAGCCAGTTGATCTGGCGTGATTATGCTTATGCCAGTCAGTTATCTGACGATTTTACCGGACAGTTAATCTCTTTGCATGCAGACACGACTAATGACTATATTAACGAGAAGGGTCTCAGCTTTGATGGTGTACTTAAAGACTTTGATGATATTGAGTATATTAACAGACGCTTAACAAGTGGGGCATCGGAGCATTCGCAATTAACTCAAATGGTTATTGACCGTGGTGGTAATGTTCTCGATGAGCTATCAGAGCAAGTATTACATGAGCGTTTTGGAGCACAGCTAAATCAGGAGTTACTTCATGTACTTAACCGTAATAATGACTTCGAAACACTTTACCCCGCGTTAAAATCTTATCTTCTATTGCATCAAATCAGAGATGAGGGAGATGAGCATTTAATGTGGTGGTTTGGTCTGCAATGGCAAGGACAGTATAAAAATAACCCTGAAAGCAGGCAGCAACTGGCGCAGTATTTATCAACCTTTCTGAAACATCAAAAAAGCAGTGAGCAAGTTAAAAAACAGTATGAGTACGATGAGCAAGTGGTCAGTATCGCAAGAGAAAAAATGCTATCAACACCCTTGGCTAAACGCTTATATCTTGGGCTCAAACAAAAGGCTAATAGTAAACAGAACAGCACAGACGAGTTAAAAGAAATTATTGGTTATCGTCAGGCAGAAATTTTTGGCGGTTCACAAACTGTCGTAAATACGTTTTATACCGCTAATGCTTATAAAACAATTTTTCTGCCTGGTTTGCATCAGGTATTGGAACAAGCATCAGCAGATGAGTGGATATTAGGGCTTGAAAGCGAAGAGGAACAAGATGCGAGCCAATCTGAGTCCCTTAAACAAGAAATCTATCACTTGTATATGGCCGACTATATTTATGCCTGGGATGACTTCCTAAAAAAACTATCTATTTCAAAGACAACTTCATTTGATCATTTAAACGGTTTTTTAAGTGCATCATCCGGAAATGAAGGTGCGATACGCCGCGTTCTTCAATACGCTTACGATAATACCGCTGTGTACTCTGTATTACCCCATGTTGATACCGCATCAATGCTTAAACGTGTTTCTAAATCGGCACCCGCAAAGGCGGCTGTAAATTATTTGTCCGCACAAAATGTCCCTTCAATTCACCCTATGAAACAGGTTGCTGCGCACTTTGAACGGCTAAATTCAGTGCTCAAAAACAGTGAAAATAAATCATCTGCAATAAATGAAATTGATGCACAGCTGCAACAGCTTGATGAATATTTACTTGAATTTGAAAATGTAGGCTCTTCAGTGGTGTTCGATGCCACGGTAAAGCGAGTGAGTGGTGGCCGTAGTGACCCTATATCACAGCTTAAAAGAACATCAAAAATGATGCCGAAACAGGTAAGAACCTGGGTGAATTCATTTGCCTCTCAAGCCTGGGCGCATATGATTGGTCAAACAAGGCAGCATATAACGAGTGCCTACAAAAATGAGATTTATACCGCTTATTCATCAAATATAAAGGCTAAATACCCGCTAAACCGCAAGTCGACTAATGATATTGAAATTGAGCATTTCAGTGATTATTTTAAGCCAGAAGGTGAGGAGCAACGCTTTTTCAAACAATATTTAAAGCCCTTTGTAAGAACGGGCAATAAACGTTGGAATGAAAGAAAAACAGATGGATTAAGATTGGGGCTCACACGTAACTATTTATCTCAATTACATCGTGCGCAAACTATTCGTGATGCCATGTTTAAAAATCAGGAAATATTTGCTGAATTGCAGTTTCAGCCTATTTATTTGGATGCAAACGTAAGCCGGTTTGATTTAGAGCTAATGGGCGAGAGTTTAAATTATCGTCATGGCCCGCAGAAAATATCCAAAATATCATGGCCTGCCTCGCTTAATGACACAGATATTTCAATGCGCTTTGAAGATTACAATGGCAACCTGGCAACAGAAGCACTGATGGGGGACTGGTCGTTGTTCAAATTGATTGAGCAATATGGAAAAGAAACCATGCCCGGTGGACGACGTTATCGCATGAGCTTTGAGGTGAATGGCCAGCGTGCGGTTTACGATGTTTCTGGACGCAGCTTAACCCCGGATTTATTGAGCATATTAAGCAAGTACAAAATGCCTTTAAAGCCTTTAAGTTGAGACTAATATGATGATTTGGAAAAGTAGCGAATATAGTCACAAAGGTCATTGCCGGCATGAAAATGAAGATGCGGTTTATAGTGATGTGCGTTCAAGTATTTGGTGTGTTGCAGATGGTATGGGAGGGCACCAACAAGGGCAGTTAGCAAGTCAGTTGTTGGTGAAAACCGTCGCGTCATTACCTGCAAACCAGTCTTTGATATTGAGGGTTGAAGCGCTTGAAAAAAGGCTCTTCGCACTGAATGAAATATTGATAAAAAAAGCGCAACAAAACCAAACCATTGGTTGCACCTTTGTTATTTTGTTAAGTGACGGCGTTAATTGCACTTGTTTGTGGGCGGGTGATAGCAGGCTTTATTTATTACGAGGGGCTAACCTGTATCAAATAAGTGATGACCATACTTTGGTGAATGATTTATTAGCCAGAGGGGTTATTACTCAAGAGCAATCTGAAAACCACCCTCAGGCACATGTGGTGACGCGGGCATTAGGTGCATCAGAAGAAATAAGCTTCGATAAAAAAACGTTTCGTCTTCATGCTGATGACCGGTATTTGCTTTGTAGCGATGGACTGCACAATGAACTGAAAGCACAATATATTTCACAAGCATTAGCTGCACTTTCCAGCAGCTATAGTTGCCGGATGTTGGTAGATAAAGTACTCGAGGGAAGTGCCAGAGATAATTTAACGGCTTGTGTTACCGGAGTGTATAAATAATGCTGGGAAATAGCGTTGAATTAAAGGTCGTGCCCCCGTCAGTACACATAGGTTCTGTGCTTAACAATCGTTTTGTATTGAAAGCCTTGCTGGGTGAAGGCGGTATGGGAAAAGTCTTTAAAGCAATAGACCTGCGGCGAGAAGAGGTACACGATACTAACCCCTATGTAGCTATTAAACTTCTCAATGACGATGTAAGACGAGTAACCGGTGCCATGATGGCGCTGCAGCGTGAAGCGGTGGTGGCACAAACTCTCAAACATACAGGTATAGCCTCCGTTTACGATTATAACCGTGATGAATCTCATGCTTATATCGTGATGGAGTTGATAGAAGGTTATACCCTTGATCAGTTTGTTATTGCTAACTACCCTGATGGCATACCCGCACCGCAGTCTTTTCAATTAATTAGTAAACTTATTCAAGCGATTCTTTTCGCCCATGAGCAGGGTGTGATCCATGCTGATATAAAGCCTTCTAATATTAAAGTATTGCCTAATGGTGATATAAAGCTGATGGATTTTGGCTTAGCGCGAGTTATTAGTTTGATGAGCGTAAGCCCAAAGATAGCTGATAATAACGTAGTCCCTCTTACTCCCTCTTATGCGACATTAGCCCGATTAAATGGACGACAGCCTGTAAAAGTAGATGATATGTACGCCCTGGGGTGTGTTATTTATTTAATACTTACCGGCCGGCATCCTTATCAACGAATGTCACCAGACAAAGCACTAAAAACAGATATTAAACCCGCTAAGCCTAGTAGCTTAACAAGACAGCAGTGGGGATTATTACAGCAAGCAGTTGACCCTAATATTGACAAAGAAAGCCAGGTTGTTAATGCACTGTCGTTATGTTTTTCATCTGAAAATAAGGCCCGTAGACAATTAAAACGTCGAACCTATGTGGGTACTTTAGCTGCATTAATATTGGTCTCGTTATTGCCCGCTTTCAACTGGTTTAATGATGATCTTCCTGCATGGAATATTAGGTACTCTGATGATACAGGGCGCGCGGAATTACTTGATGAGTACTTACTTAACCGTTCGGATGAAAGAGATTTATCGATCAAAGAAATTGCCTTACCCATCCTTATTCAACAGTGGCATCAGCGCTGGGGAAATGAACATTCTTTATTTCCCAAAGCGCTAACGGAACGATACCAGCAAGCCACATTATTACAGCATGACTTATCCATTATTGAACAGTTATCTTCTGTATTACCCAATAGCGACCAGCTTGCTATATATCGAATGAGCTTAGAGCAAGTACGTGCAAACACCGTGGTTGAAATATTGAATAATTATGAAAATCAATTGACCTCGTATTTAAATAATTCCAAAAGCCCAACGGTATCGGG
>ENA-OSET01005675-OSET01005675.1-sediment-metagenome-genome-assembly--contig:-NODE-5675-length-10444-cov-53.283303_pt1 | contig 10444 bp, 9 predicted proteins | sample MGYA00237882_ERZ534229 | MGnify/ENA primary metagenome ERZ534229 (study PRJEB26408, sample SAMN06266212) | sediment metagenome | isolation source: Hudson Canyon methane seep mesocosm | place...
ATTAAATGGCAACTACTAATAACAATAGAATTAAGCGAACTCAGCGAGATTATAATTTAGGCTTTAAATTGGCTGTTGTTGAACAAGTTGAAAAAGGCGAATTCACCTACAAACAAATTCAACAGTATTATGGGATCCAAGGGCGAAGTACTGTTTTGGTATGGCTCCGAAAATATGGTAAATTAAAGTGGATTCATCCATGTGAGCATGCAGCCATGACACACTCGAAAGAAAGTCCTGCCCAACAGATAAAGCGCTTAGAGCGAGCCTTAGACGATGAACGTCAACGAAACCTGATTTTCAATGAAATGATTGATGTCATTGATAGTCAATACGGGTGCTCTATTCGAAAAAAGCTTTTACCCAAAGCGCTAGAAAACTACAAGAAACAAGCAAAGTAAGTTTAGCTCAATCTTGTCGGCTCTTTGGGATATCACGACAGTCAATATATCAGCGGCTGAACCGCTATAAGCAGCGACAACTATCGCTTGAGCCCCTCAGGGAAATGGTTCAGAACATACGACAATATTTACCTCGATTAGGAACAAGAAAACTCTACTTTTTACTTCAACCTAAACTTGAAAAACATCAAATTAAGATAGGTCGAGATGGCTTGTTTGACTATTTACGACAGCACTCTATGCTTGTTAAACCTAAGCGTAGCTATACCAAGACAACCTATAGTCGGCATTGGATGAAAAAATATCCTAATCAACTTAAAGAGTTGGTAGTTAATCGACCTGAGCAAGTATTTGTCAGTGATATTACCTATGTTGAAAGTGATGAAGGTGTTCATTATTTATCATTAGTAACGGATATGTGTTCTAGAAAAATTATGGGGTATCATTTAAGTCATGATATGAAAACGCATAATGTAGTTAAAGCATTGACGCAGGCCATTTCACAGCGGATAAATAATTTACCCTTAATACATCATTCTGATCGTGGCTCACAATACTGTTCAGAACTGTATCAAGATACACTTAAGAAGAGCAACATTACGCCCTCAATGACTGATGGCTATGATTGTTATCAAAATGCATTGGCTGAACGCATTAATGGAATATTGAAACAAGAATTTCTGCTCTATAAATGTAAAACATTTATGGATTTGAAAAGGTTGATAGAAGAATCTGTTCACGTTTACAATGACCTTAGGCCACACCTTAGTTTAGGAATGAAAACGCCAGGTGCCGTGCATAAAAAAACCAACGACATGGTGTCGTTGGCTTAATTTTAACCGTCAACATATTTCAGGACGGGACAACGCACCAATTTATGGCATTGATTTGTTACACTCTCCACCTTTAACCCGTTTTACAGTGAATATTAATGTCTGATTTTGCCAAATATGTTGATGCTTTTACCCCTGCTGAAGTTGCAAAGAAGGTTAAAACCTTGGGTGTTAGCAAAGCTAACATGCCTTTTTTACAACTACTTGTTTTATCAATGATGGCAGGCGCTTTTATTTCATTTGGGGCTATGTATTACACTATTGCTATGACGCATCCTGCTGAAGCTTATGGTGCAGCTAAGATGTTGGGAGGATTGGCATTTTCACTAGGATTTATTCTTGTAGTAATTGCCGGAGGGGAGTTATTTACAGGTAATAACTTGATTGTAATGGCGCTGGCAAAGCGTCAGATAACACTCTTATGTGTATTGAAGAATTGGAGTTTGGTTTATCTTGGCAATGCAGTAGGGGCATTTATTACAGTCTATCTCGTATTTGCCTCGGGCTTTCTTGATGGTGCACATCATGCCGTGGGTGCAACAGCGCTAAAAGTGGGATTAGCCAAGGTCGACCTCTCAACATCTGAAGCTTTTGTCCGTGGCATATTTTGTAATTCCTTAGTCTGTTTAGCAAGTTGGATGGTTTATGCATCCCGAACGGTTATGGATAAAGTCTTTGCTGTGATTTTCCCTATTTCTGCTTTTGTTGCCATGGGTTTTGAACATTGTATTGCTAATATGTTCATGATTCCATTAGCCATTGTTGCATCACTTAACCCTGAGATAGTTGCTGTAAGTGGTGTTAGCGCCGATGCACTGCAAAATCTAAATTTATCAGGTTTTATCGCAAACCTTATTCCGGTTACATTAGGAAATATTTTTGGTGGCACAATTATGGTGGGTATGTCGCTTTATACCGTTTATTTATACGGTCGTGATGACGATTAGTGTTTTAGTTCTCACTCTGAGATATTTTGATCAATACCCAATCTAAAGCTCGATGAGGCAGTAATCGTTTGAGTGTGGCAAAGAGATAGGTTGGGAATGTCACGTAATAACGTATTTTGGGACGATTGCTTTCAAGAGCATGGATAAGTTTTTTTACCACTGCTTCAGGGGGTAAAGTGAAGGGTGCTGCTGGTCCTTGTTTGGTTAAACGTTGCTCCATAGCAAGATAAGTCTCTTTATGAAAACTATTCTCTTTGATTATATTTTGCTGATATTTATCAAAAGCATTAGCTCTAAACTGACTGAGAATAGGGCCTGGTTCGATAAGACTAATGTAAATATTTGAACCATGTAATTCTTGGCGAAGTGTATCTGCTAAACCTTCTAGAGCATATTTACTGGCATTGTAGGCGCCACGATAAGCCATGGAGATAATGCCCAGTACAGAACTATTGTAAATAATTCTGCCATAACCTTGTTTTCGCATATGGGCAATAACGAGGTTGGTCAATTCTTGAGTACCAAATACATTAGTTTCAAACTGTTTGCGTAATACATCACGAGTCAGATCTTCAACCGCTCCTGGTTGTCCATAAGCAGCATTATTAAACAGTCCATCAAGTTGACCATTGAAATGTTCAAGTGTGAATTCAACAAGCTGTTGAATGGACTTACTATCTTCTAGATCTAGTTCACTTGTTGTAATGCCAAGCTGTTGTAATGGAGCCGCATCAGAAGGTTTTCTCACCGTAGCAATAACATTGTAACCCTGTTGGTGCAGAATCTTAGCTGCAGAGAAGCCTATTCCACTAGAGCAGCCGGTAATAAGGATATTAAGTTTAGTCATGAACTGATTTTAAAATCATTCTATGGCTAGGAGCAAGAACTAAATAACCGTTCCGTCTTTTATTGAGCTTCTGTTGATGCACTTTGCTTCTCAATAGTATCTTTCATTGAGATGAGTGCACGATCCATTAAAGGGGCCGAAGTCTGATCTAAAACGATGATTTGTCCTTGCTGAAACCAGTTAGCTAATTCTGCAAGGGCAAGCTCTGCAGCCTTAAGTCCTTGGTAGGTTACAAAAAGGCATCGCCCCGTTAAATTACTACGCCATGAGAACTTTATACGTTGTGCTTGTTCTTGATGAGTCACTTCTAACCAAGTGCCTACTTGTAGTTCTTTCGCAGCATTTAAAGCACTCTCATCACTTAATACTTTCTTTTCTTCAGGAATAGAGATTAGCTCTTCAGTATCACCGATTGGTGACTCTTGCTGAGCAATTGTTTGTAACTCATCATCTTCTAAAGCGCTTCCGTTCAAGCACTTAATATGACATTGCTGAAGGTCTTTGAATAAAGTGGTGATTTTATGCTGATTAAATGAAGCACCACTTAAGGATTCTCTTAATGATTTGAGCAATTTAGGAATAATATTTATTAATTCTTTGCGATCATCCGCCTCTGATTTAGGTGAGACACTCCATAATAATTGCTCCATTAAAGTAACAGCTTCTTGCCACTCAGGACTTTCTTTGCCTTTTTGCAAAAATCGAAGTCTGAGTATGTTTCTCCAGCTATCATCAATAAGTGTGACCACTGATTTAGGCACGGGAGAATATTGAGCAAGAAGTTGATTAATGATGAGATCAACTTCTTGTTGGGCTGCGATTAGTTTTTCTTGGCCTTCCGTTGCTTTTGCGATTCGTTGCTCTGTAACATCACTGCTTTGTTCTTGTTGTTCAATAAACTGTGTTAATTGCTCATTAAGATTTGTAAAAATATGCATGTCAGTATCAAAATCAGTCAGGATTTTGTTAACAATAGAATCTATTTGAGTAAATAGCGTACCAGAGGTACCGTTTGTATGATCCCAACCGGTTGATACTTTTGCTAAATTATTTAATAGTAATCTAGCAGAATGTTTCTTTTTACTAAAAAATGTTTTATCAGTAATGGCCACCTTTAGCATAGGAAGCTGGAGTCTGGCTAGAAGAGCTCGAAGAGGCGCTGGGATCGAACGATCTTCTAGTACAAACTCAAATAACATTGCAATCACGTTCATCGTATCTTCATCAATAGTACTAATCGCGTGATTGACTACAGTACCATCTGCTTGAGTTTGACTAAGGTTGTTTAATAAAGACTGACGGAGATCTGGCAGAGTTACGGTACCACTTTCATCATAGGATATTTGAGAGCCATCCTGATGTTGTAAGCTAGAAAGAGCAGACATCATTGTATTGATGTTCGCAGGCGTAGGTGCAGAAACTAATAAATTTGACGGTGCAGGATGGTCGTTACTCGAGCTCGCTCCCACGCCACTCAATAAGTGACGAAGATTATCAAATATTGCAGCATCATCTTGTTCATTATTGATCTCACCATATGACTGCTGAGATGCTGGCGGTCTTTGAGGAGATGTTCTTCTTTGTTTTTGACCTATTTTAGGTAATATATCGTGTTTTACTAATTCATCATTAAGTTCTTGATATAACGTTGCAAGTCCTGATACAGCACGTTGTTCAAATTGTTTATAAGTAACAAGTTTAATAGCAATGTCTGAGGTGATAGGTGAAATCACTGTTTGCAGATGTTGCACGATTCGCTCTGCAGAAAGAGGGTTTTCAATGATCTGCGTAGAATCAAGGATATGAGCAAAGCGGCGATCTAACTGGAGTAACTCATTACCAAATACAGATTCCCCTTTTGTTGCAATTCGTTTGATGGCAATCTCTTCTTCAAGTGCATCATTTTGCATTAATGATAATTCGGCAAAATCATTAGCCTCTAATGATTGAGCAGAATCAGTAGAAAGTAGAGAAGGGTTTAGCCAAAAGTCGTCATAATCATCGAGAATTAATTTTGTAAACGATTGTTTGATATCGTCTTGTTTTATGCGAAATAGGCGCATATTTGCAAAATATTCTTCTTGTAATTGGTTGTTCTCAGCTTGATCAGCAAGTTTGAATAGACTGTCGTCTAGATTATCTAAAAAGCCAAAGCATTTAGGAAAAGAGCTCGCAATAAGTTTGCGACATGCAGTGATTGCTTGTTGGTGTTCTCGTGAGTGCGTGCTCTGCATCTTCCCTAGATGCGAGCCGAACGAGATAATCTTATTACTAACGGCCATTACAGATATCCTTATGCCCTAAAATATATTTCCTTATATAGGAGTAATATATTAGATTAGAAGCGATAAATTGACAAGGAGCTTAGTATACTTAGCCCGGCTGAATGTAATTAGAAGGTAGTTCACAGGTTTGTAATATTCTGATAGATTCATGCAAACTGCGTCACATAATTAGAAAATAAAGGATCGTGAGTCTGTCTTGCAGGCTATCTAAAATTTAAAGTACTGATATGAATAGCACTATTTCACCTACAGAATACGATCAATTTAGACTGTTTTTAGAGCAGGCTTGTGGCATTGTGCTGGGCGAGGGTAAGCAGTATTTAATTACTAGTCGACTCACTCGCTTGTTAAGAGATGAGGAAATGGATTCGATTGCTGAGTTGTTAGCTGCTATCCACCGAAATACACCACGGCATTTACGTGATGCAGTTATTGACGCAATGACGACCAATGAAACCTCATGGTTTCGAGACCGTAGCCCTTTTGAATGTTTAGAAAAAACAGTGTTTCCAGAAATGGATCGAGATGGAAAACGTCAATGTCGAGTTTGGTCATCAGCGTGTTCGTCTGGCCAAGAACCTTATACAATCAGTATTACTGCAAGTGAATATGTAAAGTCAGTCATAACAAGTCGTTTGAATAGTACTCAAATTATTGCAACGGATATTTCTGCGAGTATGTTAGTTGAAGCAAAACATGCTGAATATGATGAATCTATATTAGGCCGAGGTTTATCATCAGAGAGAAAATCACAGTTTTTCAAAGCCAGTGGTGACCGCTGGCAAGTTGTCGATGATATTAAGCGCCGTGTGAGTTTTCGAGAGCAAAATTTATTAGCGAGTTACGACTCATTGGGTAAATTTGACATTATATTTTGTCGCAATGTGTTGATTTACTTTGCGCCAGAGCGTAAATCAGATATCCTAAATCGAATGGCCAAATCCTTAAACCCTAAAGGCTACTTATTCTTAGGTGCATCAGAAACCATTACTGGTTATAGCGATGCCTTTGAAATGGTACGTAGCCCTCAAGGTGTATTTTACCGCCTTAAAGATTAAGTCTGAGTCGACTCCGACTTCTGATTAATGGCTGTGTGTTCCGCTTGCTCCTTAATTGATGGGGGCGGCTCACAAAGTCCTAACCAGCTGCCAATTCGACGGAAAATATGTTTGATCAATCGCCATAATCTAGGCAATAACCAAATCATTACTAAAATGAATACGATTAAACCTATTACAAATAAAACGGGATGATTCAAAGCTGCCCATAAACCACCGATAACTAATAAATCTTCGGTAATAGAAGCTGTCCAGTTAGTGACTGGTTCGGGTGATGTATTGATTAATAATCGTGTTCCGGCTTTTGTAGTATGTGTTCCGGCGGCTAATGTGCCACCCAATAATGCCGTGGTCAACTCCATTGCAGGCCCTACATCACCGATGGCACTTGATGCCAGCATGGCACCAGCAGGAATACGGATAAAGGTATGAATCGTGTCCCAACCAGAATCGACACCAGGGATTTTATCTGCAAAAAATTCTACGCAGTACATAAAGCCTGCAGCAGTCATGACCATAGGATCTGTCAATACTTCTAATTCGGCAGGAAGCGTCATATTTCCTGATGCGCCCATATATCCCAGCATAAATAAGGTTGCATAAAGATTAATGCCGCTGGCCCATGCGGCTCCCATACTTAGAGCGATAATACTTACTGCATCCATTATTTATTCTCCAATTGCACTTGATTAATATGGTCTAGAGCATCAGTTTTGTTATAGTGACAGCTTTATTGGCTGTCGGAAGTATTGTGATGATAACCCGAACTGAATGTCTATCTTACCTTGAGACCTTATTAGAACCTAATCGGTTCCAAGATTATTGTCCGAATGGTCTGCAAGTGGCTGGTCGTGAGGAGTTACATAGTCTTGTATCAGGTGTGACGGCTAGTCAGGAATTACTAGATGCTGCATTAGATCTAGGGGCGGATACCATTCTGGTTCATCATGGCTATTTCTGGAGGGGCGAAGATCCACGTATAATTGGTATCAAGCAACGCCGCCTCAAACAACTATTGATAAATGATGTGAATTTAATTGCTTATCACTTACCTTTAGATGCTCATTCTTCTTTGGGTAATAACGCTCAATTGGCCAAGTTATTTGACTTGGAAGTGGATGGACGGATTTCAGGAACCGGAGAGCCTGCCATAGGATTATGTGGCTGCTTTACACAAGAGAAAACAGTCCCTGAGTTTGCAGATGATATTAGGCAAACATTAGGGCGAGAAGCTTTAGTTATTCAAGCGCATGATCGACCAATGACGACAATTGGTTGGTGTAGTGGTGCGGCACAGGGGTATATTGAGCAAGCTGCTGAGTTAGGTTTAGATGCTTTTATGAGTGGTGAAATATCGGAACAGACTGTTCATCTCGCCCGTGAATTAGGCATTAACTACTTTGCAGCAGGTCATCATGCTACAGAACGTTATGGTGTGAAGGCATTAGGTGAGCACTTAGCAGAACAGTTTAATATTCAGCATCAATTTGTTGATATTGATAACCCAGTTTAAATGGAGATATACCTAAACTATTTGATGGTGCATCTTCAAGTCGTTTGGGTATGACTTCCAGTGGAATAGGATTGTAATGACAGACTTAATAACAATGATAAGAAACTTTTTTCGATTAACACTTTGGCAAGATCTGCCAGCACAATCGAATTTTATTTTGCGCTGGTTAATAAATAGCCTGCGTGTCAGTTTTATTGTGGTTAGAGAGCTTGCCACCGGTGATTTAAACCTACGAGCAATGAGTCTTGTTTTTACAACATTATTGTCACTTGTTCCTCTTATTGCCGTTGCTTTTTCGGTGTTAAAAGCATTTGGGGTACATAACCAAATAGAACCATTTTTACTTGGGGTGTTAGAACCGTTAGGACCGCAAGGGCCTGAAATAACAGGGAATATAATTGGTTTTGTACAGAATGTTAAAGTTGGAGTCTTAGGTTCGTTAGGTGTGGCGATGTTGTTTTACACCATCATCGCGTTAATACAAAAAATTGAGAATGCCTTTAATTTTGTTTGGCGTGTAAAACGGGCTAGAAGTTTAGCTAGGCGGTTTACGGATTATTTAAGCGTTGTGATGATTGGTCCAGTCTTGGTTGTCACCGCGATGGGGGTTGCAGCAACAGTGATGAATAATGATGTTGTGCAAAGTATGCAAGCGATAGAGCCCTTTGGTACTTTATTATTATTCGTTACCAAATTAATCCCTTATATGATGATTATTCTCGCCTTTACATTCTTATATATGTTTATACCGAATACTCGAGTTGAGCTTAAATCAGCACTAGTGGGTGCTGTAGTGGCTGGGGTACTTTGGGTTTCAGTCGGTAAAATCTTTGCTTCTTTTGTTGCCTCATCATCAAACTACACAGCAATATATTCAAGCTTTGCGATATTATTCTTTTTTATGATTTGGTTATATCTTGGCTGGTTAATCTTATTGACGGGATCTCAAGTAGCCTTTTATCTTCAACATCCAAACCTAGTCAGTTTGGGCGGGCGTTCCTATGCTTTAAGTCCTCGCCTGCGAGAAAAAGAAGGCTTATGGTTAATGGTGATAATTGCACGCCAGTTTTATCAGCAGAAACAAGCATATAGTTTTCAAGACTTGGAACAAGAAACAGCGCTCACGGCAGATGTTTTACAAGAGCTACTTGTCACGCTTGAACAAGATTCATTATTGCTTGAACTCGCAGGCGATGAACCACGATATGTACCTGCCACAGATAGTTCTGAAATAAGTGTAAAACAAATTTTAGATTGTTTACGCACAGCTGAAGAATCTAGAGGGATGATGTCTAAAAGCAAAGTAGAAGCCCCGATTAAAACTTTATTGCAGCAGCTGAGTGATAGTCAGGAAACAACGCTATCAGGATTAAACTTACGTGAATTAAGTATGGGGAAAGTGAGTGGTGAGTAAATCTTCACTGGCAGGTGCAAAAATTTTATTAGCCGTAACAGGCAGTATTGCTGCCTATAAATCCGCAGATTTAGTCAGGCGACTGCAAGATGTTGGGGCTGAAGTACGAGTGGTCATGACCAAGGCTGCCTGTGAATTTATTACGCCACTGACCATGCAAACTTTAAGTGGTCACCCTGTTGCTATAGATTTACTTGATATTGTTCAAGAGTCGACAATGGGCCATATTACTTTAGCTCGCTGGGCTGACTGGGTGTTAGTGGCACCGGCAAGTGCAGACTCAATTGCCAAATTAGCACAAGGTAGAACAGATGATTTACTCTCTGCATTATGTTCAGCTAGTGAGTCCCCACTTGCAATCTGTCCCGCGATGAATAACAAAATGTGGACAAATCCTGCTACACAAGATAATTTACAGACATTGAAAAAAAGAGGAGTGCAAGTGCTTGGGCCTGCGAGAGGGGAACAAGCATGTGGGGAGCAAGGTGAAGGTCGCTTGCTTGAGCCTGACGATATTGTGAATGAGCTGGCACACTTAGCGGTGCCAAAAGAATTAACCGGACAACGTGTTGTTATCACTGCAGGACCAACACATGAACCGATTGATCCTGTTCGATATATAGGCAACAGAAGTTCAGGGAAAATGGGTTTTGCAGTTGCTAAAGCTGCTGCTGAAGCAGGAGCTGATGTGGTTTTGGTGGCAGGACCAGTACATGTCACAAGCCCTACAGGGGTGAATAGAGTAGATGTTAAAACTGCTCAGCAGATGCATGATGCTGTGATGGATAATATGACTGAATGTGATATTTTCATTGCCTGTGCAGCAGTAGCTGATTACCGACCAGAACAGCTTGAAACAAGAAAAATAAAAAAGACAGAACAGGACAACTTACAATTAAATCTAGTGCCTACAATAGACATTATATCGGCAGTGGCAGAAAAAGGGGTGAAGCCTTTTGTTGTAGGCTTTGCAGCTGAAACAGATGATGTGACAGCTTATGCACAAGATAAATTAGAACGTAAAAAATTAGATATGATTGCTGCAAATCATGTTGGTGACGGAATCGGCTTTGCCGTTGATGAAAATGCTTTACAGGTTTTTTGGCCTGAAGGTTCGCAGACTTTGCCATTGGCAGCTAAAAGTCA
>ENA-OSET01005676-OSET01005676.1-sediment-metagenome-genome-assembly--contig:-NODE-5676-length-10442-cov-25.298215_pt1 | contig 10442 bp, 12 predicted proteins | sample MGYA00237882_ERZ534229 | MGnify/ENA primary metagenome ERZ534229 (study PRJEB26408, sample SAMN06266212) | sediment metagenome | isolation source: Hudson Canyon methane seep mesocosm | place...
CCCACCCACCTTGCTGGCCTTTTTGTCCCTGCTCAAACAATCTCAATCGTTACGTAGCTGGCTATGCGCCTCTTGAGTATGTGTTGCAAATACAATCGATTGTAATACAACAAAGTGTAAGAGCAACTAAATAATTGTAAAAAGCATATAACTATTTTTATCTGACTGACGTTATAATCGCGACCATTTTTAATAAGGGAGCTGGAAATGAATAATCATCCATCTCCCTCAGCTTAACTCATAAGCCCCTTCGGCATTATGGACTTCTTTACCATTAAGCGGAGGGTTAAAAACACAGGCCATTTTCATCTCTGTAAACGCACGTAAGGTATGTTTATCATGCTGGTCCAAAATATAAAGTGTACCTGCTGTAATGGGGTGTTTTTTATGATCTGCTAGCGTTTCAACTTCACCTTCTCCAGAGATACAATACACGGATTCCAAGTGATTTTGGTAATGCATTTGAAAATCTGCTCCTGCATAAATCGTTGTAATATGAAAAGAGAAGCCCATCTGGTCATCTTTTAATAACATACGGGTACTTTCCCAATTCCCATCAGGCGATACCACGCGACGAGGTGTTTTTTCTGCTTCTTGTAGTTGTCTAACAATCATAACGTTTGCTTGGATAAATAGATTAGGTGTTTGATTTATGGCTCTTGTTTAGTCATCGACAGAAAAATAATCTTTTTCTTCTGGAATAGAATCTTCTTTGGCACACACCTCTTTGATCGCCTGTTCAACAATATCCAGGCCTTTTTTCAAGTTTTCATCACTAATAATAAGTGGACATAAAAACTTAACCACCTGGTCATCAGCACCACTGGTTTCGATAATCATATTTTTTAGAAAAGCTTTATGGGTGATTTTTCCTGCTAAGTCGCTGTTAACGCAATTGATTCCCTGAAACATACCGCGACCACGAGTGGTGAAATTACCTTCTCCATATTGATCGATAATAGCTTCCAGACGATTTGAGACATAAGCACCTTTGCGCTTTATATCTTTTGAAAAGTTATCATCTGACCAATAAGTATCAATTGCCGCTTTAGCCGTTACAAAGGCAAAACTATTGCCTCTAAAGGTGCCATTGTGTTCACCTGGTTTCCATTGATCTATTTCTGGGCGAATAAGTACCATGGCAAAAGGTAAGCCATAGCCACCTAATGATTTTGACAGTGTCACAATATCAGGATAAAGTCCCGCTTCTTCAAAACTAAAATAGTTGCCTGTGCGACCACATCCTGCTTGAATATCATCAACAATCAATAAAACATCATGTTTTTTACAGGTTGTTTGTAAATCTTTTAGCCATTCAAAGCTTGCCGCATTAATACCGCCTTCACCTTGAACCGTTTCAACAATAACGGCAGCTGGTAAATCAATACCACTACTGGAGTCAGTTAGTACTTTATCTAAATAAGCGATAGTATCGATATCATCGCCTAAATAGCCATCATAAGGCATACGACTCACGCCGTTAAGGCTAACACCCGCAGCCCCTCGATGATGAGAGTTTCCTGTTGCCGCTAATGCGCCAAGGCTTACACCATGGAAACCATTAGTAAAGGCAATAATATTTTCACGTCCTGTGACATTGCGAGCTAATTTTAGTGCGGCTTCTACTGCATTCGTTCCTGTAGGGCCTGTAAATTGCAGTACATAATCCAAGTTACGCGGCTTTAGGATTTTCTCGTTAAACGTTTCAAGGAACTCCGCCTTCGCTTTAGTATGCAGATCTAAGCCATGAGTAATACCATCACTATGAATATATTCGAGTAATTTTTCCTTAAAGAGTGGGTTATTATGGCCATAATTCAACGTACCAGCCCCCGCAAGAAAATCTAAATATTCAACACCCTCTTCATCGTAAAGATACTCGCCGACGGCTTTGTTAAAAACGCGTGGAAATGAGCGCGCATAAGACTGTACTTCAGATTCGATCTCATCAAATATTTTCATCGTTAAGTTTTTTTATTGTGTTAAAAGGGCCAATGCTGACTAACATTTCAGTGTCATGAGCATCATCAAGGTGTTGAATACGATCAAACATCACTGAGCTATGAAGTTCGGCGTTTAGTTTATTGGACAGGCCTTTGAATAAGGCCCATGACGCTTGGTTTGATTCAGTAATTGTGGTTTCAAGATGGCGAACATTATGGCAAAGGGGGCGCTCAAGTATGTGTTTTAACATACGTGTTGCCAGTCCTTGGCCGCGTGCTTGCGAACCCACTGCTACCTGCCAAACAAATAAAGTATTGGGTCGTTCGGGAATAATATAGGCTGATATAAATCCAACGACATCATTCTGAGAAACTGCAATGACGGAAGTGCCTGAAAAATGACTGCATTGCAATAAATTGCAATACAAGGAGTTTGTATCTAAAGGAGGGCATTGAGAAATTAATTTAAATGCTTGCGATCCCTCTTCTGATAAAGGCTGACGTAGCTCTATAGCTAAAGTTTTAATAAAAACACCAAAATTTTCATAAAGATCTAAGTCGTTATTTTTATGGAAATTAATCTAAAAACTGACATTTCAATAAAATAAACGATAGATTCGTAAAATTATAATTACCTTATTAGAGTATATTACTTAGGCAACAAAGTATAGTAGAAGCCTTCTCCAATACAAAATGAGTTTGAAAAAATTGTCCCGATTTCCACTTTAGAGTTGATTGAATTGACTGATGAAAAAATGCTGACGTTGGGTGGTATTTTGCTAAGAATGTTGTTGACAATTGGACTGTTTTCTTTGCTCTAAGCGTATCCAAATGCCTCTTTGTAGCACTGCAAACGTTAAAATATCAGAACTTACAGCAAAAGATAAAAGAACTTAACTTAACACGACCACGTACAATGGTTTATTCAAAAACAAGTTATATAGAGACAATAAATGAAAACAATAATTGCAGGTGCCGTTTTATCAAGTATTTTAGTAATGGGCAGCAATGCAAATGCTGAAAGCACCCCGGTCACTAATCAAGATATTCAAGGTGCTTGGAAGCTAGAGTATACAAAAAGATCCGAAAAATCAGATGAAACCTTTGATAGAGAAGATACTTGGACTTTTAATAACGGTACTGTCAATATTTCGAACATTCCACGCGATGGTGGTTATTATGATCAATTACCTGTCAAGTATGAAATTGAGGACGATAAATTAAAAATTGCTATTTTAGGTAGAGCAGGTCGATTTGATAAGTTTACTTTCATCAATAATGACCAAAAAAGCATGACCCTGAAAGCGGCCTACGGTGAGATATATAAATTTGTAAAAAAATAGCTAACTATTCAGCGTAATTTGAAAATCTAGAAATATTTTGTCAATGTTATATTAACGGGGCTTACTTCTAGGTTTTCTTTACTGGCATACAAGGATGTAGGCAAGTAAATACAATGGCCAATTTTTGCTTAAATGCATTGTTAAGCAATGTTTCTCAACCAGTCACGCGCCTCTTCTTCACTTCCCACATTATGTAAGATAATTTCGGCGTCGTTGTTAAATTGTTCTTGCCACAATAGCGTCCCCAGGTCCCTAATTTCATCTTCTGATTTGATAGTTGCAACATAGCGAAGTTTCGTATCTGCCAAGAGCCGAGGAAATTGCACATCCCTAATGTATTTTTGGATACTTGGAGAAAAGATACCCTTAGTCGAATCTGCTTTTACAATTACTTTTTCAACCGGATAAGTCAAAAAAATATCATATATTTTCTGCAAAATCATGAGGATAGTATTATCTTGATCTTCAGGATTGTATTCTAACCATTCATGGACAATAAGTTCACTTTCCTTCTCGTAGTGTATTTTTATTATATTTGGGGCTTCATACAATAACATTCTAGTGACTCCTTCGAAGTTTCAGTGTAGGTATTTGTTGCCAGCTGCCTAAGTTATTTATTAGTATGCAATTAGACTATCTACTTACTAGTGTCTTTACTTTTGGTATCAACCGCAACCAAATTCAAACACCACGGAGGCACATTCGAATTGAATAGCCTTGTCATGTGTTCTATTACATATCGCTAACAAGTTTTCCAAACTGTTCGACTTGGTCCCAATTTGTGAATTCTACAACTGTTTGGGGATGAGTTGGGCCTTTTGTTAGATACATAATAAGGCGTATCATCATACGATCTAATAGTCGGTATTTTTGATAGTCAATTTTACCGGCAAATACGGCTAGTTCATCAGGTTTCCATGACACTTTGCTAAGAAATTTTTTTAAGTACGGATTACTGGCTGCTGTGTTCTTATCAGGCTTTCTTGCAACCACATTAACAGAGAAAAATGCACTAACTTTATTTTCTAATAGTTTCTCGTATTGTTCCGCGAACTCACAAACTTTTTTATTATGTTTGCCATATCGAATACTGGCTCCTACAACAATCTTATCAAACCCATTCAAATCTTTTCGAAATAAATCTTCAACAGCGGAAAGAGCAACAATATGTCCTGCTTTTTCTGCAACAGATAGAATTCTTTGGCATATTTTTTTAGTGTGACCATCAGTTGTAGAGTACACGATTAGGATCTTGCTCATATTATTCTTGAAAAAAACGCTTATTCCACTCTTCAACTGTTATTGCATTATCATGAATTACAAAAACATACTTAATTGTGTTCATTATGCCAAACTTTTTCCAGTCACTCATTGAGATATTGTTTATGTGTGCTTCTCTTATATAAAAGACCAAAAATCAAAGATCTGCTCCTTAGTTATTATCTGAGAACTTTATAGGACTAGATAGCTTCAGGACTTTTTTTCTAGATGCTTCATCAATCAATGGTTCATTGGCATAATTCTCAATAATCTCATCGATTTTTTTTAAATGAGGTATCAAAAGCGCTTTGTCTTTTGCTTTAATATCATAGTGGTTTATCGTTCTTAGTAATTCTATCGAAGCACTGTTTAAACTTTTATTTTCTCTTGGGGTAGGGTTGTCGTGGGGAGTTGCTAGCCCTAATTTATGAATAACTTCTTGTACCACATCACCTTGGTATTTAAATACTGAAACGTTATTTTTTCCAAACAATGCTTGGCATTCGCTGACAAAGCATTGATAGTTTAAATGTTGAGAAAACCAGTCGATATTTAACATTTCAGCAAAGGATAAGTCTTTACCATAGCAAGGGTTGCTTTCAACTTGTGGGTTGCGAATACATTGTTTGTAATAGCTTTCAATAAATTCGAGTGGTTCACGAAACCATACCCAGACTTCAATATCGAAGAGTTTACTCAACTCAGATAAAATATCTTTTGATTCGTCAGTAAAATCCCACCAGTAATTATAAATTCCTTCAGATGATAGGATAATGGTGTGCGTATCTTCTTTAACTTGAGAAATTATATTCTTGAAGTTTTCTAGGAAGCTTTCCAAGTTTGTTGTGACTAAGTTCTTCTCAAACCATTGGTGTTTTGGTGCGCTGGTATTTTGTAATTTTTCAAGATTATGCGGGTAAAGTATCCCTTTTCCTCTGAGCTTACGTTGTCTTTTATCTAGATAGGTTTGTAAGCTCGTTGTGCCTGTTTTTGGTGTTCCAGCATGGATAATTAGCTTTAGTTGTTGTACTTTTAATAGCTCAGCCAATTCCTCGGCAAAATGAATATTTGACTTGTCCATGTCGGTCTATAAAAATCTCTAAAAAGTAATCAAAGGGTTATTTTATTCTAATCAGGTGAATACCTTTTAGAATTGTTGCATATTCTGCACCATCATGACCAACATTTGTTAGTTGATCAAACAAGTTCAAACCCCACATTACTTAAATCATGTGAATCCCTGGTTTTTAGCTATTAATTTAAAAGGTGGTAATGACAAGATTACCTATATTATCGTCTGGTTTCTTACAAACATTGTATGTCGTTCTGTCTCTATTAAATAGGGTGGGTGTAATCGTTTATATCTACTCTGTTAATATAATTTAACATGGAAATTTTCTTCAATAAAATTTCAGCAAGGGTATTTTAAGAGGCCATACTTCTAGTAAAAGGTGAGACTGGTATATGATGGAAACTATAAGACCATCAGTTGTTGTTTCTAATTTGGAATTAAATAGTATGAATACTTCTATAAACATAGAAAATGAAACGAAAAAAGATTTGTTCAGCCCGATTAAATTGGGTAAATATACGCTAAAAAATAGAATTATTATGGCTCCACTGACACGATGTCGGTCGGATGAAAATAATATTCCAACAGAAATGAATCGGATTTATTATCAACAACGTGCCGGTGCAGGGCTGATTATTTCCGAAGGAACTCAAATATCCCAACAAGGTGCGGGTTACCCAAATACCCCTGGTATTTATAATCATCAACAAGTTAAAGCATGGAAAAAGATCACTGACTCGGTACATGCCGAAGACGGTCGTATTTTTTTACAACTATGGCATGTGGGACGAGTGAGTTATCCAGGTATTCAGCCCCATGACCAACCCCCCGTTGCACCTTCGGCAATAAAAGCAGAAGGGGATTATCTACAGCCACGCGCATTAGAAGTTTATGATATAGATGATGTGGTCCTAGACTATAAAGATGCTGCTGAAAATGCATTAGCAGCAGGTTTTGATGGCGTAGAAGTTCATGCCGCTAACGGATACTTAATCGACCAGTTTTTACGAGATGCAACGAATAAACGAACTGATCAATATGGTGGAGACTATAGCAACAGATCACGTTTTTTATTTGATGTACTTGATGCAGTGATAGACGTGTGGGGCAGTGACCGTGTCGGTGTGCGATTATCACCTACGAACTCATTCAATAGTATCTCTGATTCAAACCCTGAAGCCCTGTTTAACTATGTAGTTGAAAGATTAAACCCATTAAATTTAGCTTATCTTCATGTGCTGGAAGGCAGTATTCATGCGGCTGATGAGGCTGAAGAAAGCAGTTCTTTTGATTGTAAAAGTTTACGAAATGTTTATAAGGGCACTTATATGGCAAATAATGGATATACCAAAGATTCAGCCGAGCTAGCCATTGCAACAGGCCGTACAGATCTGGTGTCCTTTGGAAATCTATTTATTTCTAACCCCGATTTGCCTGAGCGATTTTTAAAAAATGCAGTATTAAATACAACAGACCTTGATACCCGATACGGTGGTGATGAAAAAGGCTATATAGATTATCCGCTGCTAGACGCTTAGCACTATAGAGCCATATCATCATCCTATGTTTTTGGGATCACTTATCTTTTCCTGATTACTCATGAGGCTCCGCCATCCTATATAAAATAAAGGCCGAAGTACCTGTAACACAATATACAACACGTCATTCCCGAAGTCTCTTATCGGGAATCCACCTTTGAATATCTAGATTCCTGCTTAGGCTTGTGCCCACGCTTGACTGGGTAGCATGCAGGAATGACGGGGTCTGTAGTTGACCCTCTTAAGTTAGCGGACGCTCATGGGTAATCAGGTAAATTAATGTTTTACATGCCTGGTAAATTTAATCACGTTACTGTCAGGGTTTCTGGTTAAGGGGGATGATTTTTCATCACCCAAATTAACAGGGGTTTTCGGTATTTAACAATGGATTGAGTGTAAAACCGGTATATACCCACCCTAATTAACTGAACGAATAAAGTCGTTAGTGTGTTTTGAACCCTATCCAATCGTTAGTCAATAGCATCAGATAGTCATGCCGAGTATCTGCATGATCACTTATTTTGGGTGGCGCTAAGTTATGAATATGAGTTTTATTTACCTCTATTTTTAAATACTAAAACAAGATGTAAAGCACTGCACGCTGATGAATGTAGCCATATAAAACAAAGTCATGTCATATACTTTGTAAGTAAATGATCTATCAAGCGACAAACAGACATCAATTGCATTTATATTGGAAAAAACATGGTTAAGGATTTAAAACGGACAACAATATTTGAGCTGAAAAGTTTTTTAAATCAGTCTCACAAACACGCAGGGAGTATCAAATGAAAACCTCAAAAAATGTTTTATTGCTTGTCATCGTGTGTTTGATTGCAGTCTTTTTTATATTTGATCTTCAACAGTATTTAACATTAGAAGCCTTAAAAGCGAAACAGGATGCAATAGAATCTTATCGTGTTGACTACCCTATCTTAACGGTTGTTATTTATGGCTTGGTCTATATTACAGTCACTGGCCTATCATTACCGGGTGCAACAATATTAACCTTGGCTGGTGGTGCTGTATTTGGAATACTTTGGGGAACAGTGATTGTTTCCTTTGCTTCATCTGTCGGAGCAACGCTGGCCTTTATTGCAGCACGTTTTTTATTTAGAGACACAGTGAAATCCCGTTTTGGTTCACGGATGAAAGCCATTGATGAAGGGATTGAACGTGATGGTGCTTTCTATTTGTTTACTTTACGATTAGTTCCAGTGTTTCCATTTTTCATGATTAACCTGACGATGGGTTTGACGACATTAAAAGTTAGAACATTCTATTGGGTCAGTCAGATTGGAATGTTAGCCGGTACGGTTGTTTATGTAAATGCAGGGACTCAGCTTGCCAAAATTGAATCACTTTCAGGTATTCTCTCACCCACATTATTAGGCTCCTTTGTATTATTGGGTCTATTTCCACTGATAGCTAAAAATATTGTTTCTTTAATACAGGCGCAAAAAAGTGTATAAAAATCATAAAAAACCGAAATCTTTTGATAATAACCTGGTTGTTATTGGTGCGGGTTCTGGTGGTCTAGTGACTTCTTACATTGCAGCCGCGGTAAAAGCGAAAGTTACGCTGGTAGAAAAACATAAAATGGGGGGCGACTGTTTAAATACAGGCTGTGTCCCTTCAAAAGCGTTGATTCGGTCCGCTAAATATTTATCACATATAAAACGCTCAAAAGAATTTGGAATTAAAACGGCGAGTGCAGAGTTTGACTTTGCCGATGTGATGGATCGAATTCAATCGGTCATTAAAACCATTGAGCCACATGATTCAATCGAACGATATACTAAATTAGGGGTTGATATCTTACAGGGTTCAGCCAAAATCATTTCTCCATGGGAAGTTGAAGTTAAAACAGCTGAAGGCATTACAGTTATAACGACACGTTCAATTGTGATTGCAGCAGGTGCTCGCCCCTTTGTTCCGCCAATATCAGGTCTAGATCAAATGGGCCCACTCACATCAGATAATATATGGAATCTTAAAGAGTTACCCAAGCGATTATTAGTGCTAGGTGGTGGTCCCATAGGTTGTGAATTAACCCAAAGCTTTGCTCGTTTGGGCAGCAAGGTGACTCAAGTTGAAATGCTACCACGCATCATGATTAGAGAAGATCAGGAAGTCTCTGAAATAGTGATGGCTCAATTTAAACAAGAAGGGGTTGATTTAAGAGTAGGGCATACCGCAAAAGAATTTATCACTAAAAACGGTGAGAAAATATTGATTGCAGAGCATGAAGGGCAATCTGTGAAAATTCCGTTTGATCAAGTATTGGTTGCTATTGGCCGAGCAGCCAATGTGACTGGCTATGGCGTTGAAGAGATGGGTATAACACTGTCACCCAGAAAAACCATAGAAACCAATGCCTTTCAGGAAACCAATTACCCGAACATATATGCCTGTGGTGATGTGGCAGGACCTTATCAGTTTACCCATACAGCGGCACATCAGGCATGGTACGCAGCGGTTAATGCCTTGTTTGGACAGTTTAAGAAATTTAAGACAGATTATTCAGTGATTCCATGGTCGACTTTTACTGACCCCGAAGTAGCGAGAGTAGGCTTAAATGAACAAGAGGCTAAAGAACAAAATATCTCTTATGAAGTCGTCACTTATGGACTAGATGATTTAGATCGAGCGATTGCTGATAGCGAAGATCATGGCTTTGTAAAAGTTTTAACGCAACCAGGTAAAGATACAATATTAGGGGTGACGATTGTCGGTGAACATGCAGGTGATTTGATCGCTGAATTTGTGCTGGCAATGAAACATGGCTTAGGACTCAATAAAATATTAGGCACGATTCATATTTATCCCACGATGGCGGAAGCTAATAAATATGTGGCAGGGATGTGGAAGAAAGAACATGCACCTGAGGGTTTGTTGCGATTGGTGGAAAAATTTCATGCTTGGCGTAGAAGGTGAGGGTTAATACTTATCTCCAATAGAGACGTTATCCCAAAATATCGCTATTCAATAATTTAGTATTACTTGATTGAATGGCTGTTTACGACCCAGACTTTGTGAAAACTCTAGAACCTATGCGTCAAGTGGGAAAACCATGCCATATTTTTCATTTATATGAGAAAAAGTGGAGCTACCAATTGCTATCGGGTGGCTAATACTTAATATGTATTCTATATTTCCTGGTTTTTAGGGCGATTTTTGGTTTTTACACAGCCTTTTTAGTCTGCTTTTGGCTGCTATGCAGAGTATGAAACTATGCAGAGAACCCCCGTTTTTAACAATGGCTAGGTTAGAAGATTGAGGCCTA
>ENA-OSET01005677-OSET01005677.1-sediment-metagenome-genome-assembly--contig:-NODE-5677-length-10441-cov-20.168757_pt1 | contig 10441 bp, 10 predicted proteins | sample MGYA00237882_ERZ534229 | MGnify/ENA primary metagenome ERZ534229 (study PRJEB26408, sample SAMN06266212) | sediment metagenome | isolation source: Hudson Canyon methane seep mesocosm | place...
TGTGCCGATACCACAAAATGGACTGGGTACTTCCGTTATTTTTGTCACAGGTATTACCTCTGCTTTGCGTTTAACTTGCAAGCTAAATCCATATGAGATTATGGTTTTAGACTCAAAATAGTTCTATTGCTTAAAAATGGAATTATCAAAAATAACGCCATTGTATTAAATAGGCTTTAAATCCTCTTAGAATAGCATTTTTAGCCCATTTAATCCATGCCTAGCCAGATAAGCATTCCACTTTGGTGAGATCTTATATACCAATATCATTAAGTTAATAAATTTAATACTCACACAAAGCCACAGAGGTACAAAGAAAAGAAACTGCTCTTCTTGGTGGCTTTGTGCCTCTGTGTGAAAACCTTTTTGTTTTGATCTGTATCTTGCCCTTAACTTAACCTGTTGACCCATGAGCTTCCGCTAAATCATACGGAAAAAGAATAAACCCAACGGCGACGCGTCATCCCCGAGGTCTTTGATCGGGGATCCATTCATAGTAAATTAGATTCCTGCTAAGAGAATTCAGGAATGACGGGACAGAGAAGCTGGATTTTTTTAAATGGTCGAGAGCCATGGATAATCAGGTAACTTAATGACAACACCATAATCCCCCATAAAATTTTAAGCACACCAGATAATGAAAACGTAATATACTTGCTTCACTTTAAATATCTGTACTTCATTAAATACAACCTTTTCTTCATGCCTGTACAAATAAAATACATCTCGTTTCTTATCATCAATTTATTATTACTTAATAGTTGCCAAACGACGATTTCAGAATCAAACCAGCTACGCAATAAAATCCTCCGCTCTACTGTCTCTGTCAACTTTTCACCTGATGGTCGATTATGGCGACTCACACCGACTCAACATTATGTTTATGTTGACCACTCCGATGACAATGGCAAAACATACAACTCACCAATAAAAATAAATACACACAAGCAAAAAATAAGCGTTTGGCCTGAAAACCCGGCAGCTATAGAAATCAGTTCTTCCGGGCGCATTAACATTCTTTATTATGCTGATGAACAGCAAAAATCAACCAGCTTTTTTAGTTATTCTGATGATAATGGACAGTCTTTCAGCAAACCTCGTTTAGTCAGTGATCAGGCTGATACGGCCATGCACTATATGGATAAAATGCTGATTGATAAGAACGACAACACTTATTTATTTTGGCATGACACTCGGCATGAAAAACATAATACAACCCTGGCTGATGGTGTACTATCGCTTTACTACAGTAAAACGAATACCTCTGATAATTCACAGTTTAGCAATCAGTTCCTCAGTAATGATATTTGTTCATGTTGTCGAACGGCTACCGCATTTGATGCAACAAATAACCCAGTTATTCTTGCCCGCATGGTTTTTAATAACGGTATTCGAGATCATGCTTTGATTTCCATGAATAATGCTGACAGCTGGAAAAAACCACAAAGAGTCACCCATGATAACTGGAATATTGAAGCCTGCCCTGAACACGGGCCAGCATTAGCGATAGATAAGCAAGACCGTACTCACCTCACCTGGTTTACTTTAGGTAATAAACGGCAAGGTATTTTTTACGCTCAGACAGATGATTTTGGCAAGCGTGTTTCCAATCCAATGGCATTAGGCAACCCTGATCGATTACCTAGTCACCCCGATGTTATAACTTTAGATCAGCGCGTTGTGATTGTCTGGAAAGAATTTGATGGTGAACAAACTTCCGTGCATGCTATGGAATCTTCTGACCGCGGACAGTCATGGAAGAAATCACCTATAGGCCTAACTTCAAAGTCTAAAAATAGTCACCCAAAACTGATAGCCAACAAAACAGATCTATTTTTATCATGGACAAGCAAAAACAAAGGCCACCAGTTAATAAAATTAGCAGAGTCTCTATAATTTAGCCTGCTGATAAGGTACCGGAGTGTCATTGCTGTTGGCTTAGGAAATGAGACTTTAGTCTCGCATGTTTCAAGCGAGACTAAAGTCTCACTTCCTAACATAATTAGCTTGTCTTGATTCAACAGCATTGCGTAGGACCGGCCCGCCCTCGGCGCGATATATAACATGCTCTTTGTGCAAACGTGAAGAGTACCGTTGTAGTCAGGTAAATCTATAATTTCAGCAACTAAAAATCATAACTGGCTTTGAATAATAAGCGAGACAAATCAGAAGCCACCCCACTTTGTAACTCAGTCCGTTGATATAAATACTCAAGGCCCAACTGAGAATTTTCAACCGGTATCCAAAGCAAATTAGCCGAATAAGATTGACCCATTTTATTACTGCTAGCAGGCACTACACCATTATTTTCAGCCTGGACATGAGCAAAGGTAAAAGAAGAGCGTATACTTTCATTCCACCAGTGCCTATAGGAAATATGGGCGGCTACCGCAGGAATTAACTGAATTTTACCTTGATCGTCAATACTCCCCACATTAAAAAAGTTGCCTGCCATATAGCGCCCTAAAGCATTACCGTAGGAAATCCCATACCGCAAATCATCATAGTCGAAGAATAAAAATTTTCCTGACAGGCTTAACGCACCACCATAGGCTTCATCTTCAACATCAGCCACAACCCCATCATTACGTATTTCACGCCCTAACGCTGCAACACTACTCTCCCCCCAGTCGCCGCGCCAGGTAAGCCGAGTTACAAGGTCAGGAAAACGATCGGTACCAGGCGTTACCCGGTTACCCGAGCTATCGGTCAAAGTCGATTCAGGCTGTTCCAGCGAAATAGCTAATTTCCCCCAATCAAATGATTCAGTCCAGCGCATTTGAGGCTGACGAACAAACACATCGTCTATCGGCGCAGCAATAACATCAGGGGCAGCTATTGAATTAAATAAGGAATTAGTTTGACCAATAGTAATGCTCCCCAACTGTAAATAAGCATGCCTAAGACGAAGATTATGTGAATTACTGGTCCGCTCATCACCATCAGAACCGAAAAAATCTGCTTCCAGAGTAGCGGACAACAAACCATAATCCGTCCTGGTACGGCTTTTTAACCATAACCTGGAATCTCGAACATTATAGAAAAGGTGTCCTTGCTTGCTATCATCCCAGTCATAAAAAGTATTCATTTGTATACGTCCACCCACTGACAGCGTCGTGTTATCAGACATCAGGTCAATCACACCTTTACCTTTTTTGGGCATTTCCTGTTTTACAGCTTTAGCAATCGCTTGCTCTTCCTTGATACTCTGTTTTTTTTCCAGCTCATCTATACGCTTCATCATCATTTGCATTTGAGCGCGTAATAATTTTATTTCTTCTGCATCGTTAGCACTAGCAATAGCTGGAGAAATATAAAATAAACCATTAATAAGTAACAAACCTATTAATAGAAAATTAAAATTTTCCCGAGGTTCTTTTTTAGTCAGCATAAAATACATCCCTACCCATGATTTACTGAATTTCAAGATTTAATTGCTGATGACAGCTTGTGCATGTTTGATTTATTCTGTTTAACTGTGGTTTGATGGATTCAGTCTGCTGCAGTTTTATATACTCAAGCAGTTGTTGAGCCTGAACCTGTAATTTTAAAGAAAGCTGATCAAATATTTGTCGCTGCTGAGTTGATAAATCCATGCCGCAGGCAGCAATTTCTTTATTCTGTTGCCGTTTAACCATTTCACCAACAATATGACTAATCTCACTAGCATAACCTAGCCGATATTGATCACGCTCCAGCTCACTATATGACGGCTCGAATGTCACCGTATCCAGTTTATGCAATAAAATTCTTAATTTTTTACTGTGTTCAGAGGATTCGCAAGCTTCTTGCTTATCTGCCTGAGGAGAAACACATCCACTTATGAAAATAGTAACCACTAACATCAAAATATAGGAAAAAAAGGTCCTAGGAATTTTCATAATATATCCTTACAATTAAATAGCGATTAACGGCTACGAAACTTTTGGTGACAACTATTACAGACTTCCACCATCTGTGCCAGTTCGGCTTTGATTTCACTGCTTTTATGATCAGTTAGCACTGAATTTAACTGAGCTGCCTGTTGCTTTAATTGTTGTGCCAGCCCCACAAACTCTTGTTGTTCTTGCTTATTCAGTCCCAGATTTAAACCAGGATTTTGCTCCAGTTCTTTAGTCAATTCATTAACCACTTCAACTATTTTTGAAGTATAACGAATACGATACTGATCGCGCTCTAATTCGCTGTAATAAGGCTCAAACACAATAGTGTCTAATTTATGCATATAACTGCGTATAGTGTTATTACTAACTTCATGAATTGTGGCCTGGCCACCCTGCTCAATAACCTTCCCTGTCAACTGACCGTCTTGATAACTACAAGCCGAGGTCAGTCCGACTAAAAATATCATCAACACTGATAATTGAAAACTGTTTTTGCAGGAAAACCTATGAAACATAATCACTTCCTAGTAATGTTAGCAAATCTAAACCTATACTCAGTATAGAGCTTATTTAAAAAACAGGCTATTACCCCTAGGTATTTTTATACCAAAAGTGCTTCCCTGGCCAAGCAGGCTCTCGACAGAAACGCTACCCTTAAGCAATAGCTCTGCAATCTTTTTGCTTAGATATAAGCCCAGGCCTGTCCCTCCAGCTTTTACTTTTAGATTCGATACCCCGAAAATACATCTCAAGCATTTAATCGCTTTGTTTTTTTATAGCGACCTTAGGGAAATGAAAAAAATAATCATCCAATCTTGCTGGTCTTTTTGTCCGCCTTCAGCGAGGTAGCAACAGTTACATAGCTGGCTATGCGCTTGTTGAAGCTCCTCGAAATAAAATTTCATAAAAACCATGGACTGACTTACTGAGCAGACTCTCTGTATTTTTAACTGCTTAGCTTTTATGAATAAAATTACTCAATACTGAAACCACAATACTTTTGGTGTTTTTATAAAGCCCGCTGACAACTGAATAAATTTTACATCCAGCTCCTCAGAACAGAAACAATGCAGTATAATTGCATCGTATAATTACCCATACGGAGATCTGTTAATGAGCGCCCCTAAACACTGCAAGCTTTTAATTCTTGGTTCTGGTCCTGCTGGCTATACCGCGGCTGTTTATGCGGCCAGGGCAAACTTAAACCCAGTGATGATTACCGGGATGCAGCAAGGCGGTCAATTAACCACCACAACTGAAGTTGATAACTGGCCTGGTGATGTTGAAGGTTTGCAAGGTCCTGATTTGATGGAGCGTATGCGTTTACATGCAGAACGCTTTGATACCGAAATTATTTTTGATCATATCCACACTGCCGACTTATCTGCCCGCCCTTTTGTATTAACAGGTGATTCTTCAAGTTACACTTGTGATGCTCTGATCATTGCCACAGGTGCATCTGCCATGTATTTGGGTATGGACTCTGAAGAAGCTTTTAAAGGTAAAGGCGTTTCTGCTTGTGCAACCTGTGATGGTTTTTTCTACCGAAATAAGCCTGTTGCTGTTGTTGGTGGAGGAAATACGGCTGTTGAAGAAGCGCTTTATTTATCGCATATTGCTTCTGAAGTAACTGTTATTCACCGTCGGGATAAATTTCGTTCTGAAAAGATTTTGGCTGATAAGCTGATTGAAAAATCTAAAAATGGTAATGTGGTTATCAAGTGGGACAATACCTTAGATGAAGTTCTTGGTGACGATATGGGCGTTACTGGTATTAGAATCAAAAGCACCAAAGATGATTCAACTGAAGAGCTAGATGTTCATGGTGTATTTATCGCTATTGGTCATAAACCTAATACAGATATTTTTGATGGCCAACTGGATATGGAACATGGCTATATCAAAGTTCATAGTGGTATTACTGGCAACGCTACAGCTACTAGTATTGAGGGTGTCTTTGCAGCTGGCGATGTAATGGACTCACATTACAAGCAGGCCATTACTTCTGCTGGAGCTGGCTGTATGGCTGCACTTGATGCTGAGAAATATTTAGATGAATTAGAAGCTTAAATCAAAACCTCTTTCTTTAGGGACCTGCACGAAATAAATTAAGCAATTATTCGGGGCGCAGGTCTTTAGCCTGCCTATTAAAAGCAGCCTAAAGGACTGCGCCTCAAAGTGGTCGTTTTTATTTTATACACATTCCTTAAAATGACTGTGAACAAAAAGCAGGTTGGTCATATTCTAAAAGTTGTTTTCATGCTGTTTTTCAAGACTATTGACAGCAGGGATGCTGTCACCAAGGCTACATAGATATATTCACGCCGTGTCTTGAGGGACAGCATGGAAGCAAGCTGTGGTTTGTTTATAGCCATTTTCCTTAATGACATTAGCTACCCCTTTCAAAATGGGAAATTCAATATGCAATTACCTATCCTTGACCCGTTTAATCCAAGTGAGGATTTCCCCGCTATAGAGTCTGCCTTAACAGAACCTGACGGTCTCTTAGCTGCTGGCGGCTGCCTGTCATCTCAGCGCATTATCAATGCCTATAGGCAAGGAATATTTCCCTGGTATAGCCCTGGCGAACCTATCTTATGGTGGTCTCCCAACCCACGATTAGTACTCTTTCCCGATCAGCTGATAATATCTCGTAGCTTAAGAAAAACAATTCGTAAAGAGTTGTTTAAACTGAGTTATGACCAGGCATTTCCACAAGTGATGCAACTTTGTGCCGCGCCGCGTGGCCAAGAGTCAGGTACATGGATTACTGAGGAAATGTATATTGCCTACAAGCAATTACACCAGCAAGGTATTGCGCATTCTTTTGAGGCCTGGTTTGATGATGAACTGGTCGGTGGTTTATATGGTATTGCTATTGGTCAGGTTTTTTTTGGTGAATCCATGTTCCATAGAAAAACAGATGCATCAAAAGTTGCTTTTTGTTGCTTAGTTCAACAACTTAAACATTGGGGTTACCAGCTTATTGATTGTCAGGTTCATACTGATCACTTAAGCAGTTTGGGAGCAGAAGAAATCGATCGCAATGACTTTTCTAAACTGATAAAGCAATACTGTTCCCAGCAGCCCGCAGAACTTGCCTGGGTTCAAGCATGATATCCATCCCTTTATTTTTGACTGATCAAAGTCCCTGTAGCTATTTAGACAAGAAAAATACTCAATCGGCTTTTGTCCATCCTTCTTTTTCCTTAAATACCGCTATCTATAGCCAGCTGATTGAACAAGGTTTCAGACGCAGTGGTAATGAAGTTTACACTCCTCACTGCCCAAGCTGCTCTGAGTGTACCCCGACTCGAATAACCGTTGATCAATTTATCCCTAGTAAAAACCAAAAACGCTGCCTTAAGAAAAACCTGAATACGACTGTTACTATAAAACCAGCGCAATTTGAGCAAGCGCATTACGCTATGTATATGCGCTATCAAAAGCATAAACACCAAGATGGAAGCATGGCCGATTCAAGTCCTGATGATTACCTCAATTTTCTGACCAGTAGCTGGTGTAATACCTTATTTGTCGAGTTTTCGATTAATAATAAATTAGCCGCTGTGGCAATTGTTGATCTACTAGATAATGCCTTATCCGCTGTTTATACCTTTTTTGAACCTGAGTTCTCTCAATATAGTTTGGGAAATTACGCAGTGTTATGGCAACTTCAGCATGCATTAGAGATGAAGCTTAAATTTATCTACCTGGGATTCTGGATTGCAGACTGTAAAAAAATGTCTTACAAAACTCAGTATCAGCCGATACAGGGTTTTATAGAAAATGAATGGCGTGATCTAGCCAAAAAATAGAGATCAAGATCATTCGCGGCTTAAAGCTCCCCCTATCTTTCCATCAAACACACAGATTAAGGGGCAATAATAATTAACTCAATGCAAACTTTTTAAAAATTTCATAACGGGCTCTAAAAAAGAGATGTCGTTAAAAAAATCAGATTTACATTATTTTGTAACAAGATGTAACAAACAGCTTAATTTCCTAACTGGACTTGAAAAACAAAGGTAGAATCACATCCAATATATTTCTAAGCTTTGGTTATACGATTGAACGATAAAATAAAAATTCTGGTTGTTGATGATGACCCTGAATTGTGCAACTTACTATGCCAATATCTTGATAAACAAGGTTTTTCAGTATCATCTGTAGAAAATGGCAGCGAACTGGACCAGTACCTATCAAAAAGCGTAGAGATTGATTTAATTATTATGGACTTAATGCTACCAGGTGAAGATGGTCTTAGCATTATCAAACGCTTGCATGGAAAAATACACACACCCATTATTATGCTCTCAGCATGTGGCGAAGATGTAGACAGGATTATTGGCCTGGAAATAGGTGCAGATGACTATTTGGCAAAACCTTTCAACCCACGAGAGCTACTCGCTCGTATTCGTTCCGTTTTACGAAGAGGGAGTGAACAAAAGGTAATTCAGCCCGAGAACAATAACAGCTATTCGTTTGGACCTTATATCTTTAATCTCAACACTCAAACCCTGAAACGACTGGATAAAAAAATCACCTTAACTTGTGGAGAGTTTTCTTTATTACAAATTTTTGTAGAAAACCCAAAACAGGTTTTAAGCAGAGATAATTTACTGGAAAACCTTAAAGGTTATGATTGTGCGCCATTTGACCGTAGCATTGATGTCAGAATCATGCGCTTACGAAACAAGATAGAAACAGACACGGCTAACCCCCAATACATTCATACCGTATGGGGAAAAGGCTATCAATTTATCCCGTAAATCGTTAATGAAAATTTTTGGCAAAGCAAATTCCATCTATGTAAACACCAGTCTAACCTTATTTTTTGGTTTACTCGGTTTTACTGTTATTTCTTTACTACTCATTTTTCACTTTATCTTAAGCCCTATGGCTTATAGAGCGGCCGATGATCTTGGTGGCTTAATGCATATACTAAGTAGATCCTGGGTTGCTTTACCTGCCGATAAAAAACCGGCCTTTCAAACCCATTTACGTGATCAGCATCATCTGTTTATTACCGATGACAATATCACAACATCTGATATCCACATAACCTATCCTTTTATTCCACGCTTAGAACAAGCTTTACTCCACCACACGGGTCAAAAAATTGTTATAAAACAGGACAAAAAAGAAAAAAACTGTTTTTGGGTTATCATTCCAATTAATACACAAAAGGTGCAAATAGGTTTCTTACATAACCGCTTAGGCCCTCACCCTTCCAAGGCAATCCTGGGAATTATCGTTGCTGGCTTGCTACTTATTTTAAGCACCTCTTTTTTATTAGTCCGTCGCATTACTCGCCCAATCACCACCTTATCCGGTGCTGTCAGTCAATTAGGTTCGGGGGTGCTTAATACTCGAATAGAAGAAAAAGGTTCACAAGAATTAATTCTGCTTGCCCATAAATTTAACAAGATGGCAGAAGAAATCAACCAACTTATCAGCAACAGAAACATTTTGTTTGGCGGTATCTCTCATGATTTAAGAACCCCAATCACCCGCATACAAATTGCCCTAGAGTTAATTGAAGGTGAGCAAAATAAAACGCTGCTCTCAAGTATGAGATCAGATCTTCAAGAAATGGAAAGCATGATCAAGCAGACTTTAGAACTCATCAAAAGCATGGATAAACATCAGGCTTTTACGGTAAAAATTGATCAAATCATTAAACAACTAGTCTCCGATTACGCAAGACAAGACCTCATCATCGACTGGACAAGCAATCACTGCGGCCTGTGTAAAGTTGAATTTAATGCCTTACGCAGAGTATTAACAAATCTTCTGGATAATGCATTTCGCTATAGTCAACAGCAAGCAGTTCAATTATCCTGCGTTAAAGAACAAAAGCAATTAATCATAACACTGCTCGATCAGGGGCCAGGTATTCCTGAAAATGAATTAGAAAAAGTATTTCAGCCCTTCTATCGGCTAGATACTTCCCGTAACAAACAAACGGGAGGCAGTGGTTTAGGGCTGGCAATCGTACACCAACTTTGCGATCTACATAACTGGAAAGTAAAGCTGAAACAGAAGCCTGGCTGTGGTCTAGAAGTACAATTAACCATCATCATTGATGACAAGTAACTTATCTCTGTAGGAATGCCCTAGGCGCGATTTTGAAAACAGCTGTACCCACTAACTTCTGATTGAATTTACCGGATTCGCTAATTTTATGAGTTCCCCCAAAGACCGTCAATGCCATTAAGTTAAGAGAAATACAATATGGGGCGCAGTGCTTTAGCCTGCTGTTTTTAGCTATGAATGCAGGCTAAAGCACTGCGCCCCAACGGACTAATTCCTTAACTTAAGGCAGTGCCAGAGACCGTGGGAACTAGCTCTAAGCCTGCTTAGACTTACGAAGAACACGGCAATCAAAGCAGCTAAAGCTAAGCTCTTCTTCACGCCCTTCGTGGAAAAAAAAGAATTAATCGTTGTAACTACTCAGCGAATTGAGGGCTGAAGGCATAGGGAATTGATTTATAAGGACGCGTAAATACGTCCATGTAAGCTCTGCTGCAACGTCCTGTTGCAGAAGCCTGATA
>ENA-OSET01005678-OSET01005678.1-sediment-metagenome-genome-assembly--contig:-NODE-5678-length-10439-cov-3.414495_pt1 | contig 10439 bp, 12 predicted proteins | sample MGYA00237882_ERZ534229 | MGnify/ENA primary metagenome ERZ534229 (study PRJEB26408, sample SAMN06266212) | sediment metagenome | isolation source: Hudson Canyon methane seep mesocosm | place...
CCCATTTTCGGGCGACCGTATTGTTGAAATAGGTGCCGTCGAACTGTTCAATCATATGCCAACCGGCGAGACGTACCACGTCTACATCAACCCCGAACGGTCTATGCCGATCGAGGCCTTTGGTGTGCACGGTATTGGCCCTGATCTGTTGGAACCTCCGCAACCACCGGGCCCCGGTGCAGTCTTACTGAAAGACAAACCGGTCTTTGCCAAAGTCGGGCAGGGGTTTCTGGATTTTGTCCGTGATTCCAAGATGGTGATCCACAACGCCAGCTTTGACATGAAGTTCCTGAATGCTGAACTGCGCTGGATGGGGCTGCCGGAGCTACCAATGGCGCAAGCATTGGATACACTGGCGATTGCCCGTAAAAAATTTCCGGGATCGCCAGCCACGCTGGACGCGCTATGCCGTCGGTTCAATATTAATAACTCAAACCGCATCCTGCACGGCGCGCTTCTTGATTCTGAGATTTTAGCCGAGGTTTATCTAGAGTTAATCGGCGGACGGCAGCCAGATTTCGGTTTGGCAACAAATGCGTCAACGAGTTCCGGTGGTGTGTCGGATGACTGGCGTCCAACAGCGCGGCCAACGCCGCTGAAATCCCGCTTAACAGAGGATGAGCAATCCGCCCACGATACCTTTGTTGAAAAAATGGGTGAAGGCGCGCTTTGGAAGGCATGAAGCCAAAATAAAACGCCGCTGAAGATCAGCGGCGTTTTAACGTGAAACCGGATTAGGACCGGAATTTATTGCGTAGGCTGCTCAGCGGCAGATTCGGTCTGGCGGCGTGCTAATTCGTTGCGGTAAATTGCCACGAAATCAATGTTGTCCAGGTTCAGTGGTGGGAAACCACCGTCGCGAGTTACATCCGAAACGATGCGACGCAAGAATGGGAACAACATGCGTGGGCATTCGATCAGCAGGAAGGGGTGCAACTGGTCTTCGGGAACACCCGAGATGTTGAAAATGCCGACGTATTCCAGCTCAAATACAAACAGGACATCGCCAGTTTCTTTGACCTTGGATTCGATGACCAGCTTAGTGATCACTTCATACTGGTTTTCAGTTGTCCGCTTCTTGGCATCCAGATTAACCTGAACGCTGACGTCGGGCTGGGCCTCTGTGCCGGTGCCCTTTTGTGCCATTACGTTTTCGAACGACATGTCGCGGATAAACTGGCCCAGAACATTCATCTGAACTTGCGGCTGTGCGCCTTCGGTTGCGCCGTTTTCGGCCATAGAACTACTCCTGAAATAATATTTGCGCTGTGCATATCACCTTGGCAACGGCACCTCAACGGGGCAGGTTAATCTTGGTCGGGGCCTTCGACCCAACCCGATGGGCTTTGGCGGGGTTTCTTGGCAGTCACGTCTTCAAAATCACCATCAATGACGTCGCCTTGGCCGTTTGGGGACCTACGTGAGTGCATTGTGCCGGCGCCCATTTGAAATTGCGCCATCGTGACGCGCGCGCTCAAAAATCGAAAAACAGCCATGCGCACCGGCGGCATCAGCAGTGAAAAGCCAATCGCATCGGTAAAAAAACCGGGGGTCAGCAATAAAGCGCCTGCCAATAGGATCATAGCCCCATGCGCCAATGGTTCAGTAGGATCATCAAGTTGCTGGAAAGAGTTCTGCAATTTCCCCAATGCCATGCGGCCCTGAGATTTTACCAGCCAGGTTCCTAACACTGCAGTCAAAACAACGATGGCCAAAGTTGGCCAGAGGCCAATAAACCCACCGACCTGAATAAACAGGGCAATTTCGATGATTGGCACCAAAAGAAAGGCCAGAAGCAGGTACATAAACGGTTTCCTTATCACATTAGCGGGACGGTGGACTTGACCCTTCCCGTCACATACATAAGTGCTGAGAGCTTTGGTTACAAAGCCTAGTCATTATTATGAGGTCCAAATGGAGTCTCCCTTGATCCAGCTTTTAGTTTTAGCCGGTATTGCCGTTTTTTTGATCCTACGCCTGAAAAACGTGTTGGGCACTCGCGAAGGCTTTGAAAAGCCACCGCTGCCGAAATCAAACGGGCGCGCAGATAGGTCTGGTTTCGAAGTGATCGAAGGGGGTCCGGATCGGGACATCACCGATCACGTGGCCGAAGACAGTACGCAAGCCAAGGCATTGAGTGCCATGAAACGTGTGGAACCCTCGTTTTCAGTAAGTGAATTCCTTCAGGGCGGGCGCGGTGCTTATGAAATGATCCTGATGGGATTTGAACGCGGCGAGCTGGATAGTATTCAGCCATTCATGTCCGAGGAAATTTTTGACAGTTTCGTCGAGGCTGTATCGCATCGTGAAGACCAGGGACTGACCATCGAGGCCGAGTTCATCGGCGTAAGGGAAACCACTGTGTTGAATGCCACGTTTGACGAGACTGAACAGCGGGCTGAAATCACAATGCGCTTTGTAGCCGAGATGACCTCGGTGGTTCGGGATCAGGGTGGTGACATTGTCGAAGGTGACGCCAAGGCCGTGAAACGGCAAAAGGACACTTGGACCTTTGCACGCAACATGGGCACGGATGATCCGAACTGGCATCTTGTCGCCACAGACGCATGATCAGAACGCTCCGGCGGGCTATTGGCGCCGCATGCTTGATGGGAGCCGCCATGAGTGCGACCGGAGCGAAATCTGAGACAACCTATAGCCTATTGAATTTCGGCCAACTTGATGGCTGGGCTGCTGACGATCACGCAGCCGCGTTGAATGTGTTCGTGCAAACCTGTCGGGACTTTGATGATCCAGATTGGCTGTCCATTTGCGCAGTCGCCAAACAGCAGGACCCTGAATCAGCACGCGCATTCTTTGAATTGCTGTTTCGACCAGTCTTAATAGAAGATGGACAAGACGCATTGTTCACCGGCTATTTCGAGCCGGAACTTGATGGCTCTCGCACGCGAACTTCGCGCTATAGATATCCTATCTATAAAATGCCGCCCGAAGCCCGCAACGCAGGTCAATGGTTGCCGCGCCGAGACATCCTGACCAGCGGAGTGATGGAAGGAAGAGGATTGGAAATTGCCTGGGTTGACGACCCAGTCGAGTTATTTTTCCTGCAGATCCAAGGATCTGGCCGTGTGCGACTGCCCGATGGATCGACAGTTCGGGTTGGTTATGGTGGCTCCAATGGTCACAATTACCGATCAATCGGGCAAGAGCTGGTAAGGCGTGGGGTGTATTCGGTGCATCAGGTCAGTGCGCAGGTAATCAAGAATTGGGTCCGCCGGAACCCATCCGATGGACGTGAGTTGCTGATGCATAATCCAACTTACGTGTTTTTTCGCGAAGTGCGCAAAGTGGCGTCGTCCGCAGGACCATTGGGCGCAATGAACAGGTCAGTCACGACACTGCGCAGCCTGGCGGTTGATCCAAAATTTACGCCATTGGGGGCACCGGTTTGGCTGGAAAAAGATGGAGCAGAAAAAATGCGCCGTCTGATGGTTGCGCAGGATACTGGCTCGGCTATCAAGGGCGCGCAGCGGGCAGATATTTTCTACGGAACGGGTGACGAAGCAGGGCAGGCGGCTGGCCGGTTGCGTGATCCTGGTAGAATGGTTGTGCTGCTGCCAATCCAACGAGCTTATGCGCTGCTACCGGAAGACATCTAATGACACGGCGGAAACTAACGGCAGATGAAATCGATCTCTGGCAGGAGGTCGTGAAAAAGACCGAGCGCCTGCATCACAGCGCTCATAAAGCGGCGCCCGCTTTGCCACTGCCGAAACCAAAGCCAATAAAACATCCAGTTCCGCACATAGATAGTTTTGAACTAGGCAGCCGGTCCCGGCAAAAACCGGTTAAACATGATCTAAAGCCGGCAATCACCGATCGACTATTTCGGGCTCCGGTTCAGATGGATCAAAAAGCGTTTACCCGCATGACGCGGGGCAAGCTAAAGCCCGAAGGTAAATTGGATTTGCATGGCATGCGGATCGATTCTGCGCACCCAGCACTGATCCGGTTTATTCTGTCAGCGCAAGCGTCCGGTAAGCGGTTGGTTCTGGTGGTGACAGGCAAAGGCAAAGATCGCGATGAACCCGGCCCAATTCCCACACCACGTGGGGTTTTGCGGCATCAGGTGCCACACTGGCTGGCTTTGCCTCCTCTGGCTCAGGGTGTGTTACAGGTAACACCGGCCCATATCAGCCATGGTGGTTCGGGTGCCTATTACGTTTACCTTCGCCGCACTCGATAAGCCGGCCTTATCTTTCATCGGATGTCGCGTTGCGTAGGCTGACTTGAGTTGCTCCGTTTGCTTGGGTCACTTGTCCAGGCAATATGGTCTTGAAAGAAGCAGTTTCGCGACCAAAGGCATCGGCTGTCTTTCGGGCAGAATTCAATATAGCAATGAGCGCTGGCGACGTACCCGCCACCAAATGCCCCGACACCGCATCATCGGAAAATTCAGTGGTGTCAATTATGCTAATAGGGAGTCCAGAAACAGCTTCTACTGAAGTAAGGCTACCGAGCCTTACACTGGTGTGTTTTCCGCGTAATCGATTGGAAATATTGAGAAGCTTATCTTTACTGGATACGAATACAATAAACGGTTGTGGAACGTCATCTATACGATCCATCTGGCTTCGAAACACCTGTACATCCAGATCCGGGGACATCAAAACCACGCCGCTAAGGTTGGCAGCCGACCAACCCGGCGTTTTAATTTCAATCTGTCGCAGTGTTTCCATGACCAAGAGCGATCCCATCGAATGGGCGATCAGGGCCACGCGACCCACACCAGCAGATCGGGTTTTTCGCAGCATATGTTCCAGTCCGTCCCGGGCAAACAGAACGCTATCTTCATCATAGGCATAGCCCAGTGGATTGCCTTGGCTAGGCCAAGAATAGATCATAGTGGCGCCTGGCAGCTGGATATCTTTTGCCAGTTGAGCCGCGCGAAAGGCGGTTTCGGTTTGGGTAGAATTGAAACCGTGCACAAACAGGGTGACCTCACGCTCGTCCCGGGGCAGGTGCGCAACTTCCGCTTTTAGCCGTGCGTTAAAATCGGCCGGATCATCAAACACCCGACGTCCTGCCAAAGTAAACTGAGTTTCCGGATCTGGATTGGCATAAGCAAAATCCAGTTGTCCGGGTTGGTGGTTTGGGGGGATCGATACGGTTAGTTCCAGCAGGCTGTAATGATCAGATCTGCTTGGACCAAAATTTCCATCTGGCAAAGGTTCGCGGACGGTAGCGGCGAAAATAGATTTGGGCGTACCGATATCCAGTGCTTCGGGCACAATTGGGGAAAACGCGCGGTCACTGCAAGACGCAATGACGGTCAAGAAAATCCCTAATACCGTTCTAAATAGTAGTCGCATAGAAGCTCTGCCATTCTAAATTTAAAACAGGCTATCGATGCCTCTGGCAATGTCCAGAGGCATCTTTCTCAGGATTTTTCTTACAGTACATACCGGCTAATGTCGGCAGATTTGGTCAGTGCGCCAAGATTCTGATCAACAAAATTGGCGTCAACGACAATTTCCTCGCCGCCCCGATCCGGGGCAGAGAAGGATAGTTCTTCAAACACGCGTTCCATAACGGTGTACAATCTGCGCGCACCGATGTTCTCGACGGATTGGTTCACCTCAGCTGCGATTTTGGCCAATGCTGCGATGCCGTTGTCAGTGAAACTGACAATGACCTCTTCAGTCCCCATCAAAGCGGTATATTGCAGGGTTAACGCATTGTCCGTTTCGGTTAGAATGCGGACAAAATCCTCTTCGGTCAGTGCCCGCAGTTCCACACGGATTGGCAGTCGGCCCTGCAATTCGGGAAGCAAGTCTGATGGTTTGGCGATGTGAAACGCGCCTGAGGCGATGAACAGGATATGGTCCGTCTTGATAGGACCGTGTTTGGTCGATACCGTGGTGCCCTCGATCAATGGCAGAAGGTCTCGCTGCACGCCTTCGCGACTGACGTCGCCGCCACGCGCATCCGATCGGGTGCAAACTTTGTCGATTTCGTCTAGGAACACGATGCCGTTTTGTTCGACGGATTCCAATGCAGTGCGGGTGACCGTTTCATCATCCAACAGTTTGTCAGCCTCTTCACCGATCAGAATATCATAGCTTTCTGAAACGGTAGTCTTGCGCCGAACACTGCGCCCGCCCATTGCTTTGCCGAACAAATCCCCCAAGTTCATCATTCCCATGTTTGATCCTGGCTGGCCAGGAACTTCAAATGAGCTCATTGGGTTGGATGTATCAGCTAAATCCAGCTCGATGATCGTATCATCAAGCTCACCCGATTTTAGTTTCTTGCGAAACATATCGCGGGTGGACCCGCGGGCGTCTTCACCTACAATGGCCTCAAGCACACGGTCTTCAGCGGCTTGATGTGCCTTGGCCTTGACGTCTTCACGCATCAACTCTCTAGTTTGTATAATAGCGGAGTCTGCCAAATCGCGAATGATTTGTTCGACGTCGCGACCGACATAACCAACCTCAGTAAATTTCGTGGCCTCAACTTTGATAAATGGAGCGCGGGCAAGTTTAGCCAGCCGTCGAGATATCTCAGTTTTGCCAACGCCAGTAGGCCCAATCATTAGAATATTCTTGGGGTAGACTTCGTCGCGCAGGTCATCAGCCAGTTGCTTACGCCGCCACCGATTGCGCAGCGCCACGGCAACAGCGCGTTTGGCGTCATTTTGACCGATGATAAATCGATCCAGTTCAGAAACGATCTCGCGTGGGGTTAAGTCTGTCATAATCCGTCCTTTCGGGCAGTCAAAATTCTTAAGAAGAATTTTTCTAAGAATTTTCTGAAAATTCTTATTTGGCGATGGTTTCGACAGTTAGCCTGCCATTGGTATAGACGCAGATGTCGGCCGCAATGGCCATTGCATCACGGGCCACCTGCTCGGCGGATTTATCGCTGTCCATCATCGCACGCGCCGCAGCCAGGGCAAAATTGCCACCAGAGCCAATAGCAGCAACTTCATGCTCGGGTTCCAGCACATCGCCTGCGCCGGTGATCACCAGCAGATCTGTTCCATCAGTAACAATCAGCATCGCCTCTAGTTTTTGAAGATACTTGTCTGTGCGCCAGTCCTTGGCCAATTCAACGCTTGCTCGGGCTAATTGGCCGGGTGTGGCCTCCAGTTTGGTCTCAAGTCGTTCCAGCAGTGTAAAGGCATCGGCCGTCGAGCCAGCAAAACCCGCAATAACGTCGTACCCACCTGGGGACAAGCGGCGTACTTTGCGTGCGGTTCCCTTGATTACAGTTTGGCCCAGGGATACTTGCCCGTCACCAGCAATCACAACTTCGCCGCCTTTTTTGACGCCGATAATTGTGGTGCCGTGCCAGCCGGGGAATTGATCGTCTGCCATGTGTGCCTCCGTTTGATTGCCGTTTGTATATGGGGGCCAAAGGTCGCAGAGGCAACGGCTCACGTATTGTTAACTTGCTATGCACTGTGTGCAATACGGGCCTGCCAAACGGGCAATTGTGAGACTCACTTTGTGGTCTTACATCAGGTTCAACAACCGACGCAGTGTCGGCTGGTAGATCAAAGGAAGCGTACCATGGCATATGTAGCCGCAAACACCCAAGCTCCTCTGGGAGCAGTCGCCACTCTTCGTGTTGTTGATAGTATTTTGAACCTGAAGAACTCTGCTGTGGCTTGGAACGAAGCCCGCGTAACTCGCAAGGTTTTGTCTCGCCTTAGCGCGGAACAACTTCAGGACATCGGCCTAACACGTGCTGATCTGTTCTGATCGCACGAGACAGTTCGAAGATTAAAGTCGCCGCTCCTCCCAGGGCGGCTTTTTTCTTTTCAGGACTTCAGTTTGTAACGTCCGGCAAGATCAGGCAAAAAAGCCTCAACTGCGGCGGTCGCAACCACATGGTGGGTTCCCGCTTCAGAATCCTCGATATCTAGACCGCCCAGGACAGCACGCACCGTGGCATGACCCCGCGGCAGATCACTGGCAACCAGCTCACAATCAACCTGTTCCGGTTTTTGCACGGCGATAGTGACGGCCACCCGCATTTCGGTGTGATCGATCCCCAGCTTGGAAAACAATGTGATCGAGGAATGGTGTAACGCATCCTGCACCGCGCGCCGGGCTGCTTTGGTGTAATTCTGACCATACAGATCGTTGCCAGTGCCCATTTCTAGGATGATACGTTTTTCGGCCATCACACGGCCTCCATCTCAAACGACACTACAATTGCGGCATTGGCGATAACGGTTCTGCCATCTGAGTGAGGTTTGTCGATATCCAAGCCACCTTGCACAACAGTCACGTTTGGCTGGCCGTAGGGGAAGATTGATTTCAAAGCCTCGACATCCACTTGTTCAGGTCTTTGCACGCCAATTTCGGCATCTATGATCATGGCTTCCTTCGGAAAATCAAATAGTTCGGCCATATTTACCGAGTTGTGCCATAGCGCATCCTTGATCGCCCGAATTGCGGCCTGTGTGTAATCCTCGCGCCTGAGTGAGGTCCCCATTCCAAATTCTACCAATACTCGAGTCTTGGCCATCTTATCCTCACTATTGTTTGCGGGAAATTGGCACCATGCCGTGTGCAAATGGAAGAGCCAATTTTGCACACGGCATGGTACCAACAAAAAAGGCGCCCAAATTGGACGCCTTTTCGAATCTGGAAATCTGAGTTTATCAGATTGAGTCGTTGATCCAGCTTTGCAGTGCAGACTTGGGTGCAGCGCCTGATCGGTTTGAGACGACTTGACCATCTTTGAACAAGAACAGGGCAGGGATGCTGCGCACGCCCATTGCGGCTGCAACATTTGGGTTGCTGTCCAGGTCAATCTTGGCAATTTTTACTTTGTCGCCATACTCAGCTGCCAGCTCTTCCAGAGCCGGGCCGATCTGCTTACAGGGTCCGCACCATTCGGCCCAAAAATCCACCACTACGGGCACTGTTGAGTTTTTGACTTCGGTGTCGAATGTGTCGTCGGTGACGGCTACGGTGGACATATGCATGTCTCCATGAGTGTGTGGCAACTGGAGTTGGAACCTAGGAATGGGTTGGCTGATCGTCAAGGTATCAGACGTCGCATTAACGCTTCGGACACAAGATCGTGTGGTAGAGGCATCAGGGTCGCGGTACGAGTCCAGACAATTGCGGTTTCAACCTGACGGTCTGGAAAGATCTGTGCCAGGGCATGTGCATAGGCACCCATTTGCCGCAAAATCCCCTCGGGGCACTGCGCGGGCTGTTCGGGAACCGTGGCATTTGATTTGAAATCCACCGCAATCACTTTTCCAGGCGTCACAATCAGTCGGTCGATAACCCCGTGTAGACGTTCACTGGTTAGCTTTGCGGTCACAGAGACTTCGGCCAAGGTCTCCGATGCAAAGATCGTCGTCATTGCAGGGTTATCAATGACTGCGGTTGCCTCTGCCATCAGTTCATCCAGATCTTCGACGTCTTGCAAAAGGTTTTGCGCGACATTCATCCGATTGGCCGTTGGCACTGCCGGCAGGTGTTCCAGCAACAAATGCAGTCGCGATCCACGCGCCTTGGCCTGCTCTTCATCTAGTCCTTGATCGCCGGGCAGGGCCTTTGCCCCACCCAAATCAGATGGGCTAAGTGTAGCAGGCGGAGCCTGATAAGGAGCTGCAGGTACAGAGAAAACGTCTGGAAGTGCAATCTCGTCTCGTGTGGTTTCCTCTTGCGATATGAACTCTAGGCCATCCCAATCGCCATGCTCCAGCCGCAGCCCTGGGCCACCTGCTGTGTCCAGCGTCACCGCACCGGCGTCACCCAAGGACGCTTGAACCATCTGATACCAACTATCGCCTTCCTTTGACAGATCGCCGGCCGCCGCAACTATCAACCATTTCTCGGCTCGTGTTAGAGCCACATATAAAAGTCTTAGCCGCTCATTTTGCTGCTTTTCCTGAGCTGCCTCTTTAGAGGCGAGCATCGCGGCAGGCATTTGTGCAGTGGGCACTTTCCAAATTGGCGTGTCACTTGCCAACATGATTTCGTTATCCCGAGGCGCCTGACGTTTGGCAGTGTCGGGTAGGATCACAATAGGTGATTCCAGTCCCTTTGAACCATGCACAGACATCACCCGGATCATGTTACCAGCTGCGCCCATCTGTCGTTTGATTTCCAAATCGTCAGTTTGCATCCAAACCAAAAACCCGGTGAGGCTCGGTATGTCTGTCCGTTCATAGGCCAACGCCTGCGAAAGTAGGGCGTTGATTCCGTCTTCAGCCTCGGGGCCAAGCCTTCCGAGCAGGTTCTGGCGACCTTTGTGCCGGGTCAGAATGCGCTCGATTAGATCAAAGGGGCGCAAAAAGTCTGTTTGATTGCGAAGATCGTCGATGATCTCCATCGTTTCAGGGAAATCTGCCGCTCGATCGCGGAGAGCTGTCCACAAATATTTTGACGTGCGTCGATGGGACAGGTCGAACAGCATTTGTTCGGACCAGCCGAAAATGGGCG
>ENA-OSET01005680-OSET01005680.1-sediment-metagenome-genome-assembly--contig:-NODE-5680-length-10437-cov-5.304247_pt1 | contig 10437 bp, 4 predicted proteins | sample MGYA00237882_ERZ534229 | MGnify/ENA primary metagenome ERZ534229 (study PRJEB26408, sample SAMN06266212) | sediment metagenome | isolation source: Hudson Canyon methane seep mesocosm | place: USA:Hudson...
TGGGCTAAATTTCTTACTTCCTCAGCAACTACAGCAAAACCTCGACCATGCTCTCCAGCTCTGGCAGCCTCAATAGCAGCGTTTAAAGAAAGCAAATTAATATTATCAGCTACACTTCGAACATCATGGGCCATAGAGTCTAATTCTGCTGTATATCTAGATAACTGGCGGACCTCATCAATCATGTTCGTTTCGGCATCGTTGAGTGCACTTAACTCTTCCATAACGCCACCTAAGATTGCTTTAGAACCTTTCAATAATGCATCAATTGAATACTCATTATCACCCTGATTCTGACTAGAATTCAGCTCGGCTATTTTGCTAGTCATTGCTCCAAATCGCTCACTCAGATTTGAGACTTCTTGCTCTGTATGCTGTTTTGACATATCAATTTGATTAAGAATTATAGGCATAACATCAACTAAAAGTTGCTCTAAAGGTTTAACCGAAGATTCTATACGCTGAATAACAACTTTATTCTGATTGCTTTGCTCCTCTAACTTAAACGCATTGTCTGCTTGCATTTTTTTATAGAGAATATGACCGACAATTAATCCAGTTACAATCAATAGACTGGCCATAGTGAGGCCTTGGAGAATACTTCCCCCACCAAGAACAATAGTCAGTAAAGCGACACCTGCACCGGCCACACTTGGCAAAGAATAAAATAAAGTGCTATTTTTCAATTTAACTCGCATGAGTAATTTCCAATATTAACTATAAAAATAATGATATCCAGAAAGCTTGGTTGTTTATATTTTTATCGTCCCAGACCTACGTTTCATGAATCATTTAATACAGAAGTTACAATTCTTAAAATAGTATTAAATACTACACTTTACAAATAGTTTTTGTGAATAGTTTATTGATATAGATCATGGGAACGATAAATAGATGGACGATGTCAATCGAAAATTGGAGTCAAGCATTGTCTCAGTTAGATCTTTATTTTGAAGGTCGCTTAGATAGCGTGCTGGATATTTAAATCAACCTGACACAGAATTTTGAACGCTCTCTGGCTTTTTCCTTTTCCTATTCAGCCCCATTTTCTCGATATTTCTTTCGCGCTTTTCAATAACTCTAACGTTATCCAATGTTTCAGAACTAGCTTTAACTGACCCTGTTGGTCCTACTCGCCATCCATTATAGAGTTCATTGATCGATCACAGTCAACTAGGTGATAAGCTTGAACAGAGACCGATGATCTTTTGACTCATGATTATTCAGGAATTTCGGTCACTAATAGTTTTAATCTTTTTTTGCTTTTATATTATCTGGTCAGGTTTTACTACATACTTCCCCTTATCATAATTTGCTGCATTAACGTAGTGCAATGTAGCAAGTTTTAATGGGGAAGTATGTGAGGGCGTTCGATTTATCGACGCAGTACCGTAGCCGTAGGCGAAGTGTGTTGTGAGCCCTAAAGTTAACTTGATTCTTATGTCATCTGTTTTGTTAATAGCATCCTGTAAAATGCAATTAAGCTGCCTAGTATGATTGAATACAGGCATGCAAAAGATAAGCTAAAAAATGGACAGACCTGCTAAATTGTATATTAAAACACAGTTTCACCTGAACCAGTATTTGACCCGTTTAGCATTGTTGGTGATGATACCAAAAGTCACTCAGGCCCAGTGTCAATAATAGCAAGCTGGCTCATCACGATGATGATCTTGAATTACTCCATATAAAAACCTATGCCAGCCAAATATTGGCAAACATGTATGTTCTGTAGACGGCCTTGTTAGTGGAACATTATTTTTCACTGATTAGGTCGGCTTTATTTCAATTATTGAGAAATGGCTCATTCCGACCCAATATAGTTATTCCGTCCTACTTCCAGTGATACTATTCACAACTGGCAGGTGGCTATCAGTGGGGGCAGGATATGCACCGCAGATTACGAATATTCCGCCCCTAACATACGGTGTTTACCGCTTTAGTTTCGAGTCTGCCTGTGCTGACAAGGATCACTAACGAATACTCAGGGCTGTGAAGGAGACAGTCAGATTATTAAATTTCAGGAAGAAAGAGTCTCAATGATTGAACACGTTTCATTATGGTATCTAGTTTTATTTGATTAATACAACCTGACTTCTTCCTGCTTCTTTTGCATCGTAACAAGCCTTATCAGCTCTATTTACAGTCTCTTTCCAATTAGCGTCTGTTGTGAAAAAAGGAGTGACACCAACACTAACTCCAAGAGTATAAGCTTTGCTCTTCCAGTGAAACTCATATGCTTTAACGGCAGCACATATCGTTTCAGCTACAAGCATAGCTTGTTCTATTTCACAGTGATTCAATATGATTGCAAACTCATCGCCTCCCAGTCTAGCCAAGGTGTCTCGCTGACGTAACTTACCCTCTATGAGGTTACTAATATCTTTTAATACTTGATCACCTGCCTGATGGCCACATTCATCATTGACGCGTTTGAAATAGTCTAAATCTAAAAAGAATAATGCAGTCGATGAGTATTCTGCTCTCATCGCATCAAATATACGATCCATCCTCCGTTCAAACTCTCTCCGATTGATAAGTCCTGTCAACTGGTCATGAAGCGCATCGTGAAGTATTTTTTCGTGATGATTGTGGGTAGTTGTCACATCATGTTGTGCAACAATAAAATTAACCACTTCTCCTTTATCATTTAGCCTCGGTGAAATCACATTTTCAGCCCAATATAAGGTGTCATCTTTACGTTTATTAATAAACTCGCTTCGCCATTCTTTGCCGTCTAAGATAGTTGACCATAATTGATCATACTCATCACTTTTTGTATGATCAGAACTTAAAATCGACATATTATTACCAAGCAATTCTGTTGAAGTATAACCTGTGACTTCTATCGCTTTTGCATTAGCATATTCAATTTTCCCAGTTATATCAGTGATTGCTATAAAGTCTGGGCTGGAATCAAGGGCTAGAGCACGAGATGAAATATCTTCTGTTTGCTTATCAATAGTATTTTGCAAGCGTCGAGATACTATCCTAATCGCTATCAGTACCAGTATTTCGACGATCAGAAAGGCTGCAAGTGCTGAATAGATATTAACTCGAAAGTTGTTATTAAATGTATCGTACAACTTAGTTATGTCTTGCCAGATAATTATTTGTCCGACATCTGGAATGGTGAGGTTTGTACTTCCTATGTAATCTCTTAATGGCTGTTTAGCATACAGATAAAAGTGGCCATCTAGCTTATACACATCGACACTTATTTCAGAATTATTAATGTTAGGATGATGGTGGCTGGTCGATAATATTCTTAATTGATTAATTTTCTTACTGGTTGTTGCTTCCATAACCAAACCATTTATTGCAGGCGAAGCCTCTAAATGTGATTGCAAAAAGTCTGGCCAAACATTGTGGCGTAGATGTTCTTCATATAGCAGTACGGCAACATTAACATCCAATACGGGAGTTAGATTCTCAAATACTGAAACAAAGCTAGTGCCTGCCTCAACAGCTCCTACATGCTCTTGCTCTCCAAATTCATTCATTGAAAACACAGGGGTAACACCACGGATCCCCGAATAAACTCTGCCGGTCTCAAATCCCTTTGTTTGTCGCTGGTAGCGATTAGAATCAACAACAGTATGACGTACGCCATCCATGTTATCGCCAAATTTCTTCGGTTTATGTGCTCGAAGAAAAGAAGTCGAGCCTGGGCCAAGATGGAAATGAAGTTGGCGCGCTTGAAATTTGTTAGAAAATTGTTGCCAATTTGTTTCGACGGCAGAGTTTAAAGCATTACGGGCAAGCCGTGCTTTTATACCTCCTGCACCGCCACCTTCGCTTGCAACTGCTCGCTTGCCTTCAAGAAATAGTCGGCTATATGCTGGTTCATTAGCAACGATGTTAGAAATTTGTAGCATATTTTCTTGGGCTGCTTTGTATGCGATTTCAAAGGCTGATAAGTAATTTACCGCTAGCTGCTTTTCTTCTACGTGCAACCGTGATTCGGCTTGAATGTACGTCAGGTAAACAAACGCACTATCAATGCAGCCTATCAATAGGGTTAGGACAATAAATAACCTATGTTTTTTCAAATAAAGCATTTTTTCTCAAGACTAATATTGGCTGAGATGTGCACTAGCTATTTATACCGTTCAATTCGGCGAGTCTGGCACTCTGGAGTAACTGGAAGGCAGTTTTTACATGCAATACGGTTACCTTAAGTATTCTTTTAACGTTGCAAGTAATTCACTAACATTAATAGGCTTCGTTATATAGGTATCAAATATACCGTCTGATGCCTCAACATCATGTTTCATTACTGCCGCTGAAATGGCAATTATTGGTTTGGTTTTGAGCTTTTCTGTTTTTCTCAAAATTTTAGTCAGTTCTATACCGTTTATTCCTGGCAAGTTTATGTCAACTAGAATAATATCAAAATCATGCTCCAACACTATCTCCAGCCCAAGTTCAGCAGTCTCAACCATATGTAAAGTATAATTCTTTTGTTTATTGATACATGATTGCATAAGCCGTCTATTGGCGAGGTTATCTTCAACATAAAGGATTTTCTTGTTAACGTCTGCTTGAACGTCTGCTTGAACGTCTGCTTGAACGTCTTCGTCGAAGTTGTCTTTTTCTATGCTGCTCACAAAAGGTAGTTCAAACCAAAAAGTAGACCCCTTGCCTTCAATACTGTTAAATCCAATTGTGCCATTCATCATTTCAACTAGATCTTTTGTGACAACTAAGCCTATTCCTGTCCCTTCAATAGTTGATGCTTCTTGTCCAAGACGATTAAAAGCACTAAACACTTTTTTCTGACTAGTTTCAGTAATGCCTATACCGTTATCAGAAACACTTATCTTAACAGTATTATTTTCTGTCACTTCCCAGTCAAAATCAACACGCCCTCCTTTATGATTATACTTAATCGCATTAGATGCTAAGTTGATAATAACTTGCTTTAGTTTCGTCTGATCAGCCATTAGAGAAAGCTTGGTGTCAGTGAGAATATTAAGTTGAATACCTGCTGTATTAGCCAGAGGTCTAAGTAAAGCTATAGAGTCTTGGATTATATCTACGACTTGAAGAGGGACGATAGAGAGTGATACTTCACCTTGTTCAATAGCAGATAACTCTAATACATCATTTATTAATTTCAGTAAGTGCTGTCCACTAGACAAAATATATTGAACATTTTCTTTCTGTTCATTTGATAATGGGGCATCGTTGTCAAACTCTAATAATTGAGCAAAACCCAAAACGGCATTAAGTGGAGTTCTTAGCTCATGACTCATTGATGAAAGAAACTTAGATTTAGCCTCATTAGCTTTTTTTAGCTTTTCTTCATTTGCTTTTCTTAACGTAATATCTCGTGTAACCCCGATCATCCGAAGGGGAAGACTGTTGTCATCTCGAATAACATCGCCTTGCTCTATTAACCACCTAATATTTCCATTATTATCAAGAACCCGATGCTCAATACTATATTCATTTCCTGAATCAATTGATTCATTAATAGCCTGCAATACTTTCTCACGGTCAGCAGGGTAAATTGCTTTAGTAAAGTCCTCTAAAGTGCCCTCTACTTCACTCTTCTTATAACCTAACATGACAAAAAGATGATCAGACCAATACAGTTCATCGGTAAGAATATTCCATTCCCATGTACCCATATTTGCAAAACGCTGACTTGTATCGTAACGAATTTGGTTTTCTTCTAACGCTATGGCGGTCGATTTTTGTTGAGTAATATCAGTTCGAATCGAGAAATACTGTTCAGGTTTACCTTGCTCATTAATAAAGGGAACAATAGTTGATTCGACCCAATAGCTTGAACCATCTTTAGCCTTATTTTGTATTTGACCATGCCAAGTATTACCATTAGCAATCGTCGTCCACATTTCTGTGAAAAAGTCATCTGAATGAAAACCAGAATTTAATAATCGATGATTTTGACCAATAAGTTCATCATGTGTGTATTGACTGATACGCTCGAACTTTTTATTAGCATAGGTAATATTACCTTTCACATCGGTAATACTGACAATGGCATGTTCGTCAAAAGCAGTCTTTTGGGATGAAAGCTTGATTGCATTTTTTGTGAGTTGACTATTCGCCTCTTTTTGTTTTCTGTAGTGCCAAAAGAAAATAAAGGAGAGAATCAGAATGAAGCCGATACTTAACCAAGTAATTTGTTTGTAACTTACTATTTCAACATAATTCTGTGGGATCCATCCTTGAACAATTGAACGTTTAGCTTCATCAGGAATAGACATCATACTTTTATTCAAGATGGATTGCAGTATAGGTTTAGTCTTGGAAACAAAAAGCGTCAAGTCCATAATAATGGAGGTTTTTCCTACAACTTTAATGTTGTGCAAGCCCATTTCAGCTATAGAGTAACTTGCTAATGCCATAGTAGCGAGCATAGCATCAAACTTTTCTACTGCTACGCCGTCAAGACCCTCTTGTATATTTTCTACCTCAATAAAAGAAATATCTGGATAGCTACTTAAAATATCAGCGGTATAACCATAGTCCTTAATAATTGCGATTCGTTGACCTTTTATTTCATTCAGGTTTTCAACGTAATTTTGATCCTTGTTCATTATTATGACGATCGGATTATGACTGTATGAGGCGATCGGTGAAAAGCTTTGATTTAAAATCACATCCGCTGCATCACCAGATATGACATCTACTTTTCCTGTAACAGCAAGCTCCAAAGACTCACTCCAGTTAACAGCAGGTATAGTGTCAAAGTCTAAATTGGCATGTTGTGAAATCTCATTCAGGTGTTCAGCTACGATCCCGTAATAATTCCCTTCTCCATCAAAAGCCTCGTATGGAAGCCAATTAGGATCACCTGTAAATTTAATAACAGGATTTTGTTCTATCCATTCTTTTTCTTCTTCCGTGAGTTCATACTGAGATGCGTGAACGGAAAGAGCAAAAGTCATCAAAATCATATATTGGAAAATAAGTATTTTCATGTTCTCATCATTGTGTTTGCTGAGTAGCACCTTGTAGCAAGATATTAGACTATCATTAAATAGTATTTATTCACAGTACCCCTGTGACATTCTCGGGTATTATTTTTAATCTTGGCCGATTGCTACTTGATTATAACGAAGTGATACCTACAGGCTATCCCCATCGCCCAGCCTGTAATGTGTAGTGGCCAAATAATTCTGGACATTAATTTGGACACTTCTTCAGCCTTTACATAAGTTGATTTTACTACTTGCATAATTAATGGTATTTTGAATATATTGAATACTAACTTCTATTCTTAGGAGGGTTTATGTCATCAATAATTGATATTGATTTAATTGAAATTTTCCCATGGAATAGGAATTTTGAGACAGGAATTGCTGAGATAGACGAGCAGCATAAAGTATTGGTTAAAATGATTAACCAATTAGGTAATCACCTTGGTAGCAATGCCTCCCCTCACGTGTTAGGTGATATTTTTAAGCAATTGGCTGATTATGTCGTTCATCACTTTCAATCTGAAGAGCAGGTTTGGGAACAGTATTTTCCTATAGAGTCTGTTCTAAATGCACATAAAAAAACACATGAGAGCTTTAATTCTGATGTGCTCATGTTGAAGTCTGAAGATGACTCAAGATCAACTCAAGAAATTATTGAAGAAGTATTATCATTCCTTACGCACTGGTTGGCTCATCATATATTAGATAGTGATATGCGAATGAGTAAAACTGCTCTAGCTATACATAAAGGCATGTCTTATGAAGCAGCACAAAGGCAAGCGGATATTGATATGGGAGGTCTCATGTCCGTGATGATTGAAACCACGTTTGATATGTATGACCATCTTTGTACGCGAACGATTGCTTTAAAGAGAGAAGTAAATAAACGCAACAAAATTGAAGAAAAATACCGTACACTTCTCGATGCTTCGCCTTATTGTATCCATCAAATTGACTCTATGGGCCTGTTAGCATCCATGAATCAATCAGGGTTACAGATGATTTCTGTGGATAAGGAAGAGTCTATTATTGGTGTCCCATACCTTAGTTCTATTAGCGATCAAGATAAAAATCATGTATCCGAATTGTTGGATGCAGCACTTAATGGTGAGTACAATGAGTTTGAATTTTATGGCTTGGATGGCAAATATTTTCACTCTAACTTCATACCAATCAGAAGTGAGGATGGAAGAGTTGAGCAAGTATTAGGAATTACTCAAGATTTCACTGAGCGTAAACAGGCAGAAGAAAAACTCTTACTTTCCTCCCGCGTATTTAGTGATACCCACGAAGGCATAACTATCACTGATACCGATATGAATATCATTGATGTCAACCCCGCTTTTTGTCAGATAACAGGCTACAGACGAGATGAGGTTATTGGTAAAAACCCCCGAATACTAAGCTCAGGAAAACAAAGCCCTGAGTTCTATCAAGATATGTGGCAACATATCCATGAACAAGGCCACTGGCAAGGTGAAGTTTGGAATCGTAGGAAGAGTGGTGAAATTTATGCTGAACTGCTTACCATTTCTGTACTCAAAGATGAGCTTGATAATGTAGTCAATTATGTCGGTGTCTTTACCGACATCACCAGTAGCAAAAAACAACTAGAACAACTGAGTTTAATGGCACATTATGATGTACTCACGGGGTTGCCTAATCGGGCTTTATTTACTGACCGGTTTACCCAAGCCATTGCTCATAGTAAGCGTACTGAACATCAATTAGCTATTTGTTTTCTGGATTTAGATAACTTTAAACCAGTGAACGATAACTATGGTCATGAAGTAGGAGATCAATTACTAATTGATGTGGCCAAACGTATTGCAGCTAGTATTAGAGAAGAAGATACAGTTTCTCGCCAAGGTGGTGATGAATTTGCCATACTTCTTAATGACATTGAATCTTTTGCTCAATGTGAGCAAACGCTAAAGCGAATACATCATACTCTAGCACAGCCATTTTTAATTGATGGCCATTCTCATAAGGTGACAGCCTCTAGTGGTTTCACTTTATATCCTAGTGATGACGGTGATATCGATACCTTATTGCGTCATGCCGATCAAGCGATGTACCAAGCTAAATTAGAAGGTAAACATCGTTACCATCAGTTTAATCCTGAACACGACAAACTCACTATTCAAAAACATCATAAATTAGAAGAAATTGAACAGGCCTTAGTGAATAATGAATTTCAATTGTATTACCAACCTAAGGTTAATATGGTCACGGGTGCTGTGTTTGGAGCTGAAGCGTTAATACGGTGGATACATCCAGAAAAAGGTCTGATTCCCCCATTAGATTTCTTACCTTCTATTGATGGAACAGAATTAGAAATCAAAGTGGGTAATTGGGTTATCAATCAAGCATTGTCGCAAATTGAAGTTTGGAATCAGCAAGAGGTTAGACCTGAAATTAGCATCAATATCTCTTCACATCACTTGTTGTCTGAAATGTTCTTTTTTGAGCTTGACTCCGCTTTGGCCAGACACGCTTCAGTTGATTCTCAATGCTTGCAAATTGAAATATTAGAAAGCTCTGCGTTAGGTGACCTCAGTGCCATTAGTACTATTATTGAAACCTGCCAAGGTGCATTAGGTGTCAAGGTGGCATTAGATGACTTTGGCACAGGTTATTCCTCATTGACACACTTAAGAAGCCTACCCGTTGATACAATTAAAATAGACCAAAGCTTTGTCAGAGATATGTTAGATGACCCGAGTGACTACGCTATTATTGATGGTATTATTGGACTATCAGATTCATTTAACCGAGAAGTTATTGCCGAAGGTGTGGAAACCACTAATCATGGCTTAATGTTATTGATGATGGGATGCGAAGAGGCGCAAGGCTACGGTGTTTCTAAACCGATGCCTGCTGATGATTTTCCTCAATGGCTTGCTGACTACACCCCTAACCAAGACTGGCAGCACTGTGGCACCAAGCACCGTACGGATAAAGAAAACAAAATTAAATTATTCCGGCTAGTGACAGAGCATTGGAAAGATACCTTTATCAACAATATTCAATCCTCACCTGATAATATTGAACACTGGCCCATTATGAATGATAAACGCTGTCCTTGTGGTACTTGGATAAAACGAGCAAGACAAGAGCAGTTATTTGAAGAAAATAGTCTAAAACAACTTGCTCAAGCTCATGAGGCATTACATCTTATTGCTCAAGTGTTACAGCTTCAATATCAAGAAGGTGAGGTAAATACTGCTCGTGAAGGACTAGCCGAACTTCAAACGGCCTTTGACAATATGAATTCTATTTTGGGTATATGTGAGTAAATCCACGGAAAACTGAAACCTTATATGAAGAATCTCACAGCCTATATCTAAATATTTCAATGACCGCTGCTGGCACGTAAGCGACGAATTGTTCAAAGGGCGCTTGTCGACCCGTTGCGGACTGTCAGATTATGAAACTTCATAAATCATAAATATATAAGTTATAAATTCCTACAAGGTCA
>ENA-OSET01005681-OSET01005681.1-sediment-metagenome-genome-assembly--contig:-NODE-5681-length-10435-cov-3.307588_pt1 | contig 10435 bp, 12 predicted proteins | sample MGYA00237882_ERZ534229 | MGnify/ENA primary metagenome ERZ534229 (study PRJEB26408, sample SAMN06266212) | sediment metagenome | isolation source: Hudson Canyon methane seep mesocosm | place...
TTGGTGGAGCCAGACGGGATCGAACCGTCGACCTCAACGCTGCCAGCGTTGCGCTCTCCCAGCTGAGCTATGGCCCCGCATTCTAATTAAATCGGCAAAAAGCAATCTAACTAAAATTTGGCATCCTAGTATGTCAGGAACCAATACTACTCGTTCAACGGGGCGGTATATTATTGAAGTCAGCCCATTGAGTCAAGACGATTTTAGCTTAATTTTGAGTTAATTTTCTGCCAATATTTTTGCGCTAAGCGATTGATATTCCTTCTCTACTCGCTTCGTTTCTTTCTTTGAGAAGCCTCCAAGAAGATTTACCGCATGACGCAATCGTGCTCGGCTCATGTCAGGTCCAAGTAAAGCCATCGAATCAACAACAGACCAAGAATTCGGCGTACCCGCAATTGCGACAAAAATGGGCTGCATGAAGTCACCAATCTTAATATCCATCGCCTTGGCCAATACCTTTATATCCAAAAAAAGATTGTCTTTCTCCCAATGCCTTTGAGCCTCTAGCCGCCACAGAGAGAATTGCAATGCTCGCTTTATTTGGCCTTCATCGAGTTTTTTGTGGCTAAAGTCTTCGACTTCAATATCTAACATTCCCGAAAACATAAAACCTGCCAGAGGGGCAATATCCGCCAACGTTTCAACTCGCCCTTGAATATGTGCAATCATCGGAGATATATTATTTTCATTAAACGCCCATTTTTTGGCGCGCTCAATAAACTGCGAAGACGAAAGATCTTCTCTTAACCATAAACCGTTGAGCCATCTAAGTTTTTCAACGTCAAAAATCGGCCCCCCTAAAGACACCCGGTTAATATCAAAATGTTCGATCATCGATTCAAGTGTGAATTTTTCACTTTCATCAGGCATCGACCAACCCATACGACCCAGATAGTTCACGACCGTTTCAGGGAGAAAACCGGCACGCTCGTAGTAATTAATACTTGTTGGGTTTTTTCGCTTACTTAACTTGCTCTTATCAGGGTTTCTGAGCAGAGGCATATGACACAAAGTCGGCATATCCCACGAAAAATATTGATACAATAATTGATGCTTTGGCGCAGAGTTTATCCACTCTTCTCCTCGAATAACATGCGTAATCGCCATCAAGTGGTCATCTACCACGTTTGCCAAATGATACGTTGGCATACCGTCAGACTTAAGTAATATCTGACAATCTACTTGCGACCAATCTATTTCAATTTTTCCGCGAAGCATATCATCAATCACACAAGTGCCTTCATCTGGCACCTTCATGCGAATCACATAAGGGTCACCATTCGCCAACCGACTGCTTACTTCTGTAGCACCAAGCTCAAGGTCCCCTTTGATACCGGGGTTTAAACCGTCACTTTTTCTTTGCTCACGAATAACGTCCAACTCTTCTGGCGTGCGAAAACAATAAAACGCATCACCCTGCTCTATGAGTTTTTCAGCATATCCTCGGTAGTCGTCCTTGCGTTCACTCTGACGATAGGGGCCATATTCGCCCCCTACATCTGGGCCTTCGTCCCAATCTAAACCTAACCAGCGCAGCGATGACAAAATATCTTGCTCTGACTCCGGCGTACTTCGTGCTTGATCAGTATCTTCAATACGCAATATGAATTTTCCGCCATGCTGCTTCGCAAAACACATATTAAATAAAGCAATGTATGCGGTGCCTACATGAGGGTCGCCGGTAGGTGAAGGAGCAATACGGGTTCGAATAGTTTGGGACATTTAAGGGCCTTCAAGTTAATACTAGAAATAATAAATTTAATCAGGTCATTAGCATGACGTTAACTATAACCACCCACAAAGGGGTTAGTCGCTTTTTCGTGACCGATAGTAGACATCGGCCCATGACCAGGCAAAAATTCAACCTCGTCAGGTAATGACCATAATTGAGTTCTTATGGAGTTAGCAAGCGTGTCGAAATCACCTCTGGGAAAATCGGTACGTCCAATAGATCCTTGAAATAACACATCGCCTACTACAGCCAATTTAGAAGGCTCATGATAGAACACGACATGGCCAGGGGTGTGACCTGGACAGAACAGTACGCTTAATTTCTCTTCACCCACTTCAACAACATCATCCTGTTCTAACCACCGATTTGGTTTGAACATTTCTACGGGGGGGAAACCAAACATTTGACTCTGTTGAGGAAGCAAATCAATCCAGAATTGATCTTCTTTGTGCGGCCCTTCTATCGGTAGAGAGAACTTCTTTGATAACTCTGAAGTAGCCCCCGCATGGTCGATATGTGCATGCGTCAATAGAATTTTTTTGAGGGTCAATCCTTGAGAAGAGATAAAGTTCACGATTTTGGGCATATCTCCGCCTGGGTCAACCACCACAGCTTCTTTGGTTTGACTGCACCACAAAACAGAACAATTTTGTTCGAAGGCGGTTACTGGAATTATTTTATACTGTAGACTCATCGGGCATCTTTCATAAAAAAGAAACATTATCCCTCATGAATTTTGAAACTCAACCGAAAAAGAACATTCTGATGCATCACATCGCTCAGTTGGCCGTATTTGGAAGTATTTTTTCAGTATCAGCGTGCTCTTTTGTCGAGCCCATACCGGGCACACACCATATAATCCTTTCGAACGACTTGGCTAGTTGCCAAAAAGTGTCTCAATTTGAATCAAGAGTACGTACAAAACACTTTTTAATTGAAAGGAACGAACAAGCTATAGCAAACGAATTACAAATACTCGCTCAGAATGAAGCACTGACAAACAATGCCAATGCCATTTGGCCTGCGACCAAAATAGAAGATGGCGTTCAGCTTTTTGACATTTTGAAATGCCGCGAAAAAAGTTAAGCCCGTCATTAAATAGTTTCTAGAACCTAAATTCCGAACTCAACCATAAGCGCTTGGTGTCTATTCCAAATTGGTCTCGATTATAGTCAGCATACTTAAGGTTGAAGCCATAATTCTCGTACTCCGCATTCACTTCTACCCCCCACTCTGAACCAAGGTCGCCTGCACCAGTAGCGTCGTTATCTGACGCATATACGTGATACACCGCGGCAATACTGTATTTTTCAGAACATTGATGCTTAACGTTAATATATCTGTCTTGAATTCCGCCGCTTATATTTCCCAAACCTTGATTTCTAAACTGCTCAGTCCACCCTTGAAATTCATGCAGACTGGCTAAAGGGGTCACGAAATAACCATCTTTACTACCACCCAGCACTTCTTGCCCGACAGTCATATGAACTTCGTCGACACCGAAATCAAGCTCAAACATAGAATAATTTGCAGAGTAGTTTAGCGGATTACTGCCAGCATCTTCTTGATTAGAATATGAAAAATCATAATCCAGACTAAACTCGCTATCACCCAATTCACCTGCAAATCGCACCCCGTAAGTCTTAGTTTCGCTATTGGGCTGCGAGGCATATTCATTTAGCCACAAGCCATATACAGACAACTTACTAGACCAAAAGCCTCGGTACTCTAGGTTCATGAACTTAGCATCCAATGCATTTGCACTCGAGTCATGATCACTCCCCAATACGCTCTGAACACTATTGAGCTGCCCCAAATAAAATCTGGTTAAATTTAAATTTTCGTTTTTGATGGTCAGACCAGCAAATGTTTGAGGGTTTTGTCGCCAAGAGTCACCACCAATAAGACGCTCATTATTCAGCGAGATAGACTGCCGACCGTATTTAAACAAGGTATTAGACGCATCGTAAGCCAACCAAGCTTGATTGACTTCGGTTCCTTCTGGATCAAGAACCAATACATCGTCAGATTGATTATTTAAGCCCGAGTTATAGTTCTCATCGTCAGGCAATGCCGTCACATCATTCACCTCCAACAACACAAAGAAATTCTGATATGCCTGGCTGGCGTAAGTCAATTTCGACCCTAAGGTCAAGGCTTGAGCACCCTGCAAACCTTGGTTAGCATCTTCGTACCGTAATCTACTTCTAAAGCTCACCTCACCCTGACTGACAGCCTCAATAAGTTGATAATTTTTGTCTTCCGCAACGTCTGCGTATATAGAATGAGAAATAGAAAGCGCACATAGCACTGTCGCCGACATCGAAATATGTTTCATTAATTGTTCCTGGAAAAACTGAGGAGAGTGACATCTTGTGAAGATTATGAACCTTCGCTTTGTTTATACGCCCTAAAAACTGCCGCGACAGTATCGTAACTTTCTCTTAATTTGGGCAAATTAGTGTAAAGAAAGTCGGTGTTATTTTCTTTAGCTGCCTCCTCCATCAGAGAGCCAACCTCCGCAAATTGAAACGCACCAAGATTGAGAGCTGAGCCTTTTATACCGTGGGCCAATCCGATAGCACCTTCTAAGTTATTACTATCTAACTCATTCTTCAAAGACTCTATTTGATTTGGCACATCTACTAGGAACATATCTACTAACTGCATTAAAATAGATTCATTGCCGCCAATCTGAACCAGCAAATGTTCTTTATCCCATAGTTTTAGATCTGAGCCGCTGTTAGATATTTCCATAGTCACGGTATCTCGCTTGTGATAGTTAAACAATTAATAGCACTTAATCGCATTTTTTTCACATATTTTTAGCAACTATTGGCTTAGTGCCAAGCCCAAAAGAACACTCAACACAATCAAACTAACGCAGCCGAGAATAAACACTCTAAAGCGAACCGGTATATAATTCGACCCAACATGAACAAAGGCGTGAATTAATCGCGTGACAACGTAGAACCAAGCAAGCACTAAAACGGTTGTTGACACTGCATCTAAACAAAAGAATGACAGACACAGAGCATAAAAAAGCACAGGTGTTTGAAACTGGTTTTGTATATTATTTGAAACCTGAATAACATCGTCAGGCCATGCCTGGTTATCTAAAGCTGTCTTCTGACGGTCAACCTGACCTGTTTTCATCGCATGTGCTTTACGCTTGCCCAATAAAATAAAGACAAACAAGGTCAATACAATCTGGGTCAAAACAGGCCAGAAGATCAGTTGTGAAGTCATAACATTTCAACATATTTTGCTAATTAAAAAATTATTGTACACGGTTTAGTCATAGTTAAAAGAAACTATGATTTGAAACAATCTATTCTAAAATACACAAAGAAGGCTCAAGCCAAATCAAAGCAACTCTATAAGACTTTGAGCGACCTTTATAGTTAGTAATTTCACGCACTTTAAGCAAACATAACTATACGTCACATTTTGAAGAAGGCATGAGATTTTTTACATGACAGCTAGTGAGCTACTAGTTACTATAGCTACCCCCTCCACAATAAAAATTATCACTTATGCTAAAAAATACACGCCTTCTCTTTATCAGACTCTCCTTCTTCATTCTTGGTTTCTCGCCTGTAGCCCAAGCAGAAGACAACCTTGAACTTAACGAGAATGGCTTGGTTCCGATATTCATGTGCGTTTGGGACCCGATTGGAAAGTCAGGACCTGTTGGAACCATTATGAAGGAGGCGAAAATCCAAGCCTATAAATGGGGGGTCGAATTAGACTGGGTCGTTTATACCGACGAAAGAATTGCTATCGATGAATTTAAGCTTGGCCGATGCGACGCTGTTAATATGCTTGGCTTCAGAGCAAGAGAGTTTAACTCTTTCACAGGTAGCCTGGGTGCAATTGGCGCAATCCCCAGTTACGAGCACTTGGGTATTGTATTAAAATCTATTAGCTCACCTAAAGCTGCAAAATTAATGCGCGTTGGCGAATATGAGGTTTTGGCAATGGGGCCAGCTGGCGCCATCTTCATGTTTACACGCGATAGATCGATATTGTTACCAAAAGATTTTGCTGGTAAAAAAATGGCAGTATTGGATGGTATTCCTGAATCCGAATACTTATCAAATAAGTATGGCATTACGCCCGTCAATTCAACAATTTTCAACTCTATTCTTAAGTTCAACAATGGCACGGTTGACCTAACAGCCGCTCCCGCTATCGTTTACGAACCATTTGAAATGCATAAAGGTTTAGAACCTGATGGAGGCATATACAAAGAGCCCTTCCTCTATATCACCATGCAAGTCATCGTACGTTGGGAAAAATTTCCAGAAGGCTTTATTCAAAAGGCACGAAGCAAGGCAATATCAGAATACCCTCGTTGGGTTAAATTTTTAACTGAGCCAGAGGAAACAATTCCAGATAAATACTGGATAGACATTCCCACTGACCTATACGACTTTTGGGTTGAAGATTTTAGAGAGAGTCGAATCGAGCTGGGTAAACGAGGAATTTACGATAAAAGAACGCTAAAATTACTCCGAAAAGTGCGTTGTAAAATGGATAAGAAAAACGCCGAATGTACAGCAGATAACAGGGAATAACATTCAGCACAGAAAGAGCTCTAAGATCAGGCTCTTTCTGTATGTGGGTCTTGATGTATTAAAATGTCAGCCTGAGGAAAAGAGGCCTTAATTGAAGCATGCACAGTGTCTGTTAGATGGTGCGCCTCCAGCAAGGTAATGTTTCCATTCATAACAAGGTGGAATTGAATAAACTTTGTTTGACCTGACTGTCTAGTTCTCACGTCATGAACTTCGATCACCCCGGTATGAGAAGAGGCTAAGTCTCGAATTTTCTCTTGCTCATCTTCAGGTAGCTCTCTATCAAGCAATAACTGAATCGAATCGTAGCCAATCTTAGCTGCGCACTTAAGGATGTAAAGACCAATTAATAAAGCGATCACAGGGTCCGAATACAACCACCCCAAGTAGTACAGAATCAGCCCCGCCAAAATACCTACATTCGTCAGCAGATCTGAAAGATAATGAAGAGAATCTACTTTTATCGCAATTGAACCCGTTACCTTCACCACATGTCTCTGATAAAGCACCAACACAAACGTTAGCATCATCGAGAATGACATGACCCATAGACCAGTCTCTGGAGACTCGATTAATTCAGGGTTTACCATTCTCTCTAAGGTGTAAATGACCAGGAATATAGCGGAACTGGCAATAAACATCGACTGACCTAAACCCGCAAGAGCTTCGGCCTTTCCATGACCGAATCGATGCTCTTCATCGGCTGGCTCTAGTGCATATCTTACGGCGAACATATTAACAAGCGATGCGCCCAGATCAAGCAGTGAGTCCACAAGCGCGGCTAAAATTCCCATCGATCCTGTGACGAACCAAGCATACAACTTAACCGACAATAATATAGTGGCAACAAGAACCGACGCTCTTGTCGCCCAAATAATCATTCTTTCTATTTTGCTAGAGCTCATCTACATTCCTTCTCATTTATTAGCTCTTTCATAAACCAAGCATCACAACCATTATGCCCGCTTTGCCCTAGCGAATGGGTCAATCTGACAAATCCACTCTTGAGGTATAAAGATTGCGCCTGCATCATCGTCGACATTGTCTCAAGGTATATATGTGAATAGGAGAGCTCGTTCGCAGCGTTAATCAGTGCAGTCATTAATCTCTCTCCCGCACCCTTACCTCTTATCGAAGGTAGCAAATACATTTTCTGAAGCTCACAACAGTCAGATAATTCACAATCAAACCGGGATATTCCACCACCCCCTACTATTCGATTACCAATCTCGACAACCAAGTACACAGCGCTTGATTGTTCATAAGCTGAGTACATATCATTCAACTCTGGGTCCTGCCAAGCAAACCCCGGCCTGTTCGCACCAAACTCGGTTAGTGCATCTCTAATAATCCTTGCCACAATAAGGTTATCTGATGAAAGAATCGGCCTAACATTCAATTCTGTTGTATTGTTATTTACTTCCTTAAAGCTGCCAACACCCTCAATACCATAATAAAGTGTACGTGTTACGGGTACATAGACCATTCCTAATACGGCTTTGCCGGAATCTATGAGTGCGATGTTTACTGTGAACTCGCCATTTCTGTTGATGAATTCCTTGGTGCCATCGAGAGGGTCAACTAACCAATAACGCTGCCACTTTGCGCGTTGATCAAATGAGGGTAAACCACCCTCTTCCGATAACACGGGGTATACAAGGGGCAGGGCCTTTAAGCCCTGATCAATGACATGGTGAGCCGCATAGTCTGCCTGAGTGACTGGAGAGTCATCAGCTTTACTATCAAATTTGATAGGGATTGATGATTCATAGACCTTTAGGATGGCATCCCCGGCTTCCAACACAATTTGTTTTAAGGGTTTGATTAGTTTTTCTAAGCTAGACATAGAGCGCTCAATGATTAGGTGTAGGGTTAAGTTAAAAGCGTGAGTTGTCGCTATGATGCAGCGAGTACTGGTTTAGCGTGCAATGAATCGTTAAAATGAATCACAATATAAGCACAGGCGATAGTATAAAGTGATTCATGATTGACTGGAACAAGATCAACACCGTGTTTCTGGATATGGATGGCACCTTGTTGGATTTACACTTTGACAACTACTTTTGGTTGACGCATTTACCGCAGCGTTACGCTGAAATTAAAGGCGTCGAGCCTGAGTTAGTCAACAAGAAGCTGGGACTTATGTTTGATGAGCACCATGGTTCTCTAAACTGGTATTGTCTGGATTTTTGGGCAGATAGTTTAGATATCGACATCGTCGCCTTAAAGCGAGAAGTGGCAGATCGTATCGGGTACCGGCCAAATGCCAAGCAGTTTCTACAATCCTTGAATGCTGGTGGTTTTGATGTGGTACTAGTCACTAATGCGCACCAATTGAGTATTGATATCAAATTCGAATATACCGACTTGTCGAGTCATCTCAATAGCGTCATCTGCTCGCATGATTTTGATATGCCAAAAGAAAATACGCGTTTTTGGCATAAGCTTCAAAGGGCTAAGCCTTTTGACATGAGTCGGACAGTATTTATTGACGATAATGACTCGGTATTGGCTTCTGCGCGGCGGGGTGGCTTGGAGCACCTGATTTCAATTGCTAAACCCGATAGCCGAAAAGCAGAGCGTAGTGTGAGTGAATTTCCCTTACTCAATGACTTTGCAGATATTTTCCCTAAATGATGAAAGAACAAGAAAAAGTTCGTTTGGACAAATGGCTTTGCGCTGCACGTTTTTTTAAAACACGTACTTTGGCAAAAGAAGCTGTCGACGGTGGTAAAGTGCATTATAACGGGCAGAGGTGTAAACCTGGCCGTGTTGTTGATTTAGATGCAACCCTAAGTATTCGTCAGGGGTGGTTTGATACGATTGTGGTGGTGAAGGGGCTTTGTGGACAGCGTAAAAATGCGACACTAGCGCAAATGCTTTATGAGGAAACTCAAGAAAGTTTAGAGAAGAGAGAGCGAGAGTTGGCAGAGCGAAAAGCAACAATGGCTAGTCACCCGGTGCCGCTTAAGCGGCCTAACAAAAAAAATCGGCGTTTGATTCATCGATTTAAAACGAAAAATTCAGATTAGACCATTATGAGTATTTATTTTTATGATCGATAATGATTCGTTTCAAAAGTTCCTGTTCGAGACGCTTCAAATTCGTGGCGAATGGGTCCGATTAAACTCAAGCTTTAAGCAAGCGGTAGGTGAAAAAATTTACGCGCCTAGCGTTAAAAATTTGCTTGGCCAGACTGCAGCGGCATCCGTTTTGCTCACCGGTACTTTGAAATTTGAAGGTCGGTTGTCAATTCACGCCCGAGGCGAAGGCCCCATTAGTTTGTTAATGGCGGAAGCAACTAACACCAAGACATTTCGCTGTATCGCTGTGAACGATGACCGGATATCCGAGGGCTCTAGTCTGTCGCAATTGTTGGGTAAAGCGCAATTGGCCATTACGATTGATCCGGATAAAGGGAGTCGTTATCAGGGAGTCGTGCCCTTGGAGCGTGACTCGATGGCAGATTGCTTGGCGCAGTATTTTGAGTTGTCAGAACAGCTTGATACCTATTTTATGCTCGCGACCGAAGATGATGCTTGCTACGGTTTGATGCTACAGAAATTACCTGGCTACAGGGAAATAGAAGATCAAGATGCGTGGAATCGAATCACGCAATTAGTTAAGACTTTGAATATTAATGAAATTAAAGCAGCAGATAATCAAGCACTGATTCATCGCCTCTTTCATGAAGACGCTGTTCTCGTATTTGATAGCGAAAGTGTTAATTTTGAGTGTTCTTGTTCTCGGGAGCGTTCCTTGAACTCGCTTGAAACGCTTGGTCAGGCAGAAGCATTAAGTATTTTGGAATCCGAAGCTGTTATCGGTGTTGATTGTCAGTTTTGTAACCGTCGCTATGAATTCGATAGAAATGATGTTGGAACTTTATTCGGACTGGGCCCTGTTCATTAGTGAATTGTGAGCTATTACCGAGATTTTGATGCCTGAACCAATAACTGTCGTTTTTTGTACAGCAATTTGGCATAATGGCGCCCCAAATTTTTGAGGCCGTATACGGCCAATTTTTAACCCTAGTGAGGTCGGAAGTGAGTAACACTTATGTTGATCTAAGTTCAGCAATTTTGGTTGAACATGCACTTGAGCGCAAAGAAGGCAGGTT
>ENA-OSET01005682-OSET01005682.1-sediment-metagenome-genome-assembly--contig:-NODE-5682-length-10430-cov-20.124312_pt1 | contig 10430 bp, 9 predicted proteins | sample MGYA00237882_ERZ534229 | MGnify/ENA primary metagenome ERZ534229 (study PRJEB26408, sample SAMN06266212) | sediment metagenome | isolation source: Hudson Canyon methane seep mesocosm | place...
TATTTATGGAGAAACAGAGAATTACATCTATAGTTCCTGCTAAATTTATTGCTTTAGACTCTTCAATACTGGGTTATTTAGCTAAGGACGATTTTTCATCGGATACAACCAAGCAAAATGATGCTAAGAATTTTTTAAAATGTTTAGCTGATAATGATTTTATCCCTTTTCTTTGCGTACATCATTTTTATGAGCTTATTAAAATTCGTGACAATGATGTTGCAAGAAATAGATTTAATTTTCTTCGTCTACTTCCGCAAGTAGCTTGGATACCAGATGTTAATGGAAACCCACTAGGATCAATTACAGATATACTGTTTGCTGAGTGCCAAACTGCCTTACAAGAAGATAAACCATCTTTATTTGAGGTGAGAGATAAAACACGCCATTCACTAATTTGTTACGGTACAGGTGTAGAAGCTATGTCTCAATATCAGGATGTATGGGAAAGCTTACGTCCACACCTTTGGAGGCAAGAAGAAAGAACGCGAGAAACTGTAATAATTAGAAAATCAAAAGTAAATGATATTTCTAAAGAGCCGATAAGTAAATTTATAAATGGATCTATTCGTGAACAACATGAAGCGGAAATTATTTTAAAAAAGCTTAAAACTCAACTGACCGAGGAAATTCAAAATCATGGTGATAAAAGAATACCTAACCCTAACGAGGTAGCATCAACTTTTTATAATGAAATTGCAGATAGTGATGATGTTTATGCCCTCAAAAATGGAGGATTATTGAAATTTCTAAATTTTCATGAAATTGATATTGAGGAGCTTGGAGAAAAGGCTGTTATGGAGGATTTATTTAGATTAATAGAGTTTCGGGCGAAACTTAAAGTTGTACATAAGAGATTCGATATTCCTTGGGAGTCTTTTAAAAAATCAATTCAGCCAGAACAAATTCCTTCTTGGGTTATTGAGAGTTTGTTATTCGAACACTCTCAAGAACAACCTGAATATAAAGGAAGTGAATTAAATGATTATTGGCTTGCATGTTTATCTCCATATGTTGATTTAATCTATGTAGATAAGCGTATAAAAAATGATTTTGAACGTGCTTTTAGAAAAAGTTCTGTTTTTCGTGAATTCCTGAATAAAGGTAATATAGAAAAGATTCGTCCTTATAAAGCTCTTCAAGAGAAAATTGAAGGCATTTCAAGGCGTCAGCCAGCGTGAAAAGAAAAGGATTAGCGGCATTAGTCTAAATCCAACATAACCAGCAAACCTAGTTGACAAAGTTATCATAAATGATACTATTTTAAGCTATGGAATGGCATATATCGTTTTACAATCAAAAAGTGGAGTCTGAAACGCTCTCTTTCCCTAAAGGCATTTTAGCCAATTTTTTGCATATAGCGGAAATGATAGAGGAATGTGGCCCAGCCCTTGGTTTACCTTATACAAAATCATTAGGTAATGGACTTTTTGAAATAAGAGCTAAAGGCACGGAAGGAATCGGAAGGTCATTCTTTTGTACTGTTAAAAACCAAGAAGTTATTATTCTGCATACTTTTATTAAAAAGTCTCAGAAAACACCCAATAAGGAAATGGGAATAGCTCGAAAAAGATTAAAAGAGGTTAAGTCATGAGACCATCATTTACAGATTTCAAAAAAAAAGCACTGGAAGATATAGAAGTAAAGCAAGAATATGAAAGCCTTGCACCAGCTTATCTTCTTAGAAAAAAATTAATTCAAATTCGTAAAGATGCAGGGTTCACCCAAGAAGAGTTGGCAGAAGTTTTGCATACTAAGAAAAGCAATATTTCTAGGTTAGAAAATGTTAATTCTAATATTTCACCGAAATTATCAACTATTGAAGAATATGCTAAAGCAGTCGGATATCAAATTGAAATAAAATTTATACCTCAAGTAAAAGAATATATAACGAACAAGGTTGAACAAGGTTAGATTGTTGGACAAGCCCGATGTTGAATATCAAGGCGTCAGCCAGCGTGAAAAAGAAAAACAACAATTCCTCAAACCAAGTTGGCTACTCCCTTAGTTTCCTATGATACAGCCAGGAAACAAAAACCCCTGCAATAAAACCAAATAGGTGCCCATCCCAGGATACACCTACCTTTCCAGGTAAAACGCCAAATATCATCCCGCCATAAAAAAACATCAGTATTAATGATACCAAGATATATTTAATTTTCCTGGAAAACCACCCAGACAATAACATATAGCCCCAAAGACTAAAAATTAGGCCTGATGCACCAATATGATTTGCATAGCGCCCCCCTATCCAGGTTAATAGCCCACCAATGACTACCATTAGCATGACTTTGCCAAACATTTTATTGCCTTCCAGTAAGGCAAAAGCAACGGCAAAGAGAGAAAAGCTAATTGAGTTGCCTATGATGTGTGACAAAGAGCCATGTAAAAAAGGGGCGGTAAAAATACCAATTAACCCCTGGGGTGTTCTTGGAACCAGGCCAAATTGGTTTATGGGTATTAGCCATGATAAAAAATAAGCCCCCCAAATGAGGATAAGAAAGCTCAATATGACTTTTATCGATTGATTCAATTAACTAACTCACTTTGATTGTTCATATTATTTTTATCACAGCTCAGCCTAAGGAATATGCATGAAATAAAACCGACAACTTTGGGGCGTAGTCCTTTAGGCTGCTTTTAAAATGCAGGCTGAAGGGACTGTGAAAGCATTAAGCTCTTATCCCCCTCTTTAGCAAAGAGGGGCTAGGGGAGATTTTAATTGCAAAATAAATCCTTTAAAATCAATGGCTTTATTTTTTTACAAAATCCCCCTCTATCCCCCTTTTCCAAAGGGGGAGGTCAAAAAGAGAATGCTTTCACAGTTTCTGAAGATCTGCGCCCCGAATAATTGTTTAAGTTATTTTATGCATGATCTTAAGTTGAAAAAGGTTTTTGCTCTTAAGCCCTCTCTTGATGGAGAGGGTTGGGAGAGGAGAAATTAAAACAAACTCTTTCTTGATTTCCCACAAGCTTCAGCCAATTTCCATAGGCAGTCTTGTTTGGTAGTAACGAACAAGACTGGAATGAGTTCCATGACAACTCTGATGTAGGAGCGTCCATCAATGTCGTTAAGTTAAGGAAAATGTAGGTTGGGTTAGCGATAGCGTAACTCAACAAATCTTTGAAAAATGGTGGATAACGCTAGCGCTCATCCACCCTACAAAAGATAAAATTCTCTTAACTTAATGGCATTGGAGCATCCGCCTTCGGCGCGAATATAACAGGCTCTTGCTTTAGGGAGATGGAAAAAAATAATCATCCAATCTTGCTGGTCTTTTTGTCCGCCTTCAGCGAAGTAGAAACAGTTACGTAGCTTGCTATGCGCCTGTTGCTACCCCACTGAAGACAAACAAAAATCCTGCCCAATATCGGACAATTATTTCTTTCCAGCTCCCTTAGCCTTTAATTTAAAAGTGGCAAATTAGTATCAGGTTATGGAAATAGAAAAAAATATAAACGGTAGAAATGATGTTGAATCACGTCGACTTTTTTTGAAAGGGTTGGTATATGGTTCTGCCGTTGCTATGTCAGGTGTTTCTGGAATTGTAAGTGCAGCATCGGCATGGAACCAAACTCCACGTAAGTTAAAATTCCATAATTTGCACACGGAAGAAAAGTTAACCATGACATACTTCGAAGATGGTCAGTATGTGAGTGGTGCAATGCAAGAAATAAACTATTTATTGCGCGATCATCGTTCAGGTGATGTGCATAATATGGACCCAAAGCTATTCAATTTATTGCATGATTTGCAAGCGATGCTAGGTGGAAATAAAACTTTTCAAGTCATTTCCGGGTACAGGTCTCCATCAACTAATGCCATGTTAAATAAAAATAGTAGTGGCGTTGCAACTAAAAGCTTGCATATGTTGGGGCAGGCAATTGATATACGCATTGAAGGTGTTGATTCCAAAATTATTCAAAGTGCGTCGATGACATTGAAGCAGGGTGGCGTAGGCTATTATCGTAAATCAAATTTTGTACATGTTGATACCGGGCGTGTTCGAGCCTGGTAATGCGTGCGTGAACTATTGAATAATCAGTGCTAAGTTTTTAGGCTGACTTGAGTTATGGTGATTTAGTAAGGCTAGTTTTAACTGCTTGTCATAATCATATATATCATCGTAGAAATAGATCTTATCCTCTATAGCCAGGGCTGTTGAGTAAAAAATAACAACGGGAACCGGGTTTTTTAAGCCAACCTTTTTAGGTTGCTGCAGATGCATTGCACTATTAATTTTCTTTTGATTCCACTTAGGTTTCGAATTAAGTAAGAAACTTGCTAATTCAGTTGGTTTTTCTACTCTGATACAGCCATGGCTAAAGTCTCTTTTGGGTTTGTTAAATAGACGTTTAGCCGGTGTGTCATGTAAATACACATTGTAATTGTTTGGAAAAATAAACTTAACTTTGCCCAGAGAATTGCCCTTTCCAGGTCGTTGCCTTAGTTTCAACTCCCCATTTTCAAGTTCAGTCACACTCTCTTCTGTAAAAGCTAAAGCTTGCTCATTATTGTGAAATCCTGCAACTAGCTCCATATTTTGTTGCTCAAGATATAATGGGTTTTCTGCCAGTTTAGGAAGTATTTCTTTAACAGTAATGCTCTTAGGTATATTCCAGTAAGGAGAAAACTCAAGATAATACATATCTGCGGAAAAAACAGGTGACTGGTGTTTTACAGATTTGCCGACAATGACTTTCATCGTCAGTTGTGGTGAGGGAGTGTTATTACTGGTATCGTAAACCCATAATCGGTAAGCAGGAATATTGATGATGACTAATGTTCCTGGTTTTGTTTCGGGTAACCAGCGTAATCGTTCTAATGCCAGTTCTATTTGATCTATACGTTCAGATAGAGGCGTGTTCAATGCCTTTAAGGTGTTTTTTCCAATAATACCGTCATCTTCGAGTCCATGACGCAATTGAAAGTCTTTAATGATATTAACCAGAGTATCGTCATAAAGGTTACTTTCTTGCTTGTCGCTTTCGATACCTAAAAGATTAAGTTGCTGTCTAATTTCAATGATTTGTTCAGAACTCTCATCGGGTCTAATGGATGACAGGTAGCTGAGTTTTATATGAGCTTGTTTACTGTCTTTTTGACGATAGCTTGAAAGCGCCTTTTTTAGTGTTTGATAGGCTGGAAATTTAGGTTCTACCGCTTCTACTAATGTGTCAATTTGTTGTTGATCAAGCGTGTTTAAAATTAATGGAATCAAGTTGCCTGAATATTTGCCTGATTCAAAATGGAATTTTAGCGTTTTAGGGTCAATACGGCCAAATTGAAGGTCTGAAAGAAAATGCAGTAAATTAATGCTAATGGCTGTATCAAGTAGCGCTATATCTTTAATGTCATATTCTTGTTGCTGATTGAGCTCATTAAATTTTGCCAGTAACAGGCTTGCATTGTAATGGCCTTCATTCAGTCCATTGAGTTTTGCAGAGGAAAGTAGCTTAAAAACGGCCGTTACTTTTTCCTCATCAATTTTGTTTTTATCTAACCATAATAGATGCTGAGGAGATAAAAAATATAAATCATCAGTTGTTTGTTTATAAGCTGAAAAAACACGAGCATTAATATAGGGATGATTATCGGCATTTATAATTTGGCTGATAATCTGATCAATTTTAACATTCTCTATTTTTACTGTTGAAGCAGCAAATGATGGTAAACAAAATAGGCTGATAAACAGGAATATTAAGTGTTTTTTATGCAATAAACAGTTCATATACTGCTCTTATCTGTTGTAAGCCAATCAAGGCTTTGTTTGCTTGAGCCTTGAGGATTGTATTCCGCACCAACCCAGCCAGCATATGATGATTTGGCAATAGCATCGAAAATAGGTTCAAAATTTATTGACCCAGTTCCTGGCTGCCCTCGACCAGGATTATCTGCAAATTGAATATGGCCGATTTTATCGCAATGATTGCGGATGAATGGCGCAATATCTTCCCTCATCTTATGCATATGATAAATATCATATTGCATAAATAACTGGGGATGGTTTATTTGCTTGAGTATATCCAGCATTTGTTGACCCGTACTGACAATGAACCCAGGCATGTCTTCAGTATTAATGGCCTCAAAAACAGTTTTGATAGCTAAGGGGGCAAAGGTTTCTAAGGCAAGGGATAAATTGTCAGTAAAGCATGATAAGTATTCTTTCTTTCTTTCTGGGTTAAGCAGGCAACGTCCAGGCAACACATTTATCGCTTCAGGTTTAAGGATTTCTGCATAAGCTTTACATTGCTGGATGGCATCAGAAAACTGTTGACGTTTTTCTGGTACTGCAGCAAGTCCTTCGCCACCCTGTAATAAATCATCGGCATCAATATTAAACAACACCAGTTTAAGTTGTTGTTGATCTAAAATGTCTTTGATCTGTTCTGCGGGTATTGAATACGGAAATTGAATTTCAACGGCATTAAAACCACTTTCTTTGGCCGCTTTAAATCGATCAATTAAATTCAGTTCGGTAAATAGTAGGCTTAAATTCGCTGTAAACTGAAGCATTAGTTTTTTTCAAAAAGTTTAATTAAAGTGCTCGGGTCTAGGTCTAAAAAGCCTTGATTACCATGTAACTGCATTAATTGAGCCGCAAGTCCCGACATAGGAATGGTGTTGCCTTGTTGAGTCGATAAATCAACAGCCATATTCAAATCTTTTAATAAAGTTTGCACTCGCCATTTTATCGGTTCAAAGGATGCAGTCGCCATTTCTGGGCCTACAATTTGTAAGGGTTTAGAATCTGCAAAACCACCAGCCAGTGCCTGTGGGATTTTTTCGGCAGCAACACCCGATGATTTGGCTAAAGCCATCATTTCGGCAATCACCATCACATTACAGCTAACAATCATTTGATTGCATATCTTTGTAACTTGTCCGCTGCCGACATCCCCCATATGGGTTAATTGTTTGTAAAGTGGTTTTAACACTGTTCTGGCAATTTCAATGTCACTTTCTGATCCGCCAGCCATAATGGCTAGAGTGCCTTGTTCCGCTCCTGCCGTACCGCCAGAAACTGGGGCATCAACCCAGTTCATACCGCATTGTTGATTTAATTGTGCCGCTAGTTGTTTAGTGTTTTCAGGATGAATACTGGATAAATCAATTAATAATTTTCCAGCAGATCCTGCCGCAACAATCTCTGTTTCCACAATTGATTGAACAACAGCCGTATTGGCCAGACATAAAATAATTATATCGGAGGCTTTGACTAATTCTTTAATACTTGTATAAGCAATTGCGCCAGCACGGGTTACTGCGCTGAGTTTTTCGCTACTTCGATTCCATACATTAACATTGAATCCCGCGTCGAGTAGACGTAGCGTCATGGGTTTTCCCATCAGGCCTATGCCAATAAATCCAAGGGTGTCGTTTTTTTTTGTCATTATTCAATGTGTTTGAGTGATATGATTCGAATCGTATCATTTATTGCCTTCAAATGTGTAGAGTCTAAGCATGATAAAGTTAAAGAAATTAATCATAACTGTTTTCTTATTTAGTTGTTTAAATAGCCCGTTCATTAGAGCTGATAGTAATCAGTCTGCCATCGCTACTGCGCATCCTTTGGCTACATATGCAGGGTTTGAAATTCTACAGCAAGGGGGTAATGCTTTTGATGCTGCAGTTGCGATTAGTGCCGCCTTGGCGGTTGTAGAGCCTGCAGGGTCTGGTTTGGGGGGCGGTGGGTTTTGGTTATTACATAGAGCCAGTGATGGTTTTGAAAGTATGGTTGATGGCAGAGAAAAAGCCCCGTCAGCGGCACATAAGGATATGTTTCTTGGGCCAAATGGTGAGGTAGTTAAAGGGCTTTCCAGAAATACTGTGTTATCAGCCGGGATTCCTGGCTTACCCGCTGCAATTGTGCATATGTCTGAAAAATATGGTCAACTGCCTTTATCTCAGGTATTAAAACCAGCAATTCGTTATGCAGAGCAAGGCTTTGTGATAGGTGAAAGACATAGAAAGTTATTGAAATATCGATTGCCTGTGCTACAAAGCCATACTCAGGCCGCCCGTATTTTTCTCGATAATAATCAGCTTCCAGAGCATAAATCAGTTCTAAAGCAAACTGATCTGGCCAACACGCTTAAACAGTTAGCGCGATTTGGTAAAAAAGGGTTTTATGCAGGCGAGGTGGCCGACGCTTTAGTTTCAGCGGTTACTAAAGCGGGTGGGATTTGGCGCGCAGAGGATTTAAAAAACTATCAGGTTATAGAGCGAGAACCTGTGAGGGGAGAATATAAAGGTGTAAAAATTACTAGCGCCGCGCTACCTTCATCAGGGGGGGTTGTGTTGATTGAAGCGTTAAATATTTTATCTGAATATTCTGTTCAGCAATTAGATGAAATAAGTAAAAAGCATGTTATTTCAGAAGCCATGCGTAGAGCCTATCATGACAGGGCTTATTATTTAGGTGACAGTGACTTTATCAATGTGCCTGTTAACAGGTTGATAAATACAGACTATGCGGCCGGATTAAGATCTACGATCAGAATGGACAGGGCAACGCCTAGTAGTCTTCTGGCTGGCGATATAGCAGAAAAAAGAGGGGGAAGTGATACCACTCATTTCTCTGTGATTGATAAAGACGGAAATAAAGTGGCTGCAACACTCAGTGTGAATTTTCCTTTTGGTTCTGGTTTTGTTGCGGCAGGGACAGGGGTGTTGCTTAATGATGAAATGGATGATTTTGTCAGCAAAACTGGCGAGATGAATGGTTATGGTTTGGTCGGAGGGAGTGCCAATGCGATTGAACCTAATAAACGGATGCTATCAAGTATGACCCCAACTTTTATTGAAGATGATAATCGGGTAGCCGTTTTAGGTACACCGGGAGGAAGTCGAATTATTTCTATGGTGTTATTGGCAGTGCTGGATTTTGCCGAAGGACATGGGCCAGAATCCTGGGTTTGGCAACCGCGTTATCATCATCAATATATACCTGATTTGATTCAGTATGAAAAAGGTGGAATGACAAATGACGAAATTGAAGGCTTAAGCAGGTTAGGGCATAAATTAAAGGAAATTCGTCGTCGATATGGCAATATGCAAGCGATACAATTTAATAAAAAGACTAAACAATTTACTGTGGCCTCTGACCCCAGAGGGGAAGGTCTGGCATTGGTCAGATAAAGGCTTATAGGATGACTGAAAAATTTGTTGATATATGGCATGGTGATATTTTGCCAGCAGAGCCTGAAGAGCAGGATTATTATCTGCTATTAAATGCTGAGGAAAAAGAAAAGGCTGCGACTTTTAAGCGTCTTGAGGTGCAAAAAAAATATATTAAAACCAGAGGTGTACTAAGAAAAGTTTTGGGAAGTTATGTTAATGAGCATCCTCAGCAGCTAGTTATTAAAACCGCAGAGCATGGTAAACCTTTTTTAGAGCAGCAGGATTTATCTTTTAATTTGTCTCACACGGCTAATAGATTTGTGATTGCTGTCAGTAATTGTGGCAAAATAGGGATTGATCTGGAGCAACATAGAGAAAGAGTCAATTTGCTAGGCTTGGTAAATAAATGTTTTTCCGTCGAGGAAAAAGACTATTGGTTAACGCTACCTGAAGAGCAGAAAGTGACCATGTTTTACCGTTTCTGGGTCAGAAAAGAGGCATTTGTTAAGGCCGTGGGAAGAGGAATAGCGCTAGGCCTGGACCAATGTGTTATTAACCCAAACAAGCAAAACAGTTTTATTAGAGTGCCTAGTGAATATAAGGCTGCAATTGACTGGAATATTGTCGATATTGAACTTAATAACAAGGATATTTGCGCTATGGTATTGAGAACTACTCAGTTTAGATATCAACAAATAGCAGTAAAGTGAAAAAGTTAACGATTGTATTTGTTATTTTACTATCGGCTTGTGCAACGCCCTCGCAACGATTCCATCATCAAGCTCAAGACTTGGGCCTTATATCTGAGCAAATAAGTTCAGAAATCTTTCAACATAAAGTGTATTTCGCTAAAAACCTGGTTGAAGGCGGTGTTCTGCATGTTTATTTAGATGGAGATGGAACGCCCTGGGAAAGAAGGCGCTGGATAGCCGATGATCCAACAGCAAGAAATCCGCTGATTTTACGATTAATGAATCAAGATGGTGCAGCTTCCATTTTACTCGGTCGACCTTGTTATTATGGCTTAAGCCATGCTGTGTCGTGTGATAGCAAATACTGGACCTCTCATCGCTATTCTAAGGAAGTGGTGGATAGCATGGTGACGGCTTTAAATAGCTGGTTAGCTCAACATGATTTTAACGAGGTTGTGATTATTGGTTATAGCGGTGGTGGTGCAATTGCAGTATTAATGGCTGATAAAATAATGAATTTATCAACAGTTGTTACTTTATCCGCAAACCTGGATGTTGCAAAATGGAGTGAGTATCATGGTTATTTGCCATTAAAACAGTCGCTTAACCCCGCA
>ENA-OSET01005685-OSET01005685.1-sediment-metagenome-genome-assembly--contig:-NODE-5685-length-10429-cov-2.724498_pt1 | contig 10429 bp, 11 predicted proteins | sample MGYA00237882_ERZ534229 | MGnify/ENA primary metagenome ERZ534229 (study PRJEB26408, sample SAMN06266212) | sediment metagenome | isolation source: Hudson Canyon methane seep mesocosm | place...
ACATGGATTGATCAAGCGTAGTCGGCGCCTCTGATCCAATAATTGGATGAAAAGATCATACTTTATGGGAATACTTCATGTATTTGCCAACCTTATACTGGTTGGTTTGCTCCTTTTAGGAACTTCGATATTATCCGCAAACGAGCCTCTTGTGGCGCGATTCTCTACCAGTAATGTAAAACCTTGGGGGTTTATCAACACTGAGGGTGTGCCAACAGGTTTACTGATAAGTCTTGTACACGCACTTGAGAGTGAGCTTGCTAGTTCAGGTAATGGAATAAAAATCGACAATAAGATTCGCCCTTACCCTAGAGTCATTCTTGAATTAGGCGCCGGCGTTGTCGACTTTGCAGTAATGTTTAATAGCCCTGAATCCAACAGGATAGGAATTTCAGTTGGCAAGGTTGCAGACCACGAAATACTCCTTGTCGGGTTGGCCGGAGCGCCCAAGATTAACAAATTTAGCCAACTTGAAAGCAAGCCAATTGGGCATATTCGAGGCTCCAAGTATGGGCAACTCTTTGATAATAACAAATTGCTTAACAAGATTTCATTGGGCTCAATGAAACAAGGTATTGACATGTTACTACTAAGACGCATTTACGCCCTCGCCAGTGCAGACCAAACACTTTACTATGCACTTAATGAACTACAAATCTCTAGTCACAAAATAACGCCATTAATGACAATCAATCGAGTATCTACAGAACTATATTTTTCCAAGGCATCAACGAAAACTGAGTTAATTCCAGCCTTCACTCATGCGCTCAAGAAATTAAAGTCTAAAGGGGTATTGAATACCATTTTCTACCAAGAAGGGTATGTTCCTCAAAGCTAAACTAAGGATAAGCGTGACTCGGGATTGTAGTGCGGAATTCCTGCCCTAGAAAATAAAAATAGCGTGATGTAAATCAGCAAATCCTGAATGTTTTAGATCTCCGATATTTGGGGTCAGTGTAAAAACTAAGTTGAGCAGGTATGGCAGGGCAGGCTTCGATGAAGTAATGACTGCTTATGATTGCTGAGCAGAAGCTAGTTCTTAAGCAAACTTTGTACGCTAAGCTGTCTTTAGAGCGACAGAAATCCAATCACCTGAAGTCTCCTGATGTTTGAAGGCGAAGGTCGACCCATTGAGACCGTCTGCACGCTAATACTCATAGACTTCCATCACCGCTTCCGTCATGTGATAACCCGCCGTTGCATACTTCGTCATCGACAGTTGAGCTTTCATCGTTCCACTCACCCAGACTGGTGCCCATAAATCCTGGGTTACCAAGGGTTTTTTTAGACTAACGTAGACAATTTGATTTTCTGGCGGTGGTGGTGTGTGAACGCAGGCGCCAACATAAGGAACCAATAGAAACTCAGATACCGACGAAGCATTGAACTTGATTGGAATCATATAGCCAGGTAGTTTGAGCTTTTGCTTGTCCAATGTGTTTACGATCGGCGAGAACTCTGTTTTCGGTAGTTCGACAACAGTACCGTCGAAAGTTTCACCTTCAAAAAATGCCTGATCTTCAGTGACGCTTGGCACCCAGCTTTCTGGCATTAAATCGTCCCAAGTAACTTCCTTATACTCGTCTGAGTTTGCCATCGGCGAAATAGTTAGCATGAGTAGTAATAGGATTCTTAGAGTGTGCATTGTTTCTCCTAGAGTTTAATTGACATACCGTCGGCCAAAGATTGTTTATAGGCTCTATAGCCTGGAATGCTCCCGACTAGGAAGCTAACACCGATCACGGCGGCAATAAGTACTAATTGCTCAGAACCAAAACTGGAGAGAGGTATATGTAAGCCATACTCCTGAAGTATCGAGTGACTTAAGACGGTTGCGATTAGGAATAAAAGCGCCCCTAAAAAACAGCCGACGATGGCAAACAATAAAGACTCGGAGGCTAGGAGTATAAATATCTGAATGGGTCGACATCCTAAAGAACGAAGAATTGCGATTTCACGACGTCGTTCATTCAGACTTGTAAGAATAACGGTGAGCAAACCAACAAAACTATTCAGTAAGACAAATACCGCAATAACTAACAACGCTTTTTCCGCCACATCAATTAGCTGCCACAGCTCTCCTAACGCAAGACCGGGCAAAACCGCTAGCATAGGTTCTTTCTTGTAGCTATTTATGGCACGTTGCACCCGAAAAATATCCATTTTTGAGTTCAGACCTAGCATAAACGCTGTAATTTGCGTCGGCTGCAACTCCAATTTCAAAGCGTTTTGTGCACTTACGGTCTCTCTTGATCGCGTACCTGTTTTCCAGTCAATGTGAAGCGCTTCTATTCCTTGCAAGCTGATATGAATTGTTCGGTCAACCGGTGTCCCTGTACGCGCTAATATTCCAGTAAGTACAAATGGTTTGTCGTCATGACGCGCAAAGTCGGTATCGTAGACACCATGAGCCAGCGTTAATTCGTCCCCCAATTGATAGCCCAATTTTTCGGCTACTTCCGCACCAATAACAGTGTCATACACCGCTGAAAACGCTTTACCGGCTTTAAAGCCTAGCGCTTGCTCATCCGCAAAGCGATAGTGTTTAAAATAAGCTTCTGTGGTGCCCATCACCCGAAAGCCTTTATGTGAATCGCCGAGTGAAATGGGAATCGACCAAGCAACAGAGCGATGAGCAGAGATCTTCTGGTAACTATCCCAACCAATATTATTAGTGGCATTACCAATACGAAACACTGAATAAAGTAACAATTGAACGGAGCCACTTCTTGCGCCTACGAGTAGGTCAGTCCCTGATATGGTATTGGTAAAACTATGCTTGGCTTCCTTACGAACCGTATCGACCCCTAACAAGAGAAAGACACTAATACAAATACTGAACAAGGTCAGATAACTGGTAAATTTACGATTGAGTATGCTTTTAAACGTCAATTTCAGCAGCAATAGCAAATTCATAACGCGCTCTCCTGCTGATCAGCCGGAAGGCCAACAACCGCTCTATTTAGTGCACTTAAATAAATGCTTCGGTCAAAAGAATTTTCAAGACTGGGGTCATGACTGACAAACAAAACGCTTGAACCACTATACTCACACTCACTCAATAACAAACTTAAAAAATGCTCGCGAGTATCCGCATCCAATGCCGAGGTGGGTTCATCTGCGATGATTAATTCAGGCGAACCTATTAAAGCCCGCGCAGCTGCCACACGCTGTTGCTGCCCCACACTCAGATCCGACACCGGTTTAGCCAATAACCGACGATCCTGTAACTGTAAATGAGAAAGCAAGCGATATGCTTCGTCTTCGAGGGTACCCGACTTTGCCAATGCCTTGGCTTTGCGACACTTAGAAAACGCACAAGCCAAGGTTATGTTCTCAAGAACAGATAGGTAAGGAATCAGGTTGAACAACTGAAACACAAAGCCGATATGGTCCGCTCTAAATTGATCACGATGACTCTGCTTCAGTTGAGCAATATCTGTTCCGATAAGCTTAATAGTTCCGGAGTCAGGCAGGTTTATGCCTCCCAGAAGGCTCAGTAAAGTGGTTTTTCCTGAACCACTTTCACCTTTAATGAAAACCCGCTCTCCCTGTTGAATAGATAACTCAGGAATTTCAATGACGTCCCGCTGGCCCGAAGGCCAACGAAATCGTAAGTTTTCCACGCTTAATAAAGGTGTGTTCGTGTCGGTACTCAAAACCTGATGCTCACATTTTTAGGGTCTAGCTCAAGTAACTTTTGACCTGAGCTGGTGATAACATGCGTCTCAAGCTCTTCTATCGATTTGAAGGTTTCAAACAAGGCAAGTTTGATTTCCTTTAACTCACTAATACTGGCGCATTCGAAATGATATTCAGCCTCAAACTCACTGTGCGAGCCCTTGTCATCAGCCTTATGCTCATCATGCTCATCTTCACCATGGCTTTCGTGCTTATCTCCATCCTCATCTTTACTGAGTAAAGATGAGCTAATATGCACATGCTCTAAAACACATTGCGCACTTTGAGTAATCAAAAACAACTCAGCAGCATTGCTTAAAGACTGCTTAGCCCATGCAATTTTTGCGTGTTGCTCTGGTGAATTCGCTTGGTGCTCAAAACCAATAATATTCATGGCAGGCGATTTAAATACCAACTGAAGCTCAGCTTTTTCTTGAACAAGCATTAAGGTGGCATGCCCATGTTCATGGGCTTGGTGCTCCTCTTCAAAGGCAAAGACGGCACGTACAGAAAGGTTAAAAAACAAAAATACGAATAGACACTGAACAAGATAATTCTTCATACAAAACTCCACAGAAAACCGGTGCAAATTTGCACCTAAAAAGTAACGATTAAAAGATGAAACTACGCGTTACTAGGTGGCGCTCTGGAGAGGTAGGTTTGAAAGGCCTGTCTTTTAGAATGGACTAAATTAAAGAAACTGTGCTTTATTTTTTCAGCTGAAACGCTGAGGTAGGTATGACTCAGGCTATATGATGCAAGGTTCGACAAAACCAAACAGGCTTCACACAGAGATTCAATACTATGGAAATTACTTGGAGAGTCTGGCTCTGCGACAGCATGGTGCTCAGGCTCAGAATGAATGTGCTCACTACTGGCTGTTATCTCACTAACTGCAGCATCAATCTTTCCAATCGCAATATGTTCACTACCATGAAACACAGCAAAGTTCGATGCAAGTAGCACCGTAAACGCTAATATGTAATGGAAGAAAGCTCTCGAAGTCATAGCGGCATTCTAACCGATCAGAACAACAAAGCAACTACGTTATCTATTCGAGCACCGAGAACAAACTAAACTAACCACAAATGGTTGGTATATCCTCGTACATTGCATTACACAAGTGCAGTAATCACTGCGACCATAGCGTAACCAAATCCAATCGTGGTGGGAAGAAACGCAATGCAAACACCTGTTTTACCCAGTAATGTATCGCTTTGGCCTGCTTTGGGGTTAATGGCTTTCACAAAGAAGCCAAAAGGATTGTAAATCACTCCAATACAAAGAATAACGATAATAGCCTTTGGCAGAACGATATTCAGGTATAGACAGAAAAAATACGTGACGCCTAGCAGAGACGTCATCATGACGTAGTCCACATGAGAACGAATTAAGTTTTGAGTGGCAGGAAAAATCTTTTTCAGGAATGCGACCTTTCCATACACAATCAATGTAGCAATCCAGGCCTCAACGAGTGAAAAAATCAACACTCCCGCAGCGGTTACCAATAACCATGACATTGAAATTTCTGACAAACTCGCTGATGGCGGTGCTGCGTTTAATACGAATTCATTCACTTTCTTGTTTCCTTATTCAGGGAGTACCAATATCGGCATCAATTTTTGATGTAACGGCTATCAAGGTAAAGCCAGGCACATCAACCAAACGGATGATACAAAACCTACTGTCCAGGTTGCGCTACGAAGCATGTCAAAATTTAACCAATAAAGAATCGTATAAGCACAACGAGCCACAACGAAGGTCAGGCATAAATTACTCACTGACTCGATGGGTACTTGGGCGTAAAGTGAAACCAGCACGCCAGCTGCGAAAAAAGGAAATGCCTCAATAGCATTAACATGTGCACCCAGTGCTCGCTTACCAAAGCCTTGCAAGTGCGCCTGTTGGTCTCGGGGGTATTTATTATCATAGCCGTCTGGTGACTTTGCCATCGCTATCGCGACAGGGACTTTTGTTATCATCACCATCAACGCAGCAAAAATAATGGAGCCTATAATTATTGTCATAAATTCTTCCTATCTGTCCTAAAGTAAGCAGTATTCATATCAAGATAAAAACCATGTTGTTGAAGCACACCATAAGATGTGTCCATGATGATTTCATTCGTTTAGTGTATTATCCCGGTAATAGTGAGTCTTGTAAGTTTGGGCTATGATGACAAAAAACAAAATATTACATATTCATAAACAGCATGCGATTTTCATTGGCGACTTTGGCTTTGCCGAACAACACCACCATGCAGCGCCTGTTTTATTGTTTGGCCTTTCTGGACCTATTCGTGTTCAGATCGAGTCCTCCGACCCTGTACAGTGTCGAAGCGCACTAATTGATGCAAATGTTGACCACTCGATAGACTGTCAAGGGGAACGTGTTGCTACACTCTATTGCGAAGTGGATTCATTAAATGCTGCCAATCTGAGAAGTACGTTTCTGAATACTGACCCCTTTGCGTTTGATATTACAAAAACAACACCTCACTCTAAACGTCACGAAAGAAACATGCTTAAAGCTGATCTTCCAGCCTTATTGAAGTACTCATTGAATCAGCATGAAAATAACATGGACCCACGTATTTCGGCCTGCTTGGCACATTTAAAAGTGAACGCGCCATACTCATCAAGCCAGATAAAACTTGCTGACCAGGTTTCTTTATCTCGATCTCGCCTCAATCACCTCTTTAAAGGACATACAGGCGTATCGTTTCGACGCTTTAAACTGTGGTCCCAGTTATCACACTTCATGCGAGATATGCATGCCACAAAGAACTTAACAGCATCCGCTCTAAACAGCGGGTTTAGCGATTCGTCTCACCTCAGCAACGCCTATAAAAAGGTGTTTGGCCTCACCCCTTCCAATATTCTGACCAACCTAGACGAATTTATCGTCCCCCCCCCCTTCAGATAGGTGTCGATAACGAGGCCACCTTCAAATTATGCAGATTTATAGAGTAGTACCCGCCTTATGAGCATCCCCGGCATTGAGATTTTTCGTTGTTACGATGAACATGGCCCAATAAGAGTATTCGAGGAGGGCTCACACCGCTACCTCGCATTTGGCGATGACGCCCACCAAAGTTGCATTGATATGTTGCAACCAGCAAGACTAAACTACCAATACACGCAAGCGATGATGCTAGCGCTTTTATACTCCCCTGAAGCAAAACATGTGACGCTTCTGGGCTTGGGTGCAGGCAGCTTGGTGCATAGTTTTTATAAATATGATCCAAGCATAGTATTGAATGTTGTCGAGTTAAGAGAGAAAGTGGCCGCCACGGCTAAAGAGTGGTTTGCTTTGCCTACCCATTCTGAGTTGCGGCTACATATACAAGATGCTTGTCTTTACATGGCAAACTCGCCACACAAGAGCGACCTGATATTGACCGACATTTATAATAATGACGGTATGATTGAGTCGCAAATCAGCCCAGCATTTTTAAAAGACTGCTTTGAAAATTTGACCAAGTTCGGCATCTTGGTATTAAACTTATGGGAGCAAGGCGGGGGAATTGACCCACAGGCACTTCAAAGGATTCGTGACCACTTTGGAGAACATAATATGAGCTGCTTGATAGAGGATGGCAACTTGATCGTACTGGCCTTTAAAGGAGGACTCCCACAAACCAACAACCGGCGCATTCAACCCATTGCTAAGCAATTAGCAAAAAAGCTCGATATCCCAATACTTAAGTTGCTTCAACGTCTAAAGACTGTTTAATCAAGGAAAACCTAAGACCCCTTACAAGCCGGCATTCATTCAGAATTTTACTTATTTTTAGGATTAAATATGTTCTGAGCTTTTTGGTCGCATAATGAAAAATACTAACCTATGCTATTTCTAATAGAAATCAGAAACTTCAGACCTAAGTGAGTAATAATGCAAGACCCTTTAATTGGCCGTACCCTGAAAGACGCTTATCGCATTGAAAAAGCGATTGCTGAAGGGGGCATGAGTCAAGTGTACCTTGCATCACAACTGAGTTTATCGCGCTCTGTTGCCTTAAAAGTATTGAGTCCGCAATTCAATGATGTCGATTTCATTGAATTATTTTTGCGTGAAGCGCGGGTTTGCAGCCAAATCAACCACCCTAACGTGGTCAGTGTTTTAGATTTTGGTCAAACAGAAGACGCGATTGTATTCCTAGCAATGGAGCACCTGGATGGCGAAACGCTAGGCGATGTTGTTGCTGCAAAAGGCCCACTCCCTCTGACAAAAACAATTTGGCTATTAGAGCAAATTATTCATGGCGTGCATGCCGCCCACCAACAAAATGTTATTCATCGTGACCTGAAACCAAATAACATTATGATTTCAAAAGTGTCAGGAGACGCAACAGTCGTCAAAGTGCTTGATTTCGGCATCAGCAAACCAATGACGGAAGATGATTTAAAGCACACTCGGCTAGGCACCGTCATGGGAACCGCTGGTTACTTATCACCTGAACAAATTGAAGGCAGCCGAGATATAGACACCCGTGCAGATATTTATGCTCTCGGCGCCCTGCTTTATTTTTGCCTCACAGGAAACAAGCCCTTTACCGGTGGAAGTCTTGAAATTGTTATGAACAAACAACTTAAATCAGGCCCTGCTCCACTGAGCGATCATAAAGATCTTCCACCTGAAAGCTTGGTATTACAGCCCGTTATAGACAAAGCGATGCAAGTAGATAAAAGCTTACGTTACGCTAATGTAAAAGCAATGTGGGATGATATCCACCAACTAGCCTTAACACTAAAAACGAGCTCTTCGGCACCCTCTAAAAATGACGGTTTAATAGCAGGCAATGTCACCCGATACCAATATTGCTTTTCGGGCCATGCAAAACCAAGTATTGATTTTTCTAATGCAGTGAAACAGGTATGCCGCACCCTAAAAATCAGCGAGAAAAGCCAAAAAGTCTTGATGAATGGGAAACGCGTTATCATTCAAAAAGATGTCAGTAAACAAGCTGCCGAACGTATTGAAAAAACATTTGATCAATACGGTTTAATCGGCAAAATTGAAGAGATGCCGACAGCAACACGTATTGCGACTAAAGCTGATACAGCGATGCCTGAAGTGTCAATGCAAAGCCCACTCACCATGGAGCCGGTGACGCTAAGTGATATCAAGTCGGTTAATCGACCCGCTAGCCTCGATGACCAGTCTGCGTCAATGCACTCAGGGACTATTCCCGCCAATAACCAGCCATCAAGCATGAGTCAATCTTTGCTCAAGCCAGTCAAACCAAAGTCGTTATTTTCTAAAGCAAAATTTTTGTTTGTGTTGAGCTTTTGTGTATCTGCCCTAGCCCTAAGTGCTTGGTTTATTAAACCAGTGCATTATCAAATACATGACTTCTGGGTACACACCATTCAAGGTAAAGAGAATGCCAGAGGCGTTTCGAATACAGACATTAATGTTGGCATGAGTGCTGCATTTTCTGGCAGCGCTAAAGAGCTTGGTCGGTCGATGAGAATCGGTGTTGAAACGTACTTTAAGGCCGTTAATGACACTGGCGGGATTCATGGTAGAGTACTTAATTTGATCGCTGAAAATGATAAGTATGAACCAGTACAAGCTCAAGAAAATATCAAAAAATTCTTAAATCCTAGCTCAGGGGTCTTGGCCCTTCTGGGTAATGTAGGGACACCCACCGCAAAAGCAATTTTGCCGACCGCTCTAGAAAACAATACCATTTTATTTGGCACTTTTTCAGGCGCATCTTTACTCAGAAATGATCCACCTGATCGGTATGTTTTCAACTTCCGAGCCAGCTATGCAGAAGAAACGGAAGCCATTGTGCATTATTTTGTTAATTCCAAAAAAGTCGCTGCAAATAAGATAGCGGTATTTTATCAAGATGATAGCTTTGGTCAGGATGGACTTAGTGGTGTTGAAAAGGCCCTAGCCGAGTATCAAATAAGTAGAGCAAACATAATCACTGCAAGCTATCAGCGAAATACATCTAGAGTCACTGATGCTACAAGCGCATTTTCTAGTCAACTTGAAAACATAGAGGCCATTATTATTGTTGGCACTTATTCTGCCAGTGCCGCGTTCACCCGAGATATCAAAAATGCAGGCTTTGAAGGTCAAATAGCCAACGTCTCATTTGTCGGTACAAATGCCTTGGCTGAACTGTTATTAGAACTAGGGCCACGTTATGCCGAAGATGTACTCATCACACAAGTAGTACCGATTTATGATTCTTATGCCACCGGCGTATTGAAATACAGAAACGACCTGAAGCGCTTTTACCCTAATGAAGACCCGAATTTCATCTCTCTCGAAGGGTATATTTCTGCCACTATTTTTACTGAAGGTTTAATCCGTTCGGGCAGATATTTTAACGAAGAAACACTGGTTGATCAGTTGGAGTCGATTCACCAGCTAGATTTGGGTATTGGCTCAGTGATCTCATTTGACGTATCGAATCATCAAGCAAGTCACCGGGTTTGGGGCGTCACCATTAAACCAGATGGTTCATTTTTAAATGTCGAACTTGAGTAGAACCTAAAAAATAAAGACCTATCTACTCTAATGCACCATTACTGGTGCAAAGTACAAGCGCAAAGGCCACTTCCTATACTATTTTAGTAAACCATCATCCAGTATCTGTTTGGCATGGCTGGCGACCGACACATCGATAGGCATAAAGGTCATATTTAATTCTTTTACCGCGCGCTGATTATCAAACTTAATAGGGTAGCCCACATTCCGCTTCACAAAATCACGTGAAAGACCGCTT
>ENA-OSET01005689-OSET01005689.1-sediment-metagenome-genome-assembly--contig:-NODE-5689-length-10425-cov-174.754059_pt1 | contig 10425 bp, 8 predicted proteins | sample MGYA00237882_ERZ534229 | MGnify/ENA primary metagenome ERZ534229 (study PRJEB26408, sample SAMN06266212) | sediment metagenome | isolation source: Hudson Canyon methane seep mesocosm | place...
TCATCGGGTTATCCAAAGTGATGATCATGCTCCAGTAGATATACATCGAATTAAGAATATTTGTGTAAATATAGAGAGAAATAAGGATCTTCGAAAGGGTAGAATATAGTGCTAGATACAATTTATTTACATATAGGTTCGCATAAAACTGGAACATCATCAATACAATCCTTTTTAAGAAATAATGTTGATATTTTAATTAAAAAGTATGATTTGACATATTATACTCCTGCTATTTGGCCTTTAAAATTTATAGAGAGAAAGCCTGATGTTGATCTAAGGTTAGATGGGTTTAATTCATTAAAAGGTATAAAAACAAATCGTGTGATTATTTCTCATGAGAATTATTCCTGGCTGTCAAATGCGGAAGATTTGAAGGCTCTACATAATAAGCTAATGAATTATGCTGAATCAGTAAAGATAATTGTATATTTGCGGCGACAAGATTCATTAGCCATTTCTCAAAAGCAAGAGGGAACTAAGTGGTTAGATAATTCAGTAGCCTATGGCCACGAGATTTCAGCTCTACCAACTAAGTTAACAAGTTATGCTAGTCATTATTTGGACTTCTATAGCAGAGTGGAAAAGTGGGCTTCTGCATTTGGAGAAGAAAATATAATAATTAAATTATTTCAGACGGATACATTATTGAATGGTGATGTCGTTGACGATTTTTTGAATGTTCTGAACATCTCAGCAAAAGATAATGGTTTCAAATCTGTTGGAAGAGTAAATGAGTCACTTTCAAAATCAAAACAAGTGTTTTTACATCAAACTAGACCATACTTTCTTGATGGCTCTTCTGAAAAAAAACTGCTAGTAGAAAAAATTTTAAAGCTGCAACTAGCTGGTGAGAAAGAAAAGTTATTACCATCAAGAATAATGGCCAAAAGATTTTATGAGCAATTTAAAGATGGAAATAGACGCTTAAATAAAAAATATAAGATATCAGAATATGATGATTTGTTTGCGGATGATTTTAATATGTACTCTACTAATTTATGTGTGGAAAAGCCATTGTCTACAAATGAAATAATTGAGTTATTTTCATATGTATTGAAAGATATTTCTGAAGAGATTCAGGAGCAAGAAAGTTATAATAATGACCCAAGGTCAATTGCTTATTGGTTGAGAGATATTGCTCTAAGTATAGAAGATGAGAATGTAATGCTAGCAATGAAAATAATGCTTAAAGCTAGGAAGCTGAACCCTAAAGGGAAATTTATTAATCAAAAAATAAATGAGTATAAAAAAGTTAGGATAAAAGAAATCACTGAATCTTAGTAGTAACTTAAACAGAGATGATATTTTAACTCGAGGAACTAGTAAATAAATGAAAAAAAAACTCGTTATACATTTTGGCATTCATAGGACAGGGACTACTTTTCTTCAGAATAACTTAAAAAGAAATAGAAGCAGGTTAATTGAGCATGGGATTTTATACCCAGACCTAGGATTTGGGTGTAATCATTCTCGAGTAGCTTGGGGCTTAATTAGAAATAAAGTTGGTGATTATGAAATTAATTCTAAATGGTTGATAGAAAAGATTAATGCTGAAATTGACCCGAAAACGACACTTATTATATTGTCCCATGAAGATTTTTGCTTGATTGAGTCGAATGAGTGGTTGGTTGAACTCAAAAAAGAGTATGAGGTAGAAGTCGTTATTTATCTGCGGCGGCAGGACGTTTGGTTGGAGTCTTGGTATAATCAGCATGTTAAGTGGCCATGGAATAAGAAGTTTTCAAGCTCGACTCCAAAGTTCTTTTTAGAGCACTATAAAGATTTTTTCTGGATTGACTATTTTAATTTATTGGAAAACTTATTAGCTACAATTGAGAGAGAAAACCTCTATGTTAACGTTGTTGATAGACTGGGAGCTGTTGACACCACTATTGATTTTTTTGAGCACATTGGTGTTGGTGCAATTATAGATATTGAAAGTGACTCAAACGCTAATTCTTCTTTAAGTGCCGCTAAGATTGATATTTTGAGAAGAGTTGATTTAATGTCTCTTCGTAAAAATGGGAAAGCAAAACAGAAAATATTGAAATGTTTGCGTGAACTTAATATTGATGAAGATGATGGAAATAGATATTTTTTTTCTGATGAAGAGGTTAAGTCTATTAGTGATGTTTTCTCAGACTCCAATCGAAAGGTCGCTCAAAAATATTTTAACCGAGACACCTTGTTTGGTGATTCACTAAAATTAAATCGTCAATTAGTACAAATTCCTGATTGGAAAGCGTATAGAATTTATATTCCGAGATTGCTAAAGAAAGTGGCGTTAGAATAATCAAACACAAGTTTATATTTGATTAATAAAATTTTAAGTAAGGTACCTAACAAAATGAAGTGGTTATATAAAGTTTTTTTATTGCATAAAAAAGCGTTCCTACATAGTCTGAGTTTAAGACGTCAGCAAAATAATTTAGGCCAGATTAAATCAAACGATATTATATTATTTTCGGTGATGAAAAATGAATCACATCGATTATCTTTTTTTATTGATTACTACCGAAAATTAGGTGTTAACCATTTTATTTTAGTTGATAATGGGTCCACTGATAATTTTTCGGAGATTGTAGCTGGAAGCAGCGATATTACGTCTTATTATACTACCGCTAGTTATAAAGAAGCTAACTTTGGTATGTATTGGGTCAATTACCTACTGTTACGCTTTGGTCGTGGTCATTGGTGTATGACTTGTGACCCAGATGAGTTTTTGGTTTATCCTCATAATGAAACACGCGACTTGCGTGATTTAACGAATTATTTATCTTCTATGAAAGAAGACTCTTTTTTTACCACTATGATTGATATGTATAGTGATAAAGTGGTTGAAGAAAGTTATTATCCTGAGGGTGAAAACCCACTAGATACGTGCTCTTATTTTGATGGAACAGGATATACAAGTAGCTTTTCAGCTGAATATAATAATCGATTTGTTCAGGGAGGGGTTCGTAGGCGAGTATTTTATAGTGATAACCCAAGTATGTCGCCTGCCTTAAATAAGGTCCCTTTAGTAAAGTGGAAGTGGAGTTATGCTTATATTTCATCTATGCATATGGCTATTCCTAAGCGACTAAATAGGGCATTTGATGCATACAAAACAACAGGGGCATTACTACATTATAAATTTATTAGTCAGTTAGCGGAGAAAGTGAAGGAGGAAGGGCAAGCACAACAACATTGGGATAATTCATCTGAATACCAAAAATATGGGGATGCTATTGCTGAAAAAACCATGCTTTATGATAAAAGTGTTTCTTGCCGCTATGAGAATTGGCAGTCATTAGCAAAAGTGGGCTTGCTGAACAAAGGTGAATGGTAATGAAAGTTTCATTTATTGTGTTGGCCTATAAAAAGCCTGAATATTTAAGAGTTTTGATTGAAACTTTGCTAGCATCGGGGTCAGATGTGTATATACATTATGATGCTAGTTCCCCCTATGACCTACAGGATGAGTCATCTCAATGGGGGCTGGGCAAGTATGATGGATGTTTATATCACGCACCAAGAGTAAAAGTTGTTTGGGGTGAATGGTCCATTGTTCAGGCAACATTAAATTGTTTAAATATGGCAAGAGAGCAGGGCTACAACTCAGATTATTTTATGCTGATCTCTGGGGCGTGCATGCCTGTTAAACCTATTTATGAGTTAGAACAGTTTTTAAGTGAGAATTCAGGTGTTGATTATATTGAAGCAGTCAACGCTGTTGATAATTTATGGATTACAGATGGAATTCAGCAGGAGCGTTGGGAGCATTATCATTATATTAATTGGCGTCCTCATCCTAAGTTATTTAGTCGCTCTTTGAAATTACAGCATAAATTAAAAATAAAACGAAAATTACCCATAAGTACACCATATATAGGTTCTCAGTGGTGGTGTTTAAGACAGTCGACAATTGAAAAGGTGCTATCGTTGATTGTTAAGAAGCCAAAAATTGCAAGATTTTATCGTAGAACATGGGTGCCAGATGAGTCATTTTTTCAGACGTTAGTTGGAAACCTGCTACCCGAAAAGGAACGAAGTGCAAAGCTCTTGATGCAATATAAATTTAATAGCAAAGGTATTCCTCGCGTATATTATGATGATGATTTAGCGGAGTTACTGGCAGAGGATGCTTTTTTTGCAAGAAAATTAGCACCTTCTGCAGTTGAGTTACGGAAATCATTACAGAGCATTTGTGCTCTAGATAAAGGAAAGTATCATGCTCTATTAAGAGATCCAGAGCATACTTATGCGCAAGATTTATATGAAAAAATAAAATTTGACCGGTTAATTAAAGCAATAGAGTGGTTTGCATTAGTAAGTGCTGATGACAATCCGTATGAATATATAAAGTCAATTCCTAATAATATTATAGTGGTGGTCGCATCAAAGGCAAGCGTTAAGAAATCAATGTTAGATATGTTTTCTAAGTGCTCGGATACTTCTGTTTATGGTGATATTTTTAATGTTAAAAAAAATGATTTTGGGCCAGGTAAAAATAAAATTGCTGGGTATGGTGTAAAAGATATTTTATTGGCGAGGCACAAGTGGTATTTGTATTTAGGTGAATTGGCTTTTCATGCAAAGGGTAAAACACTTGTGTTTTCACTGGGAGATGAGGCATTACCTTATTTGGAGTTATTGCGGTGGAAGAAAAATTTTACAGCCATAATTTTGGATGAAGTAGATAGCGCAAGTATAAATTATTGCCAATCAATTTTACTCAATACTCAATGTGCTTATTTAATTTCGAAAAGTGATGAATGTTCATTATTGCGATTAACATATACTGAGTCGATTAAAAAAAACCACCGTCAAGGTAATGATTTTTTGGATGGTTCATTATCCTCGGTGAATGATTATATTGAGCGATTGAAAGAATACTCTACAAAAAGGGCATGGAGTTACTTTTCTAAAACTACAGAAGAAGATGAATATACTTTTTTAAAAAAATTACAAAATCCTGTGGTAGTTATAATAGACGATGGGCGAGGATTAATAAAACCTGTACTACAACAGTTAAAAAGTCGAGGTGATTTTGAAATTTATGAAAGTGTATTTGAAGTATTAGCTGAGAAGGATTTAAATTGGCATTATTATTTTGGAGATTTAACTTATTTGTCGAGAAAAAAAGGGCTTATAGTTACCGTAAATTTAAATGAAATAAAGTATTTAGATAAATTAAAATGGAAAAAAAATCTTTTAATTTTAAGCCTAGAAAAAATGCTTACTCAAGAGCCTGCTCAAGTTCCATTACTTGCTTTAAATGCTCATAGTCATTATAAATCTCAGAATAACACTTCTGATGCAACTTATTCAGCATTGAATGCTTGTTTAAGTGAGTATGATTGTCAATATGAACAAGTAGCCATGAAAAAGGTAACTCCAGTAATAGATTTATTTTTAAGTAAATTAAATAGAAATAAACAGGAGGGTAAGTTAGAATTACCAAAAGACAAGCTTCAAAAATTGAGACTGCTAAAAAGAAGAGGGTCAAGGGGATAGCTTTAACAGATCGTGAAAAATAAAGAAAGCGCAGCGAAGTGATGATTTTTATTCCGATAGCCGTCAAGTCAATGAGGTAGATTTAACGAAGCTGCTTTTGCGCGTAGTTGAGTCGGATTCAGGACGCTGGGGCTCTATAATTCGCTCCGTATGTGAATGGAGCAGTGGGGATAGGACGTCTCTGATTCATAATCTAAGAGTGCGCCAGTACTATAAATGAGTCATTGTAAGTAATTAAATCTGTTTGATAGGCGTGTGTAAGTTTGATTACTGATGGAATTAATATGAAATTAAGTGGTCTATTGTTTTTTATTGTCGTTTTATTTTGTATATATAAGGCACAGTTCTTAGCTAGTAATGAAGTCAGTATTTTCGTAGTTGAAAGAAAAATTTCTGCCTCGTTACTTGAGAGAAAGGATGTGCTTAAAAGTAGTCTAAAAGTAATAGAAAATAAGATCGAAGTGAATAGTGAATTATTATTTTACCCTGATGAATTAATCGATGAAAGTGAAAGTGAAAGTGAAAGTAGCCTTTATGAATATAAATATACTGCTTATTTAAAGCCTAGTACATCAATAACTGTGGCCGGATTAGAAACCCCCCCAATTATTATCGATAATTATGAGCCTGAAATAAATGTTGACTCTGAATTTTTTTCAGCGAATGATTATGAGGAAAATACCAATGTTAGTGATGTTAAAATGAACAATGATGTTGATACTCTAGTAAAACCTTCTTCAAGTATTACTCCTATTACGATGTACTTGGAACCTGACTTGTTGGATGTAGATGATTTCGTTGGTTTGCTTGACTTTTAGGAGTCGTAATTTTAATAGTATGATTTAGATATAACTGGGAAGAAAAATGAAAAAAAATATAATTGCAAGCTTGTTATTAATTAGCTCATCAATGAGTGCATACTCAGCAAATCAATCAGGCACTATTACTACAGTTCTGACTGATGGAACTAGGTTTGGAGGGTGTATGATTCAATTGTCTCAAGATATAGGAGGTACTTGTAAAGATAATTGGGTTAGTTTGGATTGCCAAGGAAAGTTTTCAGGAGGTGGTGATAGAAATTATTCAAATGCATTATTGGCATTTTCATTAAATAAAACAGTTAAGGTTCATTTTAATGGCGTACAACAACATGATGGGTATTGTTCTGTGTATAGAGTAGATGTATTACAATAGATTTTTTATTGTATATATAGGGTAAGTGGGTAGAAAAGGAATAGAATCGGTGTGTACTCTAGCTGTGCTAGCCATACTCGCTGAAATTATGGATGATTTTCAGTCCGTGGTAGGCGAAGGGAAATTTGCTAACTCGAAGTGAACTGAAAGTTAGCTCGGGAGGCTAAAATTTTATCCCGAAGAACTATTATAGATAGGTCTAACGAAGTGGCTTTGTACGTAGTTGAACCGAATGCAGGGCGTTCCAGGGTATTATTAATTCGCCGTGTGACGAATTGATTTTGTGATGGGGAGTCCTGAAATCTTTAGTTAGCCACGTAGTGGCGTGCTAGTTTTAGATTAGATGGGTTTAGTCGACTACGGCAACGCATGAATAAAATTGGCATGCAGTGAGAACATGGATATAAAGAAAAAGACAATTGTTTACTTACATATTGGAATGAATAAAACGGGAACGTCCGCGTTGCAGCGGCACTTCTCGTTTAATAGGGAAAACTATCTCGCTAATGGGTTGTTGTACCCTTTAGCTGGCCGAAATAATACTGATGCTCACTATGCTTTAAGTGATTTGTTAGGTTTTTCAATTGACCCTAAGTTTAATTTACAGGACCACCGCAAAAAATTAAGCTGTATAAAAGAGGCGTTAAATAATGAGATTATTAGTTCGGGAGCTCAATCCATTTTACTGAGCTCTGAATTCTTTATCTTAAATAAAGACCTGTCTCCAGTAATAGAATTTTTCCAAGACTATACAGTTAAAGTGATAGTATATCTTCGCCGACATGATTACTGGTGGGTTTCTGGGTATGGACAAGGGGTAAAAACAAAAAGTATGCCACCGTGGGGTAGAGGGCCTATAGGTTTTATTAATTATAATAAAAATAAGAATAAAATGTATGGTAAATATCGCTATTTGGTAGATCGTTGGGCTAATTTATTTGGTAACGAGAATATAATTGTCCAAACCTATGAAGATCAACAGAAAGGGTGGGATCTAATTAGGGACTTTTTATGTATTATTGAGGGACCATTCAATTTGATAAGAGAAAATGAAGAAAATAGGCGTGATAACGAAGCCTTGCCTATTCAAGCTATTCAGTACCTAGATATATTTCAAAGAGTGGCAACTGATGAATGTACGCGAGACAAGTTACTTACCTTTGCTAGAGGCGTTGATAAAGGAAGCCTTACATATTTGATTGATATGCTAAATCCTGCTTTTCGTAGGAGGTTAATAGAGGAAAATATAGCCGACTATGAATATATAGCGCGTAAATATAAAGGGCAAGAAAATGGGGTGTTATTTTCAGAGCAACTACCGAGGCTTAATCTTGATTGGAAAGCACCAAAGTGGCCTACGCAGCAAAAGGTCGCTGAAAATGTTATAAATATATTAAAATAAAATTTAGTACTGATAGTGTGACTTACAACGTGGTGAAAGCTCTTCCCTTGCTCAAGGGTATTTTTTCCCATAACTAATATTAAAGACTTGTCTATATATGATAAAAAATGGTGTAGTAAAATTTTTACTTTTAGGGAGCTTTGCTGTTATACCTGCTAATTCCGAGGCAAAAGTCCCTGTTTATTTCCCTGAAAATATTAATTTACCTGAAAGTAAACAAAATGGTAAGGGAGCAATAAATGCCTTAGGGGGAAGGCTTCCTGAAGTAGCTGCCTTTTATGGGAAATCAACTGCAGAATTTGCTAGGTTAATTAGGCAAGATAAAAGTTTATGGATTGATAAAAAGGGGCGTGTACTTTATATCGATGAGTTTCCCACTAAATTTCTAGAGCCTGAGAAATTGATACAGGTCGCACAAGCCGCAAGTTTTCCACTAAATCAAACTTTTAAATTACATAGTAAACCTAATTCGAAAAGAATTATTTATTTAGATTTTGATGGGCATACAATAACGGGGACTGCGTGGAATAATACGTATGGGGAACCTATTATCGCTCAAGCATATAATATAGATAGTATTTCAGGTTTTAGTGATACGGAGCTAAGTAATATTCAGGAAATATGGCAGAGGGTTGCTGAAGATTATGCGCCCTTTGATGTTGATGTCACTACTGAACTTATTGATGAAGAATTAATTAAAAGAACAGATATTCTTGATTTATATTATGGAACTAGGGCTCTGATTACGCATAATGTATTTTCAAACTGTGTTTGTGGTGGAGAAGCTTATTTAAATGTATTTAATTCTGTAGGCAGCTCTCATGATATTTATCAGCCAGCAATAGTTTATTATAATAACCTATCAGGTGGAGAAGCTAAAAGTGTTGCGGAGGCAATTACTCATGAAGTAGGTCATAACCTTAATTTGAATCATGATGGAACAGGGTCTGTTGCATATTATGAAGGGCACGGTAGCGGTGACACAAGCTGGTCGCCTCTTATGGGAGTAGGCTATTATACTCATTTATCTCAATGGAGTAAGGGAGAGTACACTGGGGCTAATAATACAGAAGATGATATTCAAATTATTCAGAACACAGGGTTAGACCTTAGAGTTGATGATCATAGTAATCTTTTTGCTAGCGCTAGTGAAATAGGTGGAGTAATTAATTCGGGGGTATTGATGTTAGCTGGTTCCGGAATTATTGAAAACAAAAATGATGCTGATTATTTTATGTTTGAGGGAAGTAGTGGTGATATTTTAATTACGATTAGACCTGATGCTATTGGACCTAATTTAGATATTAAAGCAACGCTGTATGATAGTAATAATATTCAAATTGTTACATCAAACCCTGTCGATAGTCTTTCAGCAAGTATTAGCTACAGTAATAATAGCCCTTCTACTTTTTATTTGAAAGTAGAAGGCACTGGAAAAAGCAGTGTTAGTGGTACAGGTTATAGCGATTATGGAAGTTTAGGGCAGTATAGTATATCGGGCCAAAGTCCAACTTTTGTTGACACTGATAATGATGGTATTGATGATACCAATGATAACTGCCCTAATGTAGTAAATACTGACCAGGATGACCTTAATCTGGATGGAGTAGGGAATGCTTGTAGTGATATTGATACTGATACTATGACTGATGCTTGGGAAATTTTATATGGACTGAATCCTTTAGATGCAAGTGATGGAGTAAAGGACCCGGATGGGGATGGGAAAAATAATTTGACTGAATTTAATACTGGATTGAACCCGCAAGTTAATGAGGCTGCAATTGCAATACAGACTATATTTCCACTATTAAATAAAAAATCATTAGTTAGGCCTATTTATTTAATTCCTATCTCAAGCATCAGCGAATGAGTGGCGTTCGCCGCCGCAGGCATAGACGCCACGCAATTTTTCGCCGCGTAGACCGGGCGACAATGCTGTTGACTTAAGCATTTGCAATTCTTTTGGACTTATCTTGTTGCCACTTATTAATGGGTTTTCTCGATACTCTGGGGTAAGATTTTCTTGGCTTCTTGGGCTTGTAATATTTAACGCGCGAGATTTCAATTAGCAGCTCATTAAATACCTGTAATGCTACTTCTGGATTTTCGGCTGTCAATAATGCTGCCTCCTTTGCCAAAGATATCGTGGCATTTTTAAATTGAGGCGTATGGCGGCTATCGGGATCATTTTCAGTGATTAATGACACCAAAGTTCGACTGATGACACACATAACAAGGATAGCGATTAATTCCTGTTTAATGCCATTGACCGATTGACTATGAAACGTCTCACTATCAAGATGTGTTTTTTCATCTCGATACTGCTC
>ENA-OSET01005691-OSET01005691.1-sediment-metagenome-genome-assembly--contig:-NODE-5691-length-10424-cov-5.863052_pt1 | contig 10424 bp, 10 predicted proteins | sample MGYA00237882_ERZ534229 | MGnify/ENA primary metagenome ERZ534229 (study PRJEB26408, sample SAMN06266212) | sediment metagenome | isolation source: Hudson Canyon methane seep mesocosm | place...
TGAACGGCTTGAAAATTTTCAACATACAATTCTGATATATAGCCTGAAAAAGGTGCTTTTAATTCAGTATCTGACAATGCCTTTACTGCTTTATCTCGTTCAGCACTAGTGACTCGCGCTTCGGCATTTAATCGGTCATACTCTGTCTTAGATATAAAGTTTTTCTTAATCAGTTCTTTTGCACGTTTAAAATTTGCATAGGCATTTTGTACATTGGCCCTGGCTTCTGAAACATTGCTGCGAAAGTCTCGGGAATCTAAACTTGCTATCAGTTGCCCTTTAGCAATATTCTCACCAACTTTAACAGGCCGTTTATTTAACGTACCACTCACATCAAATGCTAAATTAACTTCACGTACTGCTTTTGCCCTGCCTGGAAAATCACGCCCTTTTAGCTGTTCAACATCACCTACCTTAATTGCACGCACGGGACGTATAGTTTCTACTTTGTTAGCCTGTTCATCGGCACAACCGCCCAGCCCAATTAATGTTATTAATAAAAATAACATTAATTCTATTTTTTTCCCTTGCATAGTTTTACCTTATTAAAGTATTGTTATATCTAACATTCAATATGATCCTAAGCGTATATCATTTTATGTCCCTGTGCTAGGATTACTTTTAACTAGTATATGAAAGCCTATTTTAGGTTTACCCAGTGCCAAACGAACCTAATCAACACTCTTTAAATAAAAGCAGTATTTAAACTAGTCAATAAGTGACTGATTCTTGTCTTATTCTTTGTGAATATATCCATCAGTATAACGTAGTTATTATTAGGAACAACACCGGTTACATAAACACATACAAAATATTGCAATCAAATGTGCTAAGCAATATGTCATGCAGTTTGGTGAAGAATTAACTACTCAGCAAGAATGCCAGTACTCATTTTGATCCAGAATTATTTTCTTCATTTTAAACGGGTGCTAAACCACTGAATGATAGACTGGCTAATCGTGAAGATGAATGACCAAAAGGCATACTAAAGGAAATTGTACAGCTATACTTTCTACAGGACTTAGAACAACTTCTTTCATAAGCTTAATTTAATAAACTATTTGGAGATTAAGACATGTCTTTTGAACTAATAAAAAAACTAGATCAAGAAATCTGGATGAAAGTCAGTGGTCAATTTACCGTTGAAGATTATCAGGACACCCAAACTTTAACCCTATTAGGTCTTGAACTATATAATCAAAGTCGTGGCTTAATTATCCTGGAAAATTTCACAGGATGGAGTAAAGACCCTCGGTGGGGTGATATTTTATTTATGCAAGAACATGCCGACCAAATTACAAAAATGGCTATTGTTGGTGATGAGAAATGGAAAGAGGAAGTCTTTATGTTTGTCGGTAAATCTTTCCGCACGACTAAAATCGAGTTTTTCCCAGAAGATCAACTGGAGTTGGCTACCGATTGGTTATCTAAAACCGACTGATTTTTTATTAAAAAAAATAAGCCACAAAATCAACTATATTTCGCTATGAAAAACACTCTTTTAGTTCCTTTTACCTCCCTCTTTATTGCTTTATCTATAATGCCCGTTTCTGCTGAGGAAAGCCGCAACCAATATTCAAGCTCTATCATGTTTACGGCACCCGAGGTACTTGAAGATGCCAACCTTAAAACCCAAGATGCTTTAGACAACCAACATTGCCTGGATTTACAGAAAAAAATTAAAAACCTAGAATTCCGGCCTGTTCGCCGAAATACTGCTCGAGAGCGCTATAAAACAGAATGTCTGAACAAATAACAATCAGCAGTACATCATTTTTTAGCACTAAAATATCTTTCACTACATTATTAAGGCATTATTCAGATGTTAGATCAAAACTCTTATACCACTGATGAATTTAGCAAAAAAGCCGTTGAGGCCACCATCAAAATAGGTTTTATTTTACTTTTATTATCATGGTGCTTTAATATCATCCAGCCTTTCATCAACCCTCTAGTGTGGGGAATGATCATTGCAGTTGCCCTATACCCTTTCTATCAAAAACTATCAGTAACATTAGGTGGACGTGAAAAACTGACTTCAACACTGATAACGACGGTATTGATTCTCATCATTATTGGACCTTGTGTATTTTTAGCTGACATGATCAGTCAAAATACTCAAGACCTGGCACAAAAGCTTAATACAGGTAATTTCTCTATTCCTGCACCAACGGAAAATGTGGCCAGCTGGCCATTGATTGGTAAGCCACTATTTAAGTTCTGGCAACTGGCCGCAACAAACCTTAGTGAAGCACTAGAAACACTGGCACCACAACTTAAAGAAATTACTAAATGGTTAATTTCTGCAAGTGTCTCAACTATGGTAGCCATATTACAATCACTTGTATCCGTCATTATTTGCGGTATGTTGTTAATTAACGCTAAAACAAGCCATAAACTAGCAATATCTATCGGCAATCGTCTTGCTGGCGAAAACGGTAAAGATCTAACAACTTTATCTATTGCCACCATTCGTGGTGTAGCTCGTGGCGTTTTAGGTGTTGCACTAATTCAGTCATTTTTAGCGGGTATCGGTTTCTTTTACGCTGATATTCCTGGTGCCGGCATCCTAACAATCCTATGCTTATTTGTTGCAATTGTTCAATTACCCACTTTTATATTACTACTACCCATAATTATTTATGTGTTTTCCATTCATAGCACTGTATTTGCAACCCTGTTTATGGTCTGGATGATTGTTGTAGGTCTACTGGATAATGTATTAAAACCTATTTTGATGGGCCGAGGTATTGATATTCCTATGGCTGTTATTTTTATTGGTGCCATCGGGGGAATGATGTTTTCTGGTATTATTGGTCTGTTCGTTGGAGCTATTATACTTGCGCTAAGCTACAAGCTGTTTCTTTCCTGGTTAAACGAACAAGTTTAACTGATGCGGCGCGCGGCGTTGATAAGGTTGAGCGAAAGTGGAGCCCAATCCTTATACGCCATTCTCAACACACTTGGCACACAGTGTAATTCAGTTTTATAAATTTACAAAAGAGATTGTTTATCATGTTTTTTTATTATTGCATCATAAGTTCCGTCTCTTTTCATTAACTCTAATGCCTGATTAAACTTACCAATAATCTCGATATGATCTGGATTAGATTTACTAACAGCAATATGTGCGCCTCTCTTAATAAGTGCTTGAGGTAAAATTTCCAGTTTTGTCATGCTGCTTTTCATGTATTTGTTAATTTCATAACGAATTTTACGAATATCGCCTAAAGTCATATCTATTTTCTCTTGTGTTAGAAACAAAAGATTTTGAATTAAATGATTTTGTGGTAGTTTTATAATTTTTCTTGACTGTGTAAAATCATCTCGGTATGCATAATTCTTAAGCGTTCCAATAATTAAACCTTGAAGGTCATCTAAATTATTAAATTTGGCCTCTTTATCAACTTTTCTTTTGATAAACTTTATTTCATGAAAAAGATAAGCATCACTAAATACAAAATCTTTTTCTCTATCTTTAGTTTTCCAGATCGAACCAATAACATCATAAACACCAATAAGCCCCCCCTCATATGTACGTGGCCAGGTTTCAAAAACAAAGCTTGTTTTATATCCTGCTCGTTGCAAAGCTGTGTTTATAATTTCAATAGATAAGCCCTGATTGAGCAGTTCATTTCCAATATATGGAGCTTCCTCTTTCGATACAATGCTTAGTGCTGAAGTTAACGGTGAAAAGCAAAATAGAAATATAATAGGTAGTACAGCTGATATTGAAATTTTCATATTATTTGGATAATTTAGTAAGAAATACATTGCTTACAATAGTTTACCTTCAAAGTAACCAATTCATGATCTTCTTATTCTTTGATCTTGAGTGATTACCAACTCACCTTGCACAATCTGCTGCTTTTCTTTCTGGGAAATAGAAAGCCTAAAGCACACCTCGTTAAGAACAGGAGAACTTTCTCTATCCGGCAATATACACTATTAATATAATATTGCTATCTAGTCTTTTCTGGAAAAATCAACCTGCAAAGAACCACTAGTATTGCGGAGTCTTAATTTATCAGTTTTTATTTCATATTGAGTACTATTTTTCAGAGCCTGCAAAAACTGTTGTTCCTGATCCATAATACCTTCTTCAGCACAATATTTTCGAGTAGTCCTTATCGGACCAATTTTTAGCTGCTGTTCGTTAACGACATAATTAGCTGAAAACTGATTGCACCCCGCATTACCTTTAATTTTATCATCGCTGAATTGTGCAGTCACTAAGTGGGTAATTGAATTGGACACCACACCGCCTCGACCATTGTTTATCCCCATAGCTTGCCAGCTTGTATTTTTCAATGTAGCTGGCTGAATATAGTGATATATCAAGATGGTTTGTTGCTCGTCATTAAGTAACATCAATCGGTTTTGTTCTAGCTGATATCTAACAACCGATGATAGTGCCATTAAATAATGCTGTTCCTGTATAGAAATTTCTGTTGAACATGCCATCATAGTTGAATGCATATGTCCTGGAAAAGAAATTTCAGACTTGTTCTTCAGTTGATAGCTACCAGAATAGCGATTACACCCAGCATTACCCGTTATTTTTGTACCCTCAAATTCTGCAGTGATTTTTGTTTTTTGCAATACCGCTGTAAGTTGACCTGATGGCTGCATATATTGCTCAAGTCGCCACTGTGTTTTTAGAAAAGGATTGGCTATCGTTAATACAATGGACTGACTGTTAATTGCTGCATCACCCTCTTTAGGTGATGGGGAAAAAGAGCTGACTTTTATTGTTGCAGGAACTGGTCTGGATAAGGTAATATTTTTTGTCCATTGCCCTGAACCACCAATTTCGTCTGTTTTCATTGTTGTCGGTACTTGCATCAAGGTGTTACCGCTTAAATCCTCAATTTTTATAACCACATTATTTTCATACAGCCCTCTTCCCTCTCCCTGAATAAGGAGGTCTTGATCAGCTTTGATTAGCGATAAATTTGCGGGTGTATTTATTGTTAAATATTTAACGGGGTTCTGGGCGCAGGCACTTAACAAAATAAAAAGGCAAGCTATAAAAAATTTGTTCATCATAATAGTACTCATTGAAAAATAGTCATGTTTTATTTTAAACTCATAAAAAGAACAACTGCAAAGATTTTCATTAACAATGAATCTATTCATCAATTTACTTTTCATCATTCATTAAATAAAAATCGATGCCTTTATGATGGTGATTACTTCAGGCATAGTGATTGAATTTTGGGACGTCCTTGTCCCAAAATTCCGCATAGTTAAGGCTCACACAAATGGCTGTACAGTTCTTACTGTTTTGTCTCATATTAATATTTTGCTAGCGTAGTTTCAAACATTATGGTTATTATGATGCGAAAACCTTCATCCTAAATAAATCCGTGCTCGACTGATTTATTTAGACTTATAGAAAAGATTTAAAAAAATAATAGAAGCTTAAAGGAGAATCATATGTTGATTCATGCTGGACTAAATCTAAAGAGCATTGCACTGTTGTTAATTATTGCTACCGGAGGCTATTTCGCGGGGACTACGATATTCGGTGGTGACAAACAACAGGGGACTGCCGAGGAAATAAGTACAGATCAGTCTGGTTTACTTACCATGGAGCAACTTGTGGAACTGGTTGGGCCGATTGCGCTTTATCCCGATGAACTACTTGCTATTGTTATACCAGCCTCGACTTACCCTATGGAGATTGTTCAGGCATCTCGTTTTTTGCAGCAATATAAAAATAAACCGGATCTGAAACCTGATGAACAATGGGACCCTAGTGTATTAGGACTATTAAATTATCCAGAAGTAGTCGAGTTAATGAACAATGACTTGGACTGGACCTGGAAACTGGGAGAGGCGGTCGTTAATCAACAGAATGATGTCATGGAGGCTATTCAGCAATTTCGTGATAAAGCTCAGGAGGCTGGAAACCTGGAGTCAAATGACAAGCAAGTCATCGTTGTGGAAAAAGAAGTCATCAAGATTGAATCAGCCAGTCCGGAAGTTATTTATGTACCAAGTTATACACCCTCGACAGTGGTAGTCTACCAGACAACTCCTTATCCTTACTATTATTCAGCGCCTTATCCGTATTACTATCGCCCGGCGGCCATATTCTGGACTGGCGTATTTGTTGGCTCAGCCATCACCTACGGCATACACTGGGGTAATCATGGTCGCTGGTATGGACGAGGACGTACTGATATTAATATCCATCGTGGGGGTAACACTATTAACATCGGTGGTGGTAATACCTGGAAACCGGGAAGTGGAAACCGTCCAGGGAACAGACCTGGCACAGGAATACGTCCGGGGACAGGAACAAGACCGGGAGCTGGAACGAAACCAGGTTCAGCAATACGTCCAGGGACAGGAACAAGACCAGGGGCTGGAACGAAACCAGGTTCAACGATACGTCCAGGGACAGGAACAAGACCAGGGGCTGGCACGAAACCAGGTTCAGCTATACGTCCAGGGACAGGAACAAGACCAGGGGCTGGCACGAAACCAGGTTCAACGATACGTCCAGGGACAGGAACAAGGCCAGGGGCTGGCACGAAACCAGGTTCAGCTATACGTCCAGGGACAGGAACCCGACCAAGTACAGGGCAAAGGCCATCCACCCAACTCAGTAATCAAAGGCCCGTCACTGCCACAACGGGGCAATCTAAACGCACACGGAGTAGTAGTGGAGGTTCCTTTGGTGGTTACAATAACGGGCAGACTACGTCCAGAAACAGTCAGCGTGGTCAGATGAGTCGAACTAGCCGATCCAGTTACAGGACTTCACAGCGTTCATCTGGCAGTTCAGCTAGAAGAAGCGGTGGTGGCGGTGGCGGCCGCAGAAGATAACTCAAATAATCTGGGTTAAAAATACCATTAAAAAAATAGCATCAGCATGCTGGAGATCATTATCGTGCACATGAATTATAAGAATCAAAAAAAGATTAATCAGAGGGTAATACCTACTGTCCAGGCTGTAATGCTTCTGGCAGGCATTTTGTCGATAACTGTAGCCTCTTTTGTTTCTACTGCTCAGGCAGCAGATCAAGCAACATTCAAAACAGCAGATATGGCTGTTGATGCTCTGAGCAATGCTTTAGCTCAAGATGATAAGGGAGCACTTCTTAATATCTTTGGTAAGGAATATGAAGATAAATTAATGGCTGATGACAAGATAATTCGTGAGCGGACTGCTCAGGCAATAAAAGAAAAGAATGAGCTACGTGGTGAGGGGACTAATAAAAAGATTCTTTATATTGGAAAGAAAAACTGGCCGCTCCCATTTCCATTGGTAAAAATAACAGCCGGGTGGCATTTTGATACAGAGGCAGGAATTGAAGAACTTGTTAACAGGCGTATAGGCAGAAATGAACTGAATGCGATAGATTTTTGCCAGCTATACATTGATGCACAGGTTGAATATGTAAAGACGGATAGAGATGGTGACGAAGTTCGGGAGTATGCCCAGCTTATTGCCAGTACACCCGGGAAAAAAGACGGATTGTTCTGGAAAGAAGTTGAAGGCGAAGAATTAAGTCCATTTGGCCCGCTGGTTGCTGATGCCAAAGATTATTTAGTCGATCGTGAACCGAGTGATCCATTCAAGGGTTACTATTACAAGGTCATTACCCGTCAAGGCAGTGATGCAATAGGCGGGCGTTATGATTATATTATTAATGGCAACATGATTGCAGGCTTTGCATTGATAGCCTTTCCTTCCGAGCACGGTAATACGGGTATTATGACATTTTCCTGTAGTCATCAGGGTAAGGTTTACCAGAAAAATTTTGGTGAAGACAGTAATCTCATCGCTGCGGGAGTGGATGTGTATAACCCTGATTCAAGTTGGAAAGAGATAAAAGCCAACGCTGTCAGCCCAAGACGGGGTGCTAGTCCGCGGTAGGCGAAGGGCAATTTGCCAATGTTCGCGATAGCGAACGAGGCTAAAATTGTTTCCCGAAGAGCAGTAAAGCCATTTGTGGGCGCCTTAACTATGCAGGTTTTTTTGGGCATAGTTAAGGTGGATGGCTGGGCAGCTATGGCCTAAGGCAAGTAATACTTATCTAAGAAGTAATTAAGTCACAAATTAATGTAAATCCGATAATAGAAAGTTAACAAACTGGTCTACACGTTGTTCCCTATGCTGCTGTGGTATTTTATCCAATCGTGCTAGAGCCTGCCCTATACTGCGCCAATGTAGGCGACCCGTTTGTTGATTTATAACGTCAATGATTAAAGTTCCTTTTTCTACCTTCGGATCTAATTTACCTCTGAGAACTAATCCAGGTTGAGCACCGAATATTTGCAAAACCTCATCGTCACTTAAAGCACTTTTCAAAGCGGCAGTATAAGACACTCTATAACTTGCATTTTCAACACTTTCAGTAAACCGGTAACCTTTTTTGACCAAAGTACTCTCTATACCCTTTCTTAACAAGCTATCCATATTGACATGATCCAATCTATTATCCTGGTATACCCCCTTCAAATCAGGCGACCAACTAAATAAAGTACCTTTAGGAATATGCTCATTATCATAATGCTTCTGTACCACGCTGGTTCTATTCAAAGAAAAACTGTTAACATCTTTTTCTTTGCTTGCATCTACTGCACAAGCATTTAATAAAATACTGGTAAGACTTAATAAAATAATTTTTTTCATCGATATATTGTGAGGTAAATAATGGAAAGTGTTTTCAATCTACTTTGATTATATACTTTAAATTAAAGGAACAAGCCAAATACCCTATTCCCTTTATAAATACACATTTGAAAACAAATATGATCACTATAAAAAACATTATCATCATTGCATTTATAGCTCCTCTTATTACAAGTTGTAGCCTTCTTAACATTAATGAACAGCAAAAAAAGGCTGCTGAAATTTGTCAATTAACAGGGACTATTGCTACAGAACAAATAAGTAAAAGTAGTCTAATAGTCGCTTTACTCCGACATAAATCTGGATCGTTAACAAACAAAGATAATTGGAGTCTTGTTGATCATTATGTGCTTGATAAGCCTGGCCAATGGGGTTTTCATTCACGTTCCGGGACTTATTTTTTAACCGCTTTTCAAGATATCAATAATAATAAAATTTTTGAACGAGATGAGCCTGCTATCCCATTTAATAGCAAGGAAATATTTAAATGCGCTTCAAGAGAACATAAATTAGGGATAAAATTAGTTATACCTCAGCAAGGTCGAATTCCTGGTGATGCTCCGGTAGACATATCAAATTTGCATGCTCGTTCTAAAGCAGAACAATTGAATGTTTCATTAGGCCAAGCACTTGCGATTGGAGAAGTCATTAGTCTTGAAGATCAAAGGTTTTCCCGAAAAAATGCCAGTAAAGGATTATGGGCGCCATTCGACTTTATTTGGGAATCTAAACCAGGTATTTATTTTCTACAACCTTACGATAAAAATAAAACTCCCGTACTTTTCATTCATGGTGTTAACGGAACCCCAATTGAATTTAGTTTTTTTATTAAGAACCTTGATCATTCTCGTTTCCAACCTTGGGTAGCGTATTACCCTTCGGGTAGTAAGCTAAGTAATATTGCAACACTCCTTAATAGATCAGTCGCCCAACTAAAAGCTCAATATCGATTTCAAAATTTATTTTTAATTGCTCATAGTATGGGAGGGCTAGTAGCCCGAGAGGGGATTTTTGAGAACAACAAAATCTTTCAAGAAAAGCTATATTCCTTGTTTATATCTATTTCAACACCTTGGAATGGACACAATGCAGCAAAACTAGCTCAATATGCTCCTGCCGCTGCATATTCGTGGCTAGACATGGCTCCTGGCAGTCAGTTTTTATCAAACCTGTTTTATACAGAAAATGAATCTACTCATCAACGGTTTCCTACAAATATTTCACACCATTTGATCTTCACATACCTAACAGGTAAGCCTGATGATGGCACGATTAGCATTGAAAGCCAGCTTCGTCCCGAAGCACAAAAGGATGCTAAACATCTTTATGGTTTTTTGCAGTCTCATACTGGAATATTAGAAGACAAAAACACATCAAAACTGATTAATCAGATTATCTTTGATGCCAATAAGCAGTAACATTAAATCAATTGTATTTAGGGGACAACCAAATTACATTAAATGACTCTCATCAAACAACAAGTAAAAATCCAACCAAAAGTTTCTATATCGAAATTGATGGGAACGATTAAAGGAAGAACAGCGTTACAAATATTTAGACAATTCCCTTATTTAGAGCAGGAACCTTATTGGGGGAATCATTTTGGCTATGTCACCGTTAACTGTGGAGTTTTAAAATAACCTAATTTTTCAGCAACTTACACATGTAACAAAGTACAGAGCAAAGTTAGGAGTCTGAATGAAATAACTTGATAAATTGTAGGATGGGCAAAGGGCTCTTTCGTGCCCATCAATTAAGTGCGATGGGCACGCTA
>ENA-OSET01005693-OSET01005693.1-sediment-metagenome-genome-assembly--contig:-NODE-5693-length-10420-cov-38.973702_pt1 | contig 10420 bp, 8 predicted proteins | sample MGYA00237882_ERZ534229 | MGnify/ENA primary metagenome ERZ534229 (study PRJEB26408, sample SAMN06266212) | sediment metagenome | isolation source: Hudson Canyon methane seep mesocosm | place...
GCTTCTGCCGGTGTTTCTTATAATAAATTCCTCGCAAAAGTTGCCTCAGATATGGATAAACCTGATGGTTTATATGTCATCAAACCTGAGCAAGGTGAAAAATTTGTATCCAAACTGCCGATTGGCAAGTTTCATGGCATTGGCCCAGCGACTGAGGCCAAAATGAATAAGTTAGGCATCGAGACGGGGCGAGATTTACGCTTATTAACGCAAGATGAGCTCACCGAGAAATTCGGCAAATCAGGCCAGTATTACTACAACATTGTTCGGGGCATTGATCATCGTCCAGTGCGTAGCCAACGAATTCGTAAGTCCTTGGGTAAGGAAACTACCTTTGCTGAGGATGTGTTATCAGTGGCGTTGTTGCTTGAGAAACTTCATGCCTTGGCTGAACATGTTTTAGCGAGCTTAGCGACGCAAAAGTTGGAAGCGTATACGCTGACCTTAAAGGTTAAGTATTCTAATTTTCAACAAGTTACTCGGGCGCATACGGTTGATGAGGTGTTAGGTTTTGATGCTATTAAGTCTTTGTTGCCGGTGTTGATGGCTAAGACTGAGGCGGGGAGTTTGCCTGTTCGGTTGGTGGGATTGTCTTTGAGTGGGTTTGATCGATCTAAGGTTGAAAAAAAATTGTCACAGTTGGATTTGGAATTGACTGGGGAGTTTTAGTATTTAAGATTGATTGACTGTTTTATTTCGCTGCCGCGAGGGCGTTCATTTCTTTTGCGTGGCGAAAAGAAACGGAACCAAAGAAAAAGCCACCCGATATTGCCTTGCTTCCAAAAATTAAACTAGTTTTATGGCGTGGTCGAAAACTCGCTGACGCTCAGACACTCGACCACTTCATCCATAAAACTAGTTAAATTTTCGGAGGCAATACAACGGGGAAGGGGAGTAGTTTCCAGAGTTTGATACAAACCCTTAATCCCCTTCTGTGCTGGCGAGTAGCACAGGTTTGTCTGGATAACGGCTGGTTAGTGTCTGAGCGTAGCGAGTTTTAACCAGACGCCAGACAAATCGAGCAACGCAGCGAAGTCGTAGACCAGCACAAGGGGGGCCCTAGGGTTGTTAGGGAAATGGGCACGCATTTCCCTGACTCGCCATTTAGGCGAAAATTACTTAGGTTAAGTTACTTAGTGATGGAGGTTATTAAATGCTTCCCAGAAGCTACGTTGAACCCAATAATAGTTTTCTCCAGTCGTAATTTCTTGCGCTTTATTACCAAGGTAATCTTCGCGAAATGAATATTCTTTGGCGAGAGAAAGACCTAGGTCTGGATCTATATTGAATATACTGGCTAGAGCATCTCCTCGAAAATAATCTAATTCATTTTCATTTATGAGTATGCTTTCAAGAACAGGTATAGCTTCTACAAATTTACCATTACCTAAAAAGTGAATTGCATATCGGCGAAGTTCCATTTTAGGGTTTTGAGTCTCTTGAATTATTAGAGGGACAACATTTTTCCCAGCAAGAATTAAAGGATCCATCAACATATCTTCAGCTTGGTTAGTGGTATCCAGAAAATCTGCATAGGCTTCTTCTGGAGATTGAAAGATAAGAGGTATCCTATCGATTTCAAATACAAACCAAAGTAATAGAAATACAATAAATATGATGGATATAGTTCTCATACTAATTCCCTTTAATATGGCTGAAAAAGTTAGCTTAGGAGCATCATTGGTTACGAATTGTCTCAATGATATTTTGAGTTTCCGGCTTTACCCCCCGCCATATCCGAAAAGCCTCAGCCGCTTGTTCCGCTAACATCCCCAACCCATCAACAGTCTTAGCAGCCCCATGTTGCTTAGCCCAAGCAATAAACGCCGTATCCTCATTGCTATACATCATGTCATAACAACTCGCATTAGCATTCAAAATATCATCTGCTAAAGGTGGTACTTCTCCTTGAAGGCTGGCGGCTGTGGCATTGATAATGACATCAAACGAGCCGTTTAGATCTTCAAAACCACAGCCTGAAATAGTGCCAAAGTCGGCAAATAGATCTGCTAAGTCTTGAGCTTTGGAAACAGTACGGTTGGCAATGATTAATTCTTCAGGTTGATAACTTAATAACGGTTCAATCACACCACGAGCTGCACCACCGGCGCCGAGTAATAATAAACGCTTACCTTTTAGTTCAATGTGATGATTATCAATGAGATCACGACATAGGCCGATGCCATCAGTATTGTCACCATATAAAGTGCCATCATCATTAAAGACAACAGTGTTGACTGCTCCAGCACGAGTAGCGTGTTCACTTTTAGTATCGACCGCTTGCCAGACTTGCTCTTTGAAAGGCACGGTGACGTTGATGCCTTTAAAACCTGCTTGTTGCAGTTGTTTTAAACCTTCCACCAATCCATCTAAAGGAATTTCTTTGGTGATGTAATCCAAGTCTTGCCCAGTTTGTTTGGCAAACTCGCTATGGATTAACGGTGATTTGCTGTGTTTTATTGGGTTGCCGATAACGGCGTAATGATCGGTCATATTGTATTTTTTTATTTCGCTAGTTGTTGGGCCACGTCTTTGGCAAAGTAGGTCAAGATGCCATCGGCACCGGCACGTTTAAAGGCAACAAGACTTTCCATTACGGTGGCTTGTTCGTCTAACCAACCGTTTTGAGCTGCGGCTTTGAGCATGGCGTATTCACCACTGACTTGATAAACAAAGGTGGGTTTTTTGAAGGTGTCTTTTACGCGGCGCAAGATATCTAGGTAAGGCATGCCGGGTTTGACCATCACCATATCGGCACCTTCGTTAATATCGAGTTCAACTTCATATAAGGCTTCATCGCTATTGGCGGGATCCATTTGATAACTGTATTTATTACCACCACCTAAGTTGCCAGCTGATCCGACAGCATCACGAAATGGGCCGTAGAAGCTAGAAGCATATTTAGCAGAGTAGGCCATGATGCGAGTATGGATATGGCCTTGTTTTTCTAAGGCTTGTCTAACGGCACCAATGCGCCCATCCATCATATCGGATGGTGCCACAATATCTGCGCCAGCTTCAGCGTGTGATAAAGCTTGTTTAACTAAAACTTCCACGGTTTCATCGTTGATGATGTAACCATTATCATCAATCAGGCCATCTTGACCATGCGTGGTGAAGGGATCTAAAGCGACATCAGTCATGATGCCGAGTTCTGGGAATTCTTGTTTTAAGGCTTTCACCGCTCTTTGTGCCAAACCATCAGGATTAAAGGCTTCTTTAGCATCTAAAGATTTAGCTTCAAGTGGTGTAACTGGAAATAAAGCCATCACGGGAACACCTAGCTTGTGAATTGTTTCAGCTTCTTTCAATAATAAATCGATGCTTAAGCGATCAACACCCGGCATAGAGGCGACAGCTTGACGTTGCTTTGTGCCTTCTAATACAAAACAGGGATAAATCAGATCATGCACGCTGATTTGATTTTCTCGTACTAAATTTCTAGAAAATTTATCTTTTCTAAGACGCCGTGGTCGTTGAAATGGAAAGCCAGAAGAATTTGTCACTGTAAATCCTTAATTAGAACGTATTTAGGGAGAATATTACCGATTGCGAGGTGGCTTGTCTGCTTTCTGCTGATAAATTTGCAGATCGATTTTATTGATGGGCTACATTTAATATGCCATTAAGCTCAGACTTTGTTATATTTTAGTTGTCTATGTCGACTAATAAAGAGCTTAGCTTGTTATGAAAAGTCATGTTGGTGTAGTGCAAATGCGATCTTCAAGTGAGCTGGAAGCCAACCTTAGCTTTGCACATAGGAAAATTCAGAAAGCCGCAGATAAGGGGGTTGACCTCATCGCCTTCCCTGAGACTTTTCTTTATGTCGGGAAAGATAATAAAGAAAAACATCGGGTTGCCCAATCATTAGACGGTGAAATTGTGCAAACTTTTAGTGAGTATGCGGATAAATATCAACTGTCTATTTTATTAGGCAGCATTTATGAAAAAACGCCTGATGATACGGAACGTTTGTATAACACCTCGGTATTGATTAACCGCCAAGGTGAAATTAATGGTGTTTATCGTAAGATCCATATGTGTGATGCGCCGGCATTAGGTTATAACGAATCGGATGGCATCAAACCGGGTAATATTCCAGTGGTAGTTGATCATGAAATCGGCAAAATTGGCTTAAGCATTTGTTATGATCTGCGTTTTCCTGAGCTATATCGTGATTTGACAGCAAAAGGTGCCGAAATTATTTTTGTGCCTTCTGCATTTTTCCTTTATACCGGCAAACATCATTGGTTGCCGTTATTAATTGCCCGAGCGATTGAAAATCAAGTTTATATAGTGGCACCCAACCAATGGGGGGAACATCATGAAGGTCGAACCTCTTATGGAAGTAGTGTGGTGATTGATCCTTGGGGCAGCATTGTATGTTGCGCGTCTGAACGACCGGAAGTGGTTTCTACCATCATTGATTTGACGTATTTAAAAGAGGTGAGAGATAACATGCCGATCCTTTCTCATCGCAGGCCTGAGATTTATCAGCAAGATTAAACCGTTTATACCCGGATCTTGTATTGGAATTGTTTAAAGCAACTTAATCATAAAACGCACCACTTTTACATGGACGAAAGACCTATTTTTAAGATAAAATTTACAAGGTTTTGTCTGGGACTAAGGTTTAATTAGTTCCATTTTTTTTATCTGGTGGAGGTTCCCCTTGCGAACTAGTGCATTACTTGCTCTTGAAGATGGTTCGGTCTATCACGGCGAATCGATTGGTGCTATTGGACAATCGATTGGTGAAGTTGTATTTAATACGTCGATGACGGGCTATCAGGAAATCCTGACCGACCCTTCATACTGTCGTCAAATTGTAACCCTAACTTATCCGCATATCGGAAATGTGGGTGTCAATTCAGAAGATGAAGAATCAAATAATATCTTTGCAAGTGGTTTAATTATTCGTGACCTATCTCCAGTGGTTAGTAGCTGGCGTAGTGAAGAAGCGTTAGACAAATATCTTGAACGTCATAATGTTGTTGGCCTAGCCGGAATTGATACCCGTAGTTTGACACGCCGTTTGCGTGAAAAAGGGGCATTGAAAGGTTGTATCGTTGCAGGTGACAATATTGATGTCGACGCTGCGATTAAAGCCGCCCAAGGTTTTGATGGCCTAAAAGGCATGGACCTTGCCAAAGTGGTTTCGACTAAAGAAACATACCAGTGGGAAAATGGTGGTTGCTGGCATTTGTCTGGTGAATCACAGGCTGCTGACGAACGTTTTCATGTTGTTGCTTATGACTTCGGCGCAAAAAATAATATTTTACGCATGTTGGTTGAACGTGGTTGCCGGTTAACAGTTGTACCCGCAGAAACGTCAGCTGAAGATGTTTTAGCTCTAAATCCTGACGGTGTATTTTTGTCTAATGGTCCTGGTGATCCAGAACCGTGTACTTATGCGATTGAAGCTGTGCAAACTTTGTTAGAAAAAGACTTACCAATATTTGGTATTTGTCTAGGTCATCAAATTTTAGCTTTAGCCTGTGGTGCTAACACTATCAAAATGAAATTTGGTCATCATGGTGCTAACCACCCTGTGCAAGAAATGACGGGTGGATTAGTCATGATTACTAGTCAGAATCATGGTTTTGCTGTTGATAAAGACTCATTGCCAGATAGCCTAAAAGCAACACATTTCTCTTTGTTTGATGATAGCTTGCAAGGCATACATCACAATACGAAACCAGCATTTAGTTTCCAAGGACACCCAGAGGCGAGTCCTGGCCCACAAGATGCGGCTCCTTTATTTGATCATTTCATCGATCTACTTGAACAATCGACAGGTAAATAAAACACGATGGCAAAACGTACTGATATTGAAAGTATTTTAATTCTGGGTGCTGGTCCGATTGTAATCGGTCAGGCTTGTGAATTTGATTATTCTGGCGCACAGGCTTGTAAAGCCTTACGTGAAGAAGGCTTTCGCGTTATTTTGGTGAACTCTAATCCTGCGACGATTATGACTGATCCTAATATGGCGGATGCCACTTACATTGAACCTGTCACTTGGCAGGCAGTGAGTAAAGTTATTGAGACTGAACGCCCAGATGCGATCTTGCCAACGATGGGCGGTCAAACTGCCTTGAACTGTGCTTTAGATCTCGAACGTGAAGGTGTTTTAAAAGAATTTGGTGTTGAGATGATCGGCGCAGATAGTGAAGCTATCAACAAAGCCGAAGATCGTGATTTATTCCGTACCGCGATGACAAAAATTGGCCTTGATATGCCAAAATCTGCCATTGCTCATACTTTAGAAGAATCATTATCTGTTCAAGAACAGTTCGGTTATCCCGTTATTATCCGTCCATCATTTACTATGGGTGGTAGCGGTGGAGGTATCGCTTATAACCGTGAAGATTTTATCGATATTTGTCAGCGTGGTTTATATCTCAGCCCGACCTCTGAATTATTGATTGAAGAATCCATCATCGGTTGGAAAGAATATGAAATGGAAGTGGTGCGTGATCGTAAAGATAACTGCATCATTATTTGCTCAATTGAAAACTTTGATCCGATGGGTGTGCATACCGGTGATTCCATCACCGTGGCACCCGCTCAAACGTTAACGGATAAAGAATATCAAATTATGCGTAATGCCTCGCTGGCGGTATTGCGTGAAATTGGTGTTGATACCGGTGGTTCAAATGTACAGTTTGCTGTGCAGCCAGATACCGGACGCTTGATCATTATCGAAATGAATCCACGTGTTTCTCGTTCTTCAGCGTTGGCCTCTAAAGCAACCGGTTTCCCAATTGCTAAAGTGGCCGCTAAATTGGCTGTAGGTTATACCTTGGATGAGTTATCAAATGAAATTACTGGCAATGCTACTCCTGCCTCATTTGAACCTACGATTGATTATGTTGTAACTAAAATACCTCGTTTTACATTTGAAAAATTCCCACAAGCAGATAATCGTCTAACTACTCAGATGAAATCTGTGGGCGAAGTAATGGCGATTGGCCGTAGCTTCCAAGAATCATTGCAAAAATCGTTACGTGGTTTAGAAATTGATCGTGATGGTTTGACTGAAGTCTTAGATTTGACTGATGACAGTGCAGCCGAAACATTGCGTCGTGAATTACGTTTACCGGGTTCTGATCGTCTTTGGTATGTCGCTGACGCTTTCCGTTATGGATTTAGCTTTGATGAAATTCAGAAATTAACTCACATCGACCCATGGTTCTTAATTCAAGTTGAAGAATTAGTCACAATTGAAAATGAATTAAAAGGACGCTCGTTAAGCGACATTAATGCTAAAGAAATGTTTGCATTAAAACGTAAAGGTTTCTCTGATTCTCGTTTAGCGAAGTTATTGCAAAAAACAGAAAAACAAGTACGCAGTCATCGTCATAACTTAGATGTAAGACCTATTTATAAACGCGTTGATACTTGTGCTGCTGAATTTGCAAGTTCTACAGCGTATATGTATTCAAGTTACGATCAAGAATGTGAAGCGCAGCCAACCGATCGTGAAAAGATCATGATTTTAGGTGGCGGTCCTAACCGCATCGGCCAAGGTATTGAGTTTGATTATTGTTGTGTACATGCTGCTTTAGCATTACGTGAGGATGGTTATGAAACTATTATGGTCAACTGTAATCCTGAAACGGTTTCTACTGATTATGATACGTCGGATCGTTTATATTTTGAGTCGTTAACGCTTGAAGATGTATTAGAAATTGTTGCTTTAGAAAAACCAAAAGGTGTGATCGTGCAATATGGTGGTCAAACACCGTTGAAATTAGCTCGTGCTTTAGAAGCCGCGGGAGTACCCATCATTGGTACTTCACCTGATGCGATTGATCACGCAGAAGATCGTGAACGTTTCCAACAAATGGTTGAGAAACTAAACTTATTGCAACCCCCTAATCGTTTAGCCTTTTCTGCTGATACGGCTGTAGCTTTGGCCGCTGAAATTGGCTATCCACTGGTGGTACGTCCATCTTATGTATTAGGTGGGCGAGCGATGGAAATCGTTTATAACGAAGATGAATTGAATCGTTATATGAAAACCGCAATCCAAGTGTCTAATGATTCGCCAGTATTGCTTGATCGTTTCCTTGATGATGCGATTGAAGTGGATGTTGATGCGATTTGTGATGGCAAGGATGTCTTGATTGGCGGCATCATGGAGCATATTGAACAAGCAGGTGTACATTCTGGTGATTCAGCCTGTGCTTTGCCTACATACAGTTTGAGTGACGATGTTAAAGACCGTATGCGTGAGCAAGTTCGTCAAATGGCGATGGAGTTGGGTGTGGTCGGTCTGATGAATACGCAATTTGCGATTCAAGGTGACAATATCTTTATCTTGGAAGTTAATCCACGTGCATCACGGACAGTGCCATACGTATCAAAATCTATCGGCGTGCCTTTAGCAAAAGTAGCTGCAAGATGTATGGCGGGTAAAAGTCTGGTTGAACAGGGCGTAACGAAAGAAGTTATTCCTGAATATTTTTCAGTTAAAGAAGCGGTATTTCCATTCATTAAATTCCAAGGTGTTGATCCGATTCTTGGCCCTGAAATGAAATCTACCGGTGAAGTAATGGGCGTTGGCCGGACATTTGGTGAAGCATTTGCTAAATCACAATTAGCGGCATCAGTCACTTTGCCAACAGGTGGCAAGGCATTTATTAGTGTTCGTGAAGTTGATAAAGCTGGCGTAGTTGCGATTGCTAAAGATTTGGCTGAGATTGGTTTTTCATTATTAGCAACTCGCGGCACTCAAAAAATATTGAACGAAGCCGGTGTTAATTGTGAGCATGTGAATAAAGTGGCTGAAGGTCAGCCTCATATTGTTGATATGTTGAAAAATGATGAAATTAATTTAATTGTAAATACTACCGAAGGCCGTCAGGCTGTTGCAGATTCACGAGAAATTCGTCGTGCAGCCTTGCAACATCAAGTTAATTACACCACAACATTGGCAGCAGCAAGAGCTACTGTTCAAGCGTTAAATAGCACAGATAATGGTTCAGTTAACCGTCTACAAGATTTACATGGAGAGCTAAAATAATGCCTGTACCAATTACATTAAATGGCTCCGATGAGCTAAAAGATGAGCTTCAAAAGCTTAAGTTTACGGCACGTCCAGAAGTAGTGGCAGCAATAGCCGAAGCTCGTGCTCATGGTGATTTAAAAGAAAATGCCGAATATCATGCCGCCAAAGAGCAGCAAAGTTTTATTGAAGGCCGCATCCAAGAATTGGAAGGCGTGTTATCAAACGCTCAAATTATCGACCCAGAAGCTTTAACGCAGGATGGCCGTGTTGTATTTGGTGTTACTGTCGACTTGCTTAACATCGATAATGAAGCAGAAGTGACCTATCAGATCGTAGGTGATTATGAGTCAGATATTAAGCGTAATCGGATTTCGATTTCATCCCCTATTGCTCGTGCTCTGATAGGTAAAGAGGTCGAGGATATTGCCACTGTGCAAGCACCAAGTGGTGCGATTGAGTATGAAATTGTTGCTATTCACTATAAGGGATAGCCGACTAGATGTTCTCTAGTTATGCTAGTGAGAAATTATTACTCACCTTGTGGATAGGTGGTTTGTGGGCTATAGGTTATCTTGCCGTGCCGATGGCTTTTGCAAGTTTAGGTGATGTCAGTTTGGCGGGTGAGTATGCGGGCAAACTATTTTCAGCCATTAACCTTTTAGGTTTAGGCTGTGGTTTAGTGTTGATTGTTGCTAAGCTGATTCAATATAAAAAAAACGTAATGCAAATGTGGCGATTTTGGATCTTAGTATTGATGGTGATCATAACGTTAGTATTTAGTTTTTATTTGCAACCGCAAATTGCTGAACTTAAGCAACTCGATTGGCAAGAAAATCAACAGTTACTAGATCAGTTCTCTTTATTGCATGGCATTAGCAAAAATCTATATTTGATAATAAGCCTTTTGGGGTTAACATTAGTATTATCAACAGATAAACAAATATCATTCGATGAGGCTGCGTGATTTATGGCAAAAAGTAAATCGAGCCACAATTGGTTAAAAGAACACTTTGATGATGCTTATGTAAAAAAAGCACAGAAACAGGGTTTACGATCACGCGCTACGTTTAAGTTAGATGAAATAGATAAAAAAGATAAATTGATGCGTCCGGGAATGGCGGTGGTCGACTTAGGTTCGGCACCGGGTGGTTGGTCTGATTATGCCTTGCGCAAAGTAGGGGATAAGGGCACTGTCGTTGCTTTAGATATTTTAGATATGACACCATTGACGGGTGTGCACTTTATTCAAGGTGATTTTAGGGAAGATTCAGCATTAGATGAACTCAATGCCGTATTAAATGGTCAACAAATAGACCTTGTTTTATCAGATATGGCCCCCAATATTACAGGTGTAGATTCGATCGATCAGCCAAGCAGTATGTATTTGGTTGAACTGGCCTTGGA
>ENA-OSET01005698-OSET01005698.1-sediment-metagenome-genome-assembly--contig:-NODE-5698-length-10411-cov-59.150668_pt1 | contig 10411 bp, 8 predicted proteins | sample MGYA00237882_ERZ534229 | MGnify/ENA primary metagenome ERZ534229 (study PRJEB26408, sample SAMN06266212) | sediment metagenome | isolation source: Hudson Canyon methane seep mesocosm | place...
AAGCTCACTGGGATAGAAAGACTATTAACTACGTGTAAGTAGGTAATCATCACCATCATCGCCAAGAAGAACCAGTTTGCTACATAGATATGTGACACTTTGCGAATAGACAAGGTCATGATGAAGTTAAAGCTATACGCTAGCCAAACAACGGCAATCAATATATCTAGAGGCCATTCTAATTCAGCATATTCTTTAGATTGAGTAATGCCTAAAGGTAAAGTAATTACAGCGCCAATAATAACTAAGTTCCAACCCCAGAAGGTGAACCAAGCCATTTTATCACTCCATAACCGTACGCCTGAGGTACGTTGTACGATGTAATAGGCTGTTGCCATTAAGGTGGAACCACCAAAGGCAAATATAACTGCGTTGGTATGTAATGGACGTAAACGACCAAAACTAATATACGGGTTGTCAAAGTTCAGCACGGGCCAAGCTAATTCAGATGCGATATAGACACCTATTCCCGTACCAACTACTAAGTAAACGACTGCCATATAGGCAAACCATTTAACTATATCAAAATTATATTGCTGCTGTTCCGCTTGCATAGCAATCTCACCTTCTCTCAATGAAAAACATTTTCTCAACCTCTTACGAGGTGTTGACCCATTCCATCACGCTTAAACTTAAAGCACCGCCGAAGTCTACAGCAAATTGATCTCTAGCCTTTCCCAAAAACCTGATCCAGATCAAGTGCGATTGATCTAGGTCAAATATTCAGGAAAATCCTGATAATTCAATTTATCTGCTTTAAATTTAATTGCAAAGGGGAGATCTTCCCTAGTTCTTTGATCTAGGTCAAGTTATTCAAACTGCCAACATAAACATCATTTTTTAAATATCAAGTCAAATCATTTACTTGCAGTAGACTATGGTGATTTATAGCTGATGGGATAGTTTAGTGTTATTTGCTGAGGATTTACTACTTGCGTACTTTTTGTGTGGTTTTATAAAAAATTTATCAGCAAAAATACACGGCGACCTTCCGTTACTAATAAATTATACGTTCTACAGGCAGCAGGCAAAGACATACATTCAATGCCAATCGCATCGGCGGTAAAAGCAACCACTATTTCAGGGGAAAGAGGTGAAATAGTGGGATCCGAGACAAATATTACTAGTTCTGGTTCCAGGCTTTTTAATAGAGAAATATCACTTTCATCAAGCTTTAGATCAGTTCGAGCTGCTCTATCACTAATAATTTGCTCTGGCCCCAGAATTATACTTTCCGTTATTTGAACTGATTCTGAGTGACTATCTGATGTGATAACAATATGGTCAGGACCATATGATTGAATGTAATTTTTGTCTGCAGTCGTTTCCAGACTAAATTTCATTTGTTGTTTATTCTAAAAACCAGCGGCTTCATTGACACGATCACGAAGTTCTTTACCCGGTTTAAAGTGAGGTACATATTTCTCATCCAACTCGACTGATTTACCACTTTTTGGATTACGGCCAACTCTTGGTGGACGATGATGCAAGGTGAAACTACCAAACCCGCGAATTTCAATACGGTCTCCAGTAGACAAACTTTCACTCATTTGTTCAAGAATTTGCTTAACTGCAAGTTCAACATCTCTATAGTTTAATAGAGGTTGTTTTTCAGATAATATTTCAATCAAATCCGACTTGGTCATATCTTCAAGTTCCTTACTATTAATGTATCAACACTAATTTTATATTCAGTTAACTTTTTATATCACTATAAAAAAACAAGCACCTGAACATGCATTCAGGTGCTTATCATTCATTAAGATCAATTAGCTATCTTTCTGATCCATTTGCTCTTTCAACAAGTCACCCAATGTTGTGGCGCCACTTGCAACGTTTGAGTATTCTTTTACTGCTTCAGATTCTTCTTGATCATCTTTCGCTTTAATCGATAAGGTCAAACTACGATCTTTACGTGACATACCAGTGAATTTTGCTTCTACATCATCACCGACTGAGAATACTTTACTAGCATCTTCAGTACGTTCACGTGAAATATCAGCAACACGGATGTAACCATCAACACCTTCAGCTAATGATACTGTTGCACCACGAGCATCAACTTCAGTTACTTTACCATTAACGATCGTGCCACGTGGGTGCTCAGCAAGATATTCCGAGAACGGATCATCTTGTAATTGCTTGATACCTAAAGAGATACGCTCACGTTCAGGATCAATTGCTAGAACAACGGCTTCTAACTCATCACCTTTTTTGTGGTCACGAATTAACTCTTCGTTATCTTCTTCCCATGAAAGATCAGATAAGTGAATCAAACCGTCAATACCACCATCAAGACCGATGAATACACCAAAGTCAGTGATAGATTTGATTGCGCCAGCTACTTTGTCACCCTTGTTGTGAGTCATTGCAAACTCTTCCCAAGGATTAACTTTACACTGCTTAACACCTAACGAGATACGACGACGTTCAGCATCGATATCCAATACCATGACTTCAACTTCATCACCAAGTTGAACCATCTTAGATGGGTGTACGTTTTTGTTAGTCCAGTCCATTTCAGACATGTGAACTAAACCTTCAACGCCATCTTCGATTTCAACAAAACAACCGTAATCAGCGATGTTTGTAACTTTACCACTTAGGCGGCTGCTGTTTGGATAACGACGTGCGATATCTTTCCAAGGATCATCACCCATTTGTTTCAAGCCAAGTGAAACACGTTCACGTTCTTTATCAAATTTAAGAACTTGAACTGAAATCTCATCACCAATGTTGACAACTTCAGATGGATGTTTAACACGTTTCCATGCCATATCAGTGATATGAAGAAGACCATCAATACCACCAAGATCAACAAACGCACCGTAATCAGTAAGATTTTTAACGATACCTTTAACTGTTTTGCCTTCTTCTAATGTTTCTAATAAGGCTTCGCGTTCAACACTGTTTTCTGCTTCCATAATGGCGCGGCGAGAAACAACAATGTTGTTGCGTGGACGATCAAGTTTAATTAATTTGAACTCTAACTCTTTACCTTCAATGTGTGATGTATCACGAATTGGACGAACATCAACCAAAGAACCTGGTAAGAAGGCACGAACGTTTTCTAATTCAACTGTAAAACCACCTTTGACTTTACCTGAAATAACACCAACAACAGTTTCGTTGGATTCAAATGCGTGTTCTAAAGTGATCCATGCTTCTGCAGCTTTGGCTTTTTCACGTGACAACTGAGTTGCACCAAAACCATCTTCTAGTTTTTCTAAAGAAACATCGACCAAATCACCAACAGCAATAGTGATTTCACCTTTTTCGTTAAAAAATTCTTCTACTGGAATCGCACCTTCCGATTTAAGACCAGCATTAACTAGTACAACATCAGAACCGACATTAACAACTGTACCGGTTACAATTTTTCCCGGTGTCATTGGAGTTGAATTTAGACTCTCTTCAAAGAGTTCAGCAAAGCTTTCGCTCATTATTTATTATCCTTGACTCTGTCGTCAAAAGTGACAGAATCGCCCAAAATACCTGCTATAGCAGGTGTTAAAAAAGCTTAATTATCAATAGTGATAAATAAGCAGCTAAGTTGCATCAGAACATAAGGTTCTAACACGTTTAAAAACTGTTTCAATTCCCATTGCTGTAGAATCGAGGATAAGAGCATCATCTGCCGGCCTTAATGGCGCAACAGCACGATCACTATCTCGAACATCCCGCTCGGAAATTTCTGTAACAAGATCGGCAAGGTTACTCTCAATTCCTTTTTCTTTCAACTGCTTATATCTTCTCTGTGCACGTTGTTGCGCGCTTGCAGTAAGAAAAACCTTATATATAGCATCTGGAAACACAACCGTGCCCATATCTCTACCATCCGTCACTAATCCAGGAGGCTGACAAAAATCACGTTGTCGTTGCAATAATGCGGCGCGAACAGCAGGAAGAGCCGCAACTTTTGAAGCTGCATTGCCCGCTTGTTCTGATCGAATTAAGGTGCTCACATCTTCTTTTTCTAATAACACGACTAATTGATCTTTTTCTACGGCAAACACCACATCTAAATCAGCGGCTAATATTGCTAATTTTTGTTCATCGTTTAATTCAATATGATGTTTAATTGCCGCTTGCGCTAATACTCGGTAAATCGCACCACTATCTAAATAATGCCAACCTAAGTCTTTTGCCATAAGTTGTGCAATTGTGCCCTTGCCTGATCCACTCGGCCCATCAATGGTTAATACTGGAATATTAATCATCGAGTTCATCTACATCTAAACCAGCCTTGCTCGCTAATCCAACAAAATCAGGGAAAGAGGTTGCTACATTGGCACAGTCATTAATTTGAATCGTGCCGCCAGCTTGCAAACCGGCCATTGCAAATGCCATTGCAATGCGATGATCACCATGACTTTCTACTTCACCTGAACCAATTAGGCCACCGTGGATAATAATTCCATCTGCTGTTGCTTTGGCATCGACACCTAAAATCTCCAGTCCATCTGCCATTGCTTGGATACGATCGCTTTCTTTAACGCGTAATTCTTCAGCTCCGGTTAATACTGTTTTGCCATCGGCACAAGCAGCAGCAACAAAAATAGCTGGGAACTCATCAATGGCTAATGGTACTTGATCTTCAGGAATATCAATTCCTTTCAATGGCGCATAACGAACTCGGATATCAGCAACCGGTTCACCACCCGTCACCCCTTCATTCGATAAGGTAATATCAGCGCCCATTAAACGAAGAATATTAATCACACCAACTCGGGTTGGATTAATACCTACATGTGTCAATGTAATATCTGAACCTTCAGAAATTGCAGCACCAACCATAAAAAAAGTAGCAGATGAAATATCAGAAGGCACATCAATAGTAGTTGCTGTTAATTTACCACCACCTTCGATCGTAACAGTATCACCGTCGACATCAACCTTATATCCCATGCCTTTTAACATACGTTCAGTATGATCACGTGTAGGTGCAGGTTCTTTTACTACGGTAGTACCTTCAGCATACAATCCTGCTAACAATACACAGGATTTAACTTGTGCACTGGCCATTGGCAAAGTGTAATTAATCCCCTTTAACTGACTACTACCATTAATTTTCAAAGGTGGTTTACCTTCATCACTATCAATGGATGCACCCATCTCAGCCAGCGGATCCGTCACGCGTCGCATAGGTCGACCAGATAAAGAAGTATCGCCAGTTAAGGTGCTTACAAAATTTTGGCCTGCCAGTAAGCCACTTAACAAGCGAATTGAAGTCCCTGAGTTACCTAAATAAAGGTCTTTATCACTCGTCTTCAATCCATGCATACCAACACCATGAATGGTGACATTTCCTGCATCAGGACCTTCGATTTCAACACCCATAGCACGAAAAGCAGCTAGGGTAGCCAATGCATCTTCACCCTCTAAAAAGCCGCTAACTTTAGTAACACCTTCAGCAAGTGAGCCCAACATAATGGAACGATGAGAAATTGATTTGTCGCCAGGCACACGCAACTGACCTGTTAAATTTCCTCCTGGCTGAACAATATATTTTTTCTTAAGCTCACTACTCACGCTTTCAACTCCACTACTAACTCTAATTTCACTAGATTAAATTTCACTATTATCAATTAAACCCGGTTCATTAAACCGAGAATCACGTGCTTGTTTAGCACGCTCGAATACATCAACCAAATAATCGCCATCTTGGTTCTCTATCGCGGCTTCTATCTTATTTAGATCCTGTTGATATTGGTGCAATAAACCTAAAATCGCTTGTTTATTTGTTAAACAAATATCTCGCCACATCACCGCATCGCTTGATGCAATACGTGAAAAATCTCTAAAACCACCGGCGGCATATCGCAAAACTTCATCACAATCATCACGCTCAGCCAACATGCCCACTAAATTAAACGCCAGCACATGAGGTAAATGACTGGTTGCTGCCAACACCACATCATGATGTTCAACTTCCATATCAATGACTTCAGCACCTGTTTGTTGCCACATATGTCTAACCGTAGCTAAAGCATCACTATTTGTTTCTGCAACCGGTGTTAAGACCACACGATGTTGTTGATAAAGTGTGGCAAATGCGGCTTCTGGTCCACTGCGCTCAGTGCCTGCAATTGGGTGTCCTGGAACAAACTGGCTGAAATTTTCAGCTAATGTTGTTCTTGCAGCGTTAACTACTTGTGCTTTAGCACTACCACCATCAGTAATGATCGCATTCGGTTTCACATGTCCGGCAAGCTCAGCTAAAACTGGTTCCATTGCTGCCATGGGTACTGCCAAAAAGATCACGTCGGCATTTTTTACTGCATCAGCAATGCTATTGGCTGCTATATCAATCACACCTAAATCTAAAGCTTGCTGACGTACTTCGGCAGTCCGTGAATAACCAATCACCTCTTGAACCATGCCCGCTTTTTTCAAAGCCAAAGATAATGACCCACCGATAAGGCCCACACCAATGATTGCTAATTGATTGATCATAATTTCCGCCCTAATACATCAGCTAATGCTGTTAAGAAACGTTGATTTTCACTTTCTAAACCTATGCTGACTCGAATGTGATTTGGCAAACCATAATTTGTTACCGGCCTGACAATTACACCTTGACGTAATAATGCTTCAAAAACATCATCGCCTTTTTGTTCAACATCAACGGTAATAAAATTACCTTTCGAAGGAATAGCACTAAGTCCTAATTTTTTAAACCCAGCTGATAATTGGACCATACCAGCATCGTTTTTTTGTTTGGTTTTAGCGAGATAATCATTATCATTCACCGCCACCGTTGCGGCAGCTAAAGATAAACTATTTACATTAAACGGCTGACGTATACGATTCAATAAATCAGCAACTTCAGGATGAGATAAAGCATAACCCACCCTCAACCCAGCTAAACCATAAGCTTTAGAAAAGGTACGTGTGATAATGACATTAGAATAGTTTGCCAGCCAATCGATAGAATTTTCAGTTTGCTCACCATATTCAACATATGCTTCATCAATCACCACTAAGGTTTTTGTTGGCACTTTGGCAATAAAAGCTTCTATGTCTTTATTGGCGATATAGCTGCCCGTCGGATTATTGGGGTTAGCAATAAAGATAAGCTTTGTTTTATCGCTAATCATGCTCAACATTACATCTAAGTCATGCCCATAATCTTTAGCGGGTGCAATAACTGCTTGAGCACCAATAGCTTGTGTTACCAAGGGATAGACCGCAAATGCATATTGCGAAAACATGACTTCATCTGTTGGTGAAACAAAAGCACGTGCAATCATTTCTAATACATCATTAGATCCATTGCCTAAGGTGATTTGCTTTGCATCAAGATGATATTTTTCTGCTAACGCGGTTTTTAAAGTAAAGCCATTGCCATCGGGATAGCGTGTTATTTCTTTACTCACTTCATTTATTGCTTTTAAAACTGCCGGTGACGGCCCTAATGGATTTTCATTAGACGCCAGTTTAACGATATCAGTCAGGCCATATTCACGTTGCAGCTCTTCAATTGGTTTACCTGGCACATAAGGGTGAAGTTTTGTCACACAATCTAAAGCTAGATCACAAAAGTTCATGACGGTTCCGGCTTGTTTTTAAATGTATCAATAATAAGCAAGGTCACACCGATGCAAAGTGCCGAATCCGCAATATTAAAAGCCGGAAAATGATATGTACCAAAGTAATTATAGAGATCAATAAAATCAATCACATAACCATACATTAGACGATCAATTAGATTTCCTATTGCCCCGCCTAACATTAAGCTAATAGCAATGGCCTCTAGTCGAGCGTTCGCTGTTAAGCGTTTTAACCAAACCACCATCACAATGCTGACCACAATCGCAATTATTGTAAAAAACCAACGCTGCCAACCACCAGCATTGGCCAACAGACTAAACGCAGCACCCGTATTATGTGCCATGGTGAAATTAAAAAACGGCATGACTGCCACGGTTTCGTATAACGATAACCATGACACCATAAACCACTTTGATGCTTGATCTAAGACCAATACCACAGCACTTAACCATATCCATTTCAACATATTCAGTCGCTTTTAACCTTATGCAAACAAACGTTGTTCGCCGTCACCATCGACATTGTCAATGCAGCGGTTACACAATTCTGGATGAGTAGCATCTTGGCCAACATCTGCTGTTTGATGCCAACAACGATCACAACGGCCATGTTCAGAAGGTGAAAGTACTAGAGATAAACCATCAACAGAGGTCGCAATAGCATCGGCTGGTTTATCTGCAGCTTTTAATAATGTCGCCCGTGAGGTAATCAAAATAAATTTCAATTCTTCGCCTAGCTTTTCTAGTTGACTGAATAATTCAGGCTCTGCATAAAGACTTACTTCAGCCGTTAAACCACCTTTGATTTGGCCATCATTACGTAACGTTTCGAGTTCTTTTGACGTCGCATCACGCACTTCAAATATTTGGTTCCAGAAAGCCAAGTCCAAAGTAGTATCACTCGCTAAAGGCGTTAATGCTTCATACCAGGTATTTAAAAATACCGATTCATTACGCTCACCCGGTAAATATTCCCATAATTCGTCTGCCGTAAAAGACAAAATCGGTGACATCCATCGTGTTAGAGATTCTAAAATATGATACATCGCCGTCTGCGCAGAACGATGACCCACACTGTCTTCCTGCATGGTGTATTGACGATCTTTTGTAATGTCTAAATATAAACTACCCATTTCCTGAGCACAGAAGTTATGAATTTTCTGATAAATCGTATGGAATTGATATTTATCATAAGCCTCAACAATATCTTGCTGACAGACATAGGCGCGATCAACGGCCCATTGATCCAATGCCAACATATCTTCATTAGCCACTAAATCTGTGGTCGGATTAAAGTCAGATAAATTAGATAATAAATAACGTGCCGTATTACGAATCCGACGATATGAATCTGCAGTGCGTTTTAAGATCTCGTCTGACACACTCATTTCGGCACTATAGTCAGAAGAAGCTGCCCACAAGCGAATGATATCGGCCCCTAAGTTATTAGCTACCTTTTGAGGTGCAATAACATTGCCTAATGACTTCGACATTTTTTTACCGTCGGCATCTACAACAAAACCGTGTGTTAAGACTGATTTATAGGGTGCGTTTCCTGTTGAAGCTATCGATGTAAGCAATGATGATTGAAACCAACCTCGATGTTGGTCACTGCCTTCTAAATATAGATCCGCAGGGCGATTTAGATAATCACGTCGCGCTAAAACACAGGCATGTGATACACCAGAATCAAACCATACATCTAAGGTATCGCTTACTTTTTCATATTCTGCTGCATCGTCGCCTAACCAATCCTCTATCTCGGATTCAAACCATGCATCTATACCTTGCTGTTCAACTTTCAAAGCAACCTCTTCCATTAGTTGCATACTGCGTGGGTGTAAATCGCCTGTTTGTTGATGTACAAATAATGGAATCGGCACACCCCAAGTGCGCTGGCGAGAAATACACCAGTCTGGCCTGCCTTCCACCATGCTTTCAATTCGTTTTTGGCCCCAATCAGGCATCCATTGAGTATCAGAGATAGCAGCCATGGCTGCTTGTCGTAGACCATTTTGATCCATGCTGATAAACCACTGTGGTGTTGCACGGAAAATGATTGGACTCTTATGACGCCAGCAATGTGGGTAACTATGTTGAATATCAACATGATTGAGTAATGCTGCTTTTTCTTTTAGTAACTCAATCACATTTGGGTTAGCTTTAAAGACAGATTGCCCAGCAAATACTTCTGTATCAGGTAAAAAACAACCATTGGCAGCAACAGGGTTATCAACTTCTAAATTGTATTTCAGGCCAACCGTAAAATCGTCTTGACCATGGCCTGGTGCTGTATGTACGGCGCCAGTACCAGCTTCGGCGGTTACATGGTCACCTAAAATAACTGGCACTTGGCGATCATAGAACGGATGTTGCAATAACAAACCTTCTAATTTTTCACCTTTACATGTGGCAATTACGTCACCGCTCATGCCATAACGTTCTAATGCTGACTCATACAAAGCCTCAGCTAATAGTAACCGTTCGTCACCACACTGAACTAAAACATAATCATAGTTTGGGTTTAGAGACACAGCTTGGTTTGCTGGCAATGTCCACGGTGTCGTTGTCCAAATAGGCACACTGATATCACCATGACCGGAACCAGTACAGGCTTTAACAAAAGCAGCTTCATCAAGTACCTTAAAACGTACATCGATAGCTGGTGATGTTTTGTCTTCATATTCCACTTCAGCTTCCGCCAAAGCACTGCCACAATCAACACACCAATGAACGGGTTTTACACCTTTGTGCAAATGGTCATTTTTTACGATCTCACCCAAGGTACGAATGATGTCAGCTTCAAAGCTAAAATCCATCGTCAAATAAGGATTATCCCACTCAGCAGTTACACCCAA
>ENA-OSET01005699-OSET01005699.1-sediment-metagenome-genome-assembly--contig:-NODE-5699-length-10409-cov-81.463027_pt1 | contig 10409 bp, 13 predicted proteins | sample MGYA00237882_ERZ534229 | MGnify/ENA primary metagenome ERZ534229 (study PRJEB26408, sample SAMN06266212) | sediment metagenome | isolation source: Hudson Canyon methane seep mesocosm | place...
ATATTTTGATATTGACCTGATTCTAATTGTTTAGGTCACACTCTTTTCAACTGAACATTGATTCATTTGTTTAGCTTCCATGCTATTTCATTTGGTTATTCTGGTACGACTTTTAGAGTACTAGAAAAACTTAGTTTTAATCATAACTGTTTTTTGATGATTTGCACACTAACGATCATAATAAGGGGCGCACGGCTTTTTGCGCGTCCCAACGGAAGCCACGCTTTTTGTGGCTGAAGTGATTTTGATGTTTTTGTTATGCATTTTGACTTCGATAAACCATTGAGGGTGCATGTCATTAAAATCTGTACGAATATTAGAGGTTAGAGAACTAGAGGAATCTAATACAAAGGGGTCACCATTGATGCGTTTGAAAACAACCCAATGCCAGAAGCTTTTACCGCCTTGTTGACTATGCTTTATAGGCAATAATGCCATGTCAGGGAGCTTATTCCACGATTCAAAAGGTCGTTCATCAGCGGATGTGTCGATATCATAATTAGACAACATTTTTCTCACATACTGGGTATCAGACCAGAGTGAGTCATCCTCAGCATAGATACCCATTGTATTCGCTATGGCTTTCATTTCGGAGTAAGTCTTCCCCAGAATATTCGCAACAGAGGCTATCCCACAACCTGTGACTTCTTCTTGTCTTACTGCTTTCATCACTGGTTACTCCTTAAGGCATAACGCCCTGCGTAAACAGTTGGTTTGAAGCGCAGCGGAAACAATCTGGCTCACGAAGTGAGCGTATTTAACACTTTTGTTAGGTTTCATTTTTAGTACGAGCGTCGATGACATACTTTCGTAATTTACGTTCGGAGCGCATCACATGTAGGATATAGATAATTGGTTCTTGGTAGCGAAAAAATATTCTACATGGGCCAACGATAATTTCTTGGTAGTGTGTATTTTCAAGCTCAGGAGGTGTTCTTCCTGAATCTGGAAATTGTTCAAGCCTCTCAACAGAATCAAAAGCTTTTTTAACTAGTTGTTCAGCTGCTGTGACTTTATCTAGTGCTATATATGAGGCAATGTCATTGAGATCAGTTAAAGCGGGTTCAGTCCAAATTACTTGAGCCATTTACTCATTTTCTCACGTGCTTCAGTTTGTGAATAAACATGATTTTCCTGAATAGCAGCTTCACCACGTGCAAGACCTTCAAGTATAACCATGCGATCTTGCATAAAGTTGTAATCTTCAACATCTATTAGGTATGCGGAAGGCTGACCGTGTTCAGTAATAAGAACGGGTTCTTTAGATTCGTGCAGTTCAGCTAAAATTTTAGTTGCCTGACGTTTTAGTGTGGTTACAAGTTCAACTTTCATGAAGTGATACTATTCTATCACTTCGATTAAGGCAAGGTATATTTGAAACCTAACGCCTAAATCAGATGCCGTTGGCAAATGTTCGATGAACTCTGATAAAGCACTGAATTTGGATACATTATGACCTTTGAAAACGAACTGCGCTGCCAACTGTCAGCTGGATTTTTTTGTTATAATCTTTCAACCCAATATCCTGGTTTTCTACTATTGTGCATAACTGCTACAACGAACACAGTATTTCCATTAAAGCGATAAATTATTGAGAAAGGGAATTTACTTAGCAAAAATCTACGAAAACCTTTTTTAAACTTTGGCCAAGTATTAGGAAGTTCAACTATTGCTTGATATGAGGTTTCCAGTTCAGTTAAATAGTCCTCTCCTAGACCTTTGGCTTGATTTTGGTACCAGATATAGGAAGACTTTACTTCTTTTACAACATCAGGGTGAAACGTAATTTCAGGCATTTTGTCCTGTAACTTCATTTTTTATTTCACTCCATGAAACTCCCTTTACCGTTCCAGTTTCAAGATCAGAAAATCTTTTTTCTACTAATTCAGCCCATGCATTGTCAACACTTTCATCATGCTTTATCTCTAGTGAAGAAATAAGACAATGAGCCACTAAAGCTTTTTCACCAGAAGTAAGTTCTTCAATATTTTCGATTACTTGTTTCAATACAGCTGACATTATAGTTCTCCAAAATATTAATTTAACTCATTCTAACATGTGAGCAGACCCAATTCACTTTCTTGATTATAACGCGTTAATAAGTGGCCGCCGCTTTTTGGAGGTCCAAGCCCATGCTTTTTATGGGCGAACTTGATTTATTTGTTAGTTGTTTAGTGGTGCACATTTCTTAGTGCTTCATAGTATGTTCTTTGTACCCACCAGCGATTTTCCCCGGTTGATATTTCAAGAGCTTGTTTTCCTAGAAAATCGTTGTCAGATTTATATAGCAGAGACAGTTTTTCACCTTTCTCATTGTCAATATTATATATGCTGGCTAGCGCGTCAGCTCGAAAATAGTCTTTTTCTTCTTTATCTTTTAATATTGCCTCTAAAGCAGGTATGGCCTCGGAATACTTGCCATTGCCTAAAAAATGAATTGCATACCTTCTTAATTTCATTTCTTTGTTTTGTATTTCTCTTAGTACTATAAGGACTACTTTTTCGCCAGAAAGTACCAATGGGTCAATAAGCATGTCTTCTGCTTGTTCGGTTGTGTCCATAAAGTCTATGAATGCATCTTCAGGGCTTTGAAATATTAAATGCACCCTCAATAAACCAGGCATTAATAAGAGTGCAATTACTAAAATAGGGATAAGAACAAAATATTTTCGCATATTTATTTTTTACAACTAACGATCTAGTTAAGGGGCCGCAGCGTAGCGGAGGTCCCGTGAGCGACAGCGGGTACACTTGAACTTTTTGTTAGTGGGGGTGACTTAGTGTTCGATACTGATTTAATCGTAGAACATTGGATGTTTGTTTTAAGCTTCATGCTTTAGTGTTATCTCCTTATCTTTAATTAATAGCCTGGTATTCTGGCTTTTAGTTTTTTGCACTGAATATCATATTCAGTATTTCAGCTTTCCTTGCCGAACAATTTATTAGCTCTGTTTCAGGCTCAATAATTACAAAGCATCATAACTGTTTTTTTGTGGCTTGCACACTAACGATCTAGTTAATGGGCCGCAGCGAAGCGAACGACTTGAGTGCATTGTTATTCATGAGTCCCTTTCAAACCCTTTATAACAAAAAAAATAAACAAAGTAGAAATTAATAGGTAAGTCATTTTGATTGGTGATAACCACGATCAAGATGTAGGTATCAAACTAGCACGTCGTGCAATGGAAGAGCCTTTACGTCAAATCGTGACTAATGCCGGTGATGAAGCTTCTGTTATCTTGAATGAAGTCGCAGCTGGTAAAGGTAACTTCGGTTACAACGCAGCAACAAGCGAATATGGCGACATGATCGAAATGGGTATTCTTGACCCAACTAAAGTAACGCGTACAGCATTGCAAAATGCCGGTTCTGTTGCAGGTTTAATGCTAACAACTGAAGCTATGATTGCTGAAGCACCTCAAGAAGCTGGTGCAGCTCCAATGCCTGATATGGGCGGCGGTATGGGCGGTATGATGTAAACATTCGTTTATAAGACTAAGCAGTATTAGAAAAGCTCGCAGACCTATGGTTTGCGAGCTTTTTTATTGCTAAGTAACATTTGACTTAATCAACCCAGCCTGAAATGGTTTAATGAATCAAGACAAGCTTTTGCTCGAATCAGAACGTTAGATGCTTGTTTATGTCATTCCCAGTGTTTTCTCAATTCGAGCTAGCGATTTATCGCAATGCATTTCTTTTCCAAGCCGCTCTTTTCCTTCACCTAAGTATTTAGATACTGCTAAGGCAAGATAATTTTCAATATAGTCTTTAAATTGCGAAAGCACTTTTTTATGTGCGTCATCAAATAAGTTTTCTTTTGAATCTAAAATACAGATAGTGCCAAAAACATCTCCATTTGGCCAAAGAAGAGGAAAGCCTAGATAAGAAAGCATTCCTAGTTTTATATCTGGGTTTTTATCCCATTCTTTGTCTTGCAAGGCATTGGGGACCAAAAGGCTAGATTTTGTTTTAAAGACTCTTTCACAATACAGCCCACTTCCAAGCAAGCATTCTGAATCACCAACTTTATATACATTTCCTTCAGATGAACTAGAAAGAAAGACCTTTATGTCTGGCATCTCAATTTTCATAATTAATGCAGCAGGGATAATGAGCTTTGCAGCCATCAAGGTCAACATATTTTGCCATCCTTCTAATGTGGTTTCTGCTATCTGAATATCATTTAAAGCCATTGTTAATACTACCTTTAATGTTATCTGAACAAAGTTAGAAAAATGAATCAATCATATCTACGAATTGTTTTATAGCAAGAGTGAGATTGTCTGGCTTTGTATCTCATGATATAAACAAAATTTGCTGAGTATTGCCAGTAACAGATAGCAGTATTAATGGGTTTGTTATGTGTTTTAGTACTTGATGCCTGATGCATTTGTGAATGTCATCCAAGTATTCGCAACTTTGGTTCCTGCATCACCAGATATAAATGACCAGCCGTGACCACGAATTTCTGTTTTTACAATGCTTTCAATTGCTGAGACATTTTGGTGCTTGTGAAGGAGAGCATATATCTCGGCGGCTACCGCAAGATGCCTAGCTAATAAAGAACGTTCATTTGCCTCACTTGTAACATCCAGTGAATCTTTAAGGGCGAACGTATAGTCAGTCAGCTTCTCTAGTATTTCTTCCATGCTCATTTACAAATAAAGGTGAGGCTAATTCCATGGGAAACCTCCCTTTAGCCCTTAAGTTATTACCACACAATTATTTGTAATGAGCAATCTTTGCCAGGATTGGGAGATGGGAATACTGAATTTTTGCATAGTTTTTCTAAGTCGATCTAATCCAAGAGGCCTTGTTTGGGTTAATATTACTGTTTGAAGTCTGATATTAGCAATTTTTGAAGGTAATTATGGCGGTTAACAATTCATTTTCTCAGCAGTGGCAGCAGCTTTTGGCTGGGAACTCTTTACTTGATACGGCAGCAGCGGTGTTATCAGGTAGTGATTATGTGACTCAGTGGGGAAACCGACATGGCGAACGTGCTGGGGAGTTATTGACTTCAGGTGATATCACTACGCTTTATGATGTCGATGGTTATCAGCAACGCTTAAAAGTCGTGCTTGAAGATGTGGCTGATGAAACAGCGCTGCATCAAAAACTTCGTTATTTTCGCCAACGAGAAATGGTTCGAATAATTTGGCGTGATCTTGCCGGCTGGGCAGATTTAGCTGAAACAGTACGTGATCTATCTGCTATGGCAGATGCCTGCATTCGACAATCCTTAGATATTTTGCACCAATGGCAGTGTGAGATTTCAGGAACACCTTGCAATGCTGATGGAGAAGAGCAGCATTTAGTTGTGTTGGGAATGGGTAAATTAGGGGCGGGTGAGCTTAATTTATCGTCCGATATCGATCTTATCTTCACTTATCCTGATAGCGGTGAAACACAGGGTGGGCGTAAAAGCTTATCTAATGAAGAGTTTTTCACTCGTCTAGGTCGAAAGTTTATTCAATCATTAGATAATGTCACTATTGATGGCTTTGTGTTTCGAGTTGATATGCGCCTGCGTCCTTTTGGTGATAGCGGTGCATTGGCGGCAAGTTTTGATGCGATGGAAGATTATTATCAGACCCAAGGCCGTGAATGGGAACGCTATGCGATGATTAAAGCGCGAGCGATTACGGGGTCTGAGTTGGGTAAAAAAGGCATAATGGATCTTCTTCGCCCCTTTGTTTATCGTAAATATCTCGACTATGGTATGTTTGATGCGCTACGTGAAATGAAAGGCATGATTGCCGGACAACTTCATAAAAAGGGCATGGAAGATAATATTAAGTTAGGCAGTGGTGGTATTCGGGAAATAGAGTTTATTGGCCAAGTTTTCCAGCTTATTCATGGTGGTAAAGACAAGCCTTTACAACAACGCCCCATCTTAACGATTCTTGATTGTTTAGCTGAACGGAACTGTCTGTCTGTTAATGCCGTTGAAGATATGAAAAAGGCTTATGATTTTTTACGCCGGACAGAACATCGCATTCAAGCATGGGCTGATCAGCAAACTCATTTATTACCTAAAGATGATGAAGCGAGAACACGTATCGCTAGTTTGATGGGTTTTACTGATTGGGATAGTTTTTCAACTGTTTTAGTCGAACACCGTCAGCGAGTACAAGCTCATTTTGAGCAAACCTTAACAGCGCCACAAGCTGATGCAGAAGCAGACAATAAGGTGTCATTATTAAATTCAGATGATGATGCCAAACTACAGTATCTGCAGGAGTTAGCATACTCCGATGCAGAGGCATGTTTAGATAAGTTGGATACTTTACTGACATCACATACCTGTAAAAATTTAGGTAATACAGAACGTGAACGTTTAGAAAAGTTATTACCGTTATTAGTGCAGGCCGCTGCCAATGTTAGTAATTCAGACATCTGTTTGACTCGCTTACTATCTTTATTAGAAGCGATTATGCGCCGTTCAGCTTATATGTCTTTATTGGTTGAAAACCCGATGGCGTTATCTCAATTAGTTAAGTTGTGTGCTGCAAGCCCTTGGATTAGCAATCAGGTAACACGCCACCCAGTATTGTTAGATGAGCTCTTAGACCCTCGTACTTTGTATGAGGTGCCAGCAAGGGCAGAGCAAGAAAAAGCATTAGAGGAATCTCTCGCAAGCGTCGATAAAGCTGATTTAGAACAGCAAATGTATTTATTACGAGAGTTCAAGCAGATAACGTCATTGCATGTTGCAGCAGCAGATGTAACAGATGTATTGCCTTTGATGCGAGTGGGTGACCAATTAACAGAATTGGCCGAAATTCAGTTAGATAAAGTGATGCAGTTAGCATGGCGACATTTAGTCACACGACATGGTCATCCACCTTGTACTGATAATGATGATTTAAACCAATGTGGTTTCACGATATTAGCTTATGGAAAATCTGGTGGTTTGGAATTAGGATATGGATCAGATTTAGATTTAGTTTTTTTGTTTGATGATGCCGCGAATCAAGGCGAAACAGATGGTGAACGACCAATAGATGCCTTAATGTTTTATACCCGATTAGCTCAGCGTATGATCCATTTACTCAATACGGTCACTGGTGGCGGCATATTGTATGAAATAGATATGCGACTTAGACCAAACGGTACCTCAGGTTTATTGGTGACCGCAGTATCAGGATTTGAAGAATATCAAAATACAGATGCATGGACATGGGAGCATCAAGCCTTAGTTCGAGCACGATGTGTTGCTGGAGATGAGAATTTGACCCAGAAAATAAATGATATTCGTCAGCAAATTTTGGCTAAAAAACGTGATCACGATATGTTGATAACAGAAGTCAGTGAGATGCGTGCTAAAATGCGTGAGAATTTGGATAAGAGTTCCGATCAGTTGTTTGATCTTAAGCAAGGTAAAGGCGGTATCACTGATATCGAATTTATGGTGCAATATGCAGTTTTAGCATGGTCGGAAGCATTGCCTGAATTATTGGTTTATACCGATAATATTAGGGTTTTAGATGCGCTGAGAGACACTGGGAAACTGAGTGATGATGAAAGTAATATGCTCGCAGAAGCGTATCGTTTTTATCGCGGCTTAGCGAATCATTGCGTATTACAAGAAATGCCAGCAGTGGTAGTAATTGCAGATGTAGGAGAATATCCTTCGCAAGTACAAGCAATTTGGCAGCGCTGGTTAGGTTAATAAATAGAATAGTTTAAATAATGAGTGGAATGATAAAATTTTGCTCAATGAATTAGAGATAAGTAGGTAATTATGGCAACACCAACAATGGAAGATAGAGATGGCGTTATCTGGCTGGATGGCAAAATGGTGCCGTGGAGAGATGCAAAAGTACATGTCTTAACGCATACCTTACATTATGGTTTAGGTGTGTTTGAAGGTGTCCGTGCCTACAATACTGATGAAGGTCCTGCTATTTTCCGCTTGCAAGAACATACTGATCGTTTGTTCCGATCTGCCAAAATCATGGGCATGGGCATGCCCTATGATAAAGACACGTTGAATGAAGCTCAAAAAGCAGTGGTGAGAGAAAATAACCTTGAATCTGCGTACCTTCGCCCAATGTGTTTTTACGGTAGTGAAGGCATGGGGATCCGTGCTGATAACTTACAAACACATGTGATGGTTGCTGCTTGGGAATGGGGCTCATATTTAGGCGCTGAAAATATGGAAAAAGGGATTCGTATTCGAACCTCTTCTTTCACCCGTCATCATGTCAATATCACCATGTGTAAGGCCAAAGCAAACGGTAACTACATGAACTCAATTATGGCATTACAAGAAGCTGTAGAGTGTGGTTATGATGAAGCCTTATTGTTAGATGCCAATGGTTTTGTTGCCGAAGGAAGTGGCGAAAACTTCTTTATGGTGCGTGATGGCGTTTTATACACACCAACACTCACATCTGCTCTTGAAGGAATTACGCGTGAAACAGTAATGACTTTAGCTAAAGATATCGGCTTAGAAGTTGTTGAAAAACAAATTACACGTGATGAGGTTTATGTTGCTGATGAAGCCTTTTTCACTGGAACAGCTGCAGAAGTAACGCCTATTCGTGAGCTAGATAACCGTAGCATCGGTAATGGTGGTCGCGGTCCAATCACCGAGCAATTACAATCAATGTATTTTGATCAGGTTTATGGTCGCAGTGCCGTTTACCAAAACTGGAACTCGTTAGTATAAAAAAGAGTTAACCACAGAGGCACGGAGTTCACAGAGTAAAGATATTATCTGAGCTTTACTGTTGAATTTAAAGTAGTCTCAGGAATATGTATTGATACCTCAGTGTCCTCTGTGTCTCTGTGGTGAATTAGAAATAGAGAATAAATTTAGAGGGTGTAACACATGGCAGGTCATAGTAAATGGGCAAATATTCAGCATCGTAAAGGCGCCCAAGATGCTAAACGTGGGAAATTATTTACTAAATTTATCCGTGAAATCAGTGTTGCAGCTAAAGAAGGTGGCAGTGACCCTGTCAATAATCCACGCTTACGTGCTGCGATTGATAAAGCTTTAAGCGGCAATATGACTCGCGATGTAATTGAACGTGCAACTAAGCGTGGTGCGGGCGAGCTTGAAGGCGTGAGTTACGCTGAAATCATTTACGAAGGCTATGGTCCAAGTGGAATCGCGATTATGCTGGACTGTCTGACTGATAATAAAAACCGTACTGTAGCTGAAGTTCGCAATGTCTTTACTAAACGTGGCGGCAATATGGGTACTGATGGCTCTGTGTCATATTTGTTCAGTAAGAAAGGTATTATTTCTTATGCTGAAGGTACGGATGAAGATGTTGTCATGGAAGCTGCACTAGAAGCCGGTGCAGAAGATATTATTACCAATGATGATGGCACTGTTGACGTGTTTACGACGCAAGCTGATTATGCGGCTGTAAAAGATGCATTAGATGCGGCTGGTCTAGAAGCAACCTCATCAGAAGTCACTATGCACCCTGAAACAACCGTCGCTTTAGATGTTAAAGATGCTGAAAAAGCATTAGCAATGATTGATGCCTTTGAAGATTTAGACGATGTTCAAAATGTATACACTAATGCTGACTTCTCAGATGAAGTTATGGCTCAACTAGCCGGCGAATAAAAATGATCTCTTATTAATGACACGTATCTTAGGTATTGATCCCGGCTCAAGGAAAACGGGTTTTGGCATTATCGAATTAGATGGCCAAAAGATACATCACGTTATTAATGGCCGTTTGATGGTGGGAGATGGAGACTTCCCGGATCGTCTACGACAAATATTTGAAGGTTTGACCGACATTATTCAGCGTTATAAACCTGATATGGTTGCCATAGAAAAAGTATTTTTACATAAAAACCCTGATTCGGCTTTAAAGTTAGGGCAAGCACGAGGTGCGGCAATTTGTGCAGGCGTTAGTCAGAACTTACCCGTACATGAATATACGGCTACGCAAATTAAAAAAGCAGTTGTAGGCAACGGTCATGCAAAAAAAGAGCAGGTTCAATATATGATGTCAGTGATTTTAGCCTTACCTGAAATGCCTGATGAAGATGCAGCTGATGCTTTAGCTTGTGCTATGACTCATGCTAACCATGCCCCTGTTGATGGGAAAATAAACTCTAAATTACCGGAAGGTATGCGAACATCTCGTTCTCGTCGTGGTGGGAGATATGGACGATGATGTTTTTTAACTTCCGTAGTTTTACTCCAACTCCGTCATTCCCGCGTATGCGGGAATCCAACGATAGTGGCAATTTAAAATGTCCATGGATCCCCGCATACGCGAGGATGACAAAAAATGAAGATCGAACAAAGGTTGAGCAATGATAGGAAGACTGCGTGGCATAATCCTAGAAAAGCAGGCACCAGACTTGGTACTTGATGTGCAAGGTGTCGGTTATGAAGTGGCGGCGCCAATGTCGACGTTCATCCATTT
>ENA-OSET01005700-OSET01005700.1-sediment-metagenome-genome-assembly--contig:-NODE-5700-length-10407-cov-8.325750_pt1 | contig 10407 bp, 8 predicted proteins | sample MGYA00237882_ERZ534229 | MGnify/ENA primary metagenome ERZ534229 (study PRJEB26408, sample SAMN06266212) | sediment metagenome | isolation source: Hudson Canyon methane seep mesocosm | place: USA:Hudson...
ATGAGACCAATTTATTAAGTGATTGAAATAGCATTATATTATAGTTGACCAACCAGTCAAATATATTGAGTGATGAAATTGTAGTTCGAGAGATATACGCCACTATAAAGCTCACTGTTCATACTGTTTCAATACATAATATTTTGGTCGTTGTTATTGCCGTTATAGTGGTTTTTGTAACATCTGTTAATGCTAAGGCATCTCTTTTGTGTAAATGTTCTTGGTCTATATTGACTTCACCTTCAAGGACAAAAAAGTAGCAATAAGAATGTTTGAATTGTGTGATGTAATTTAAAGTCACACCTTCATCAATTTCTGCCAATGAAATAATCGCATCTTGTTGTATTGATACTGCATCCGTATCTGATTTTAGAGGAGATACGATGGGTAAGAAGGTATTACGTAACTTTTCAGGGTCGAATGTTCGCTGCTCATACCTTGGTGAAACGTCTACCTTATTAGGTAATATCCATATTTGTAAAAAATTCACACGTGTGTGGAAAAGCACTTAACTTGAGAATCGTGATCTTATCTAAATCAGTAGGTTACAAAGTAACTTGATAATGAGCTTATTCATAAAAGGACATTAACTACGATAATTTTCGTGAAAAAGACACTAATTATGATAATTTACAGATTGATAATTTTAGGGTTTTATAGGTACCGTTTCTCTCTGATTTAATATGTGCATGAGGGGTATCTTACATGATTACCGGCCTTATTTCATAATTAAAATGTTACATTTTATATTTTGAATACGATACGAAACCAATGGCTTACAGCATGTTTTTAAATAAACAACTTATATGGTAAAGCTGTCTTTCAGTGGAGATATAAATAGGTTATTATTTATCTGACGGGTATTATTTATCCTGTTACTATTACCTTTAACTATATAAAATTATGGATAAGGACTAATAATGGAGTATCAAGTTGAAACTGCTTGGCTTAAGCCACCTCAGCAAATTGGTGGCTTAGATCACCTCGGTGTCCAAGCCCCTTGTATTCAGATATATAGTCAACTTCTTCCTGGCATCACAAACGTTACTGATAGGGCTCGGTACTACAGCTTTTATCCTTGGTTACTATCTCAATTTGAAAAACAAGCTTGGCGCTCTGAAGATGAAGTACTTTTAATGCTTCGTAGAGCTGAATGCTTATTGACATTAATTTCATTACAGCACCATCATGATTGCGATGATGGTACAGAGGACCATCGGGCCGCTATGGTTGGTAGTGAAGCACTAAGTCATGCCATCTCAGCCATTAACTCAGGCGAAACAGTCACTATATCTAACTATTCAGATATAAATGGCACAACTCATAGGTACTTTAAAAATCCTGTCGGTGGTTTAGGGCAATATTATTTTGGTACGCTGTGGGGGTTAGGCTTATTAGATGGTGATTCTCCGAGAGCAATGCGATTACCCAAGGGGACAGGCACTAAGTTAGCTGAGATCGTTGACCAGTATGTGCCTACTGATATGTTTATAGAAGCATTAAAATCAGATTCAGTTAATAAAAATACTCTTGTTAGCCTATCAGCATTTTGTCCGTGCTCACTTTCTGATGCAAAAGCAGAAGCAGATGCTCTCATTGGTATTATGCTTCAAGGATGGACTGCACTGAATCCCAGTGAGGTCGCAAGTGAAGAAGTGATTCATGCAAGTAGTTCTCGATCACACAGCTTAGCCTATCTATGTTTATTAGCTGATTCAGCATTTGAAACCGAAACTACTTTTGATATACATTCCTTTCGAGCGATGAGCTATACCATCAGTAGCTCTACGAATGAAGAGATAACATTACCCGAATCTATATCAAGTACGGTGACCGATTGGCAGGCATACCAAAGAAATGAGCTTCTATCCATTGCTTTACAGGGGGTATTCTTTTCGATACTAACGATGGCAGACAATAATTCTGAGAGATTTCATAGCTCTGAGGAATTGTGTCACTGGTGTTGGCATGAAGGAGCCGGTTCAGAGGCTTTAGGTTTATTTGAATCTTCTAAATTAACAACTTCAGATTGGTTTAATGATATATCAAATCAACTTCCTAAATTTTCTGATTGGCAACACGATTTACATGAAATCCAATGTATGAACCGTGTGAATTTTCTAACCAATAAGAAGAGCATTAAGAAAGGTGAACTTACTACCATAGTTAAAGATAGTTTATTTATATTGTCAGCAATACTCTGTAGGCCTGAAAACAGTATGGGGTATGGTGACATAAACTTCCCTGAAGGATATTTATCATATTACCCAGTTAATCTTAGCTCTGTTTTTGATGATTTCACTCAAAATTTATCTGATCTAAATATTAAAGATGCATTATCTAAGTTCACTCAGAACAGGTGTTTGGATTCACATTTACGTGTAGCTATGAGAAAGCTACAACAACAAGGTAAGAACACCTTTCGTTTTGAACCCAATGAACTTGGCTTAATCGTTAAAAGTATTCCTCGTGCAGCCCATACTTCTCCACGGTTTGGGCAAGCACTACGTATTGTTACAGATTTAGGGCTGCTATCTCGAGATAAGGGATTTTTAAAAACGACTAATCAAGGGAAGTTATTTGTGGAGGCCGCGGTATGAACCGACTATCTTTATTTGACGAAATAAAAAGCGGTGGATATGAAACTGCACTGATAACAACTTTCAATATAGATTTCCCATTTTATGAAGATGTGCTTCTTCGTCGAATGAGAGCAGCGGGTATAGATCATCATTTAGTCCTTGCTGACCATAGTATGTGTGTTCAATCTTTGGCAAGTCGTCCTCCTGTTAAGGCAGGGTATCACTATAGCTTAGCTCCGATGAAGTGTCCTGGAGCATTTCACCCTAAAATTCTTCTCTTACTTGGAAAAGATAAAGGGTTGTTGGCCATAGGAAGCCATAACTTAACCTTGTCAGGCTTTGGGCATAACTTGGAAGTAACCAATGTGCTTAAATTTCATCGTAAACACAACCGACAAACATTGGATGTTTTTCAAACAGCACTTGCTGCATGTGAAACTTGGTTAACAGATTACGGCTATGATTTACCTGAAGGTATTATCGATTCATTTAAGAAAATTCCTGCATTATGTACATGGCTTACTGATGAGCCAGAGGTGCAATTAGATAAAATTCAGTTAGGCTATACAAGTGCCAGTAGATCAAGCTTATGGAGTCAGGTTCAACCTTTATTACCTACTTCACCCTCATTGGTCTTTGGACTTTCTGCTTTTTTTGATAAATCGTTAAGTTTTCTAAGTACACTCACAAATTTAAAACCAGATAACTTTAAGATCGCTATTCAAAAATCGACTGTAAAGGCTCCTTCCACCCTAATTGATTATGATGTGGACGTGTTAGATAGTGAATCATTATTAGAAAAAGTGAAGGATGATAGCTACGGTTATGTTCATGCAAAATTACTTTATATTCAATCTAAGCAAGGCTCAGTATTAATATCTGGTAGTGCTAACCTTAGTGCGCCTGCATGGCTTGCTAATGGAAACACATCAAATGCCGAAGCAGTGTTAATTCGTCAGGATGAATATGCCGACGACTCATTCATTAATTTAGGCTTCAATAATATTGATAATGGTCAGATGGTAACTGAACTTCTTCCAAGTAGTGGGGAAGAAGAGAAAAGTAGCACACAGACGGTAAAGTTTATTCTTTCAAGCTATGAAGGTGGTAAACATATAACAATTCCGTGGGATGGTATGAATCATGAAATAACTATTGGTTATCAAGCTGATTTAAATCATTTCCAATCTATCGACTTTGAAATTAAAGGCGATGCTATTGTCCTTGATGAAAAAGACGTTTTGCAGGGAGAAATTCTCCACATCAACTCTAAGGGAACGATTCTCTCCTATGTGATGATTCATTATGAACAGCAAATAAAAGAATATAGTTCCACCAGCTCTGAGAGAAAATTTCGAATGGCATTGGGCTCTTTAAGTACTGATGCTCCAGATATGAACATCATTTTTGATTGCATCGGTCGCTTAATGCTTGACCCAAAAATACAGCCAGCAAAACTAAGCAAAGCAAGTGTCAAAAAAGGCTCTCAAAGTCATGTTGATACAACACCAGATACATTGATCACTGAGCTTGGAAACCGTAATACGGACAAAGAATCGGGCAGGTTAAAACTGTTTTATGAGGGTGATATAGCCTTAATTTTGAATACATTAATATTTTCGATGAGTACTGAAAACAGTGGCCGGTCAGGATTGAATGAGGATAAATACGGACGAAATGAAGAAGAGACGGTTGGTAAAGATGATGAAGAAACCGAGCAGTCCTTAGAAAGTATTGCAATTCAGCATAATCTGGACAGTTTAGCCGAATCTTCTAATCGAAAATTAAAGTCTGTTCTTATAAATCTTGATGAATACTTAGCTTCACATGGCACAGATGGTTGTCATGCAGCATTAGGTATTACTGTCTTTATATTTCATTTAATGAATGAAAAAGAGTCATGGGTTGAAGACTCAATACTGACTGATTTGTTTTCAATCCTATGTAAGTATCTATTCACGGAAAAAGATTATATTTTCACATCAGAGCTTGATGATGATGATTTTTATAAATCTGACGAATGGGGTCGATTGCTTGGTTATGCCATTTGGTTGGCTTATAAAGCTGGTGTAGTAATGAGAAATAGATTGCCAGTCTCAGCAAGTAGCGATCAAAAGAGCATATTAAGATGGAAAAATTCTTGTTGGCTGTACTTCGCTCAAAGGGTAGTGTCGGATGATATGGTTAAATCAACAGCGGGGAAACTCTTTACTGATTCACGATCAGAGATAATGCAAAGCTGGTTCAGTGCTATGGTTCGAACAGGCCAAGATCTTCAAAACCATATATTCTCAGAAGACTCTGGCTTTAGTTTCGCAAGCTCACCTGTCAAATCATTTGAAGGTTACCGTTTAGTTGTTGAGGTTCCAGAGAAATATATAAAAATGGCTACAGTCTCAGAAGCTGGAAAAATCAACCAATATTTAACAGAAGCTCTGAATATTGTTTAGTGAAACCTACCATGTTCACTATGGTTAGCGACATGTGTCGTTAACGATTAAAACGCGATTTTTTAAAGAGTTATAGTTACAGAAATAGTTAACAGTGTGTTAATTATGGAGAATATATGCGAAAACCTAAATCAGTTAATGGATTAGAAAAGTTAGGCAATGTACGTTTGTCGGATTCATTTTATATGCGTGAGTTTTTGTATAGTGAGACGGCTAATATTCATGGGATTCAAAATATTCCAGATAATCCTGATTTGGCCATAGAGGTCGGTCGTAAGTTATGCAAAGAACTTTTAGAGCCATTAAATACGACTTTTGGTCGGATCGCTATTCGGTCATCATTTCGTTCTGCAGATTTGAATAAATTTGCTAATGAACATGGTCATAACTGTGCAAAGAATGAAGATAATTACGCTGGACATATATGGGACCACCTTGATGCTGATAGCTTAAAAGGTGCAACGGCATGCATTGCTTTACCATGGTTTACATCACGATATGAGAAGGGCGCTGACTGGCGGGCACTTGCATACTGGATCCACGACCATCTACCGTACAGTGAGTTGGAGTTTTTCCCTGCTATTTGTGCATTCAATATTAGTTGGCATGAGAAACCTAAAAAGAGAATTTATAGCTATATATCGCCAAAAGGATATTTGCTTAAGGATGAAAAAGGAATAAGTGGAAAGTCAGAAATGTACACTGATTTTCCATCGTTATTAGTCAGTGATAAACAATTTCTTGAATAACTGATCGACTGAATTTATTCTTTCAAACTTACCTTTATTTAACTTTCGGATATTAGGCCGTTCGGCCTTATAACCATCACTATTGGCTTTACTGTGTCGGGCCACAGGTTCTTTTTCTATATTAGGAAGTGGTTTACCAGCTTTATCACCAAAGAAGTAAAAGGGACCTAACTCAAGAGTTTCTTTATCAAAATATATCCAAATAACGCAGCCGGAGGGTTTTTCTGATAATTTTAAATGGAGACTTTGGCTTGCTGTCTTACTGCCAACGAAGGATGATTTTAATTGAATATGTCTAAGGATTTCACTGTATTCAATGATAATGTCATAACCTGAGTTATCGACTTCAGGTTTAGATACATCTATAAGCACTTCATTTTCTTGCCAAGAAAACTTAAGCAATTCCCCTATGAAAAGATGTTCAATTAATTTCTCATGGTATGATGAATTCATTGAGTCTTTTGTCATTTTTAAATGTATGCGAAGGGTGGTAACTTTCAACTAAGCCAGTACTCTCTTGCACTGCCTTGATGATCTCAAACTGCTTATTACCGGTTTTAGCAAGCCGGTATAAATTTTGTTTTAATGCAAGTTCGATGTATTTTCTAAGTTCGTCCTTTAGCCTCGATGAATTTTCGAAGATACTACCAGATGCGATAATGACTGGAGCATTACAATATTTTACTTCAGAGTCTATCGTAAACATTTTTTTGTGTTCATCATGAATAGTTAACTGTTCTAATGCCTGAACAGAGTTTTGATTTTTCAGGTTAAATAAGTTGTAAATCTTTATTACTCCACCTGTATATTCCTGTGAAAATAATTTTACAAGGCTATTCATAAGTGGATCTATCTTAAATTTCAGATACTTTTCATTAGAGCCTGGCTCCACGAAGAATGGTAATGATTTTGACTTTAAATAATCAGTTTTATCTTCGTTATTTGATGGTACTGCACTACCTGGATTGAGAAGAACAAAGTTTGCTAAAAGGTCCCAACTGTCACCAAATTGTAGAATAGTCTGATCTCGGAAAGATATATTTGGACTCTTATCATCCCATCGACAAAAACATTGCATGTATTTCTTACCTTAGGCTAACAAACTGGATAAAGTACTACTCAGTAATCATGAGGTAATATTAACCTAAGTTATTTAATCAGGAACTTTTATTTTCAATAACCTCAATGTCGACTTCAATTTATGTGTATACCTAAAAATATTCTGAGAAATAGAACCGTAAATGCCCCGGCTATTTAAAAAAGTTAGCACTTCAGCAGGGGGCACTTGATATATTTTTACCCACCGGTTTAGTGACCAATAGTTTTTAAGAAAATGGATACAGTCAGCCACTTCATACCTGCCTGCAGGTCGATTAGTTTTTACTGGCTTTATAATTTCGTGATTAATTAATAACATTAACTCATCCATATTGATGACCAACATTGAGCAAAGTGTTTTCATTGATATTTTGTGGTTTTGGTTTGATTGGTGAATCAAGTTCTTTATTAAAAAACGTAAAATGACAAATTCAGAAACAACAAATCGCTCTAATATTGTCTTTGAAATATCGCCAGATATTTTTATATTTATATTTCGTTTGAAAATCCCTAACAGAACATCTTGCATCTCTGTATTGAAGAAGGGGAACAACCATTCGAATGAAGTAAGTTTGGACAAATTTGATTCTTGAGTTTCCTCCTGTAAGCTATCAACAAATAGTTTCAGTTCCCTTAGATCGTAAAGACTACTATTTGGCCGAGTATTTTTATTAAGTCCTGTAAAAACACCATTACGAGCCAGAGTTACGGACGTATTTTTCTCACAACCTATAATTCGATCAAGTCCAACAATATTCGTTTGGAACTGCATGTCTCGATCTGAATTTTTATCTGGTAAGCGTGAGGGTAGAGTAGAAAGCGTCAATGACTGCAAATTAGCTGCAGGTTCATCACTGACACCATTAAGGTCAAGTGCTGAAATAGCCCAGTCATATGACTTTAGTTTCTCGATTACTGTAAGTGCTGGTGAATTGATGGCGGCTACCCCAAGCTTTTTCACTTCTCTTCTCTCAATAGCGCATTGTGATAACCACTCTCTGCCGTAATCATCGTCTGTTAGTAAGCTATAGGCATTTTCTAAGATTGGAGCCCAATCTACAATTACATTTGGTAAGCGCTGTGTAGAGTCGAGTAATTCATCAAAAGGACGAATAATTCTTTGTGCTGCTACCATTAGATCATGAATGTAATCTTTCTGACTATTAGATGTTAAATACTCTGAAAGATAGCTTGGAATGCCTTCTTGTTTATCTTTACTCATCTTCTTCCATGAAGAGCCACAAACAGAACAACCTCGTCCGAATAAACCATCTTTCCATTTAAACTTCTCATTACAGCATGTACATCGATGAAGAAGAGGCTGTTGATGTTCAATGCAATGCGTAAATGGTAAATAACACCAAGTTGAGTGGTGATAGGGCTTTACTATTAAACATAAAGGGCATAGTTGTACATGGTTAACAGCCACAGATGAGAATACATTTCCAGAGTTACGTGCAAATATAATATCGTTAGATGGTAAAAAATAGTGTTTGTCGAGTATTTCTTTATGACCAGTAGCATAGTGTAGTCTCTGGATTAAAGAAGAATCATCGGTTCTAATCGTAAGTAGGCTTGGCCACCCTAATGCCGACATGAAGTTAGAAGGGGTGCGCCAGCCATTAACTAATGCTAATCGTAAGACATAACCGGGTAAGCTTTCATCAGATATAGGCGCTGGACGTATAGGTAGTGGTGTCACTAAATTATTCAACTATTATTACCGGAGCTAATATACCTATTTACTTCTTTTAGTGATAAATCAAAAGGGTTTTTATTGCCGTCAAATGTTGCGTTGGCTTCTAAAAACGCCTTTGAAAAGTGAATAAGAGTTACTGTTTCATTTTCGTTAACAAGCTCTAATGCTTCACTAAGCAAATTCGCAACACGTCCATTAAGCCCCTTCGTTGCCAAATGTAATCGAGCCAGCATTTCGTCAGATGATAAGTTTATACATGACACACTACCGAGAGCCCGCTGATAGCCAGTTATAAGCTTTTTCCAAGCTACGGTATTGTGTTGTGGAGGCTTAATTTCGACAGTCCTACGTGAGCGTCTAAATAACTGATCTTTTACATCTGTTTTAGATTTAGCATGCAATAACCTTGTTGATTCAGGCAGACCGACCAAGATAAAGGGTATGGATGTTTTATCCATAATCGATTTAATCAAATCAGCAAATTCTTGAACTCTGGCTGATGTGTGGGCGGGGAGTACATGATGGATCTCATCAATGATAATTAACTCCACATTGCAAGATGCTATGTAGTTAATTAGCCTACGACGTAGTTCTCGCACTATACCTTTAGATGAATCAATGTCTGGTATTGCATCTAATAATAAGCCGAGGGCATCTTTAGGAGTTGTTCTCTCATCCAGTGAAATATATAGAACAGGAATATGGGTATATTCATGCGTTTCATTACGGGGAAAAGCTTCAACATATTTCTTTACAATTGTTGATTTACCTGCACCTGATGGGCCAACAAGAAACATGCTTTTAGGTTCAAAGCCAGCTGTCTTATGACAGTTCTGGATAGCAATGTATGCTTCACTAAACGCATCATGTTTGATAGTTTTTGATAAAAAGGTCTCCGTATGTGGCTTCCGAGGAGGTTTATTGCTGGTTAAGTTAGTCAACAAAGTCATAGTCCTCATCATTATTCTCATCGTATGTTGGCTTTAGGCCGATCGATACTCGAGGCTCTTCGTTTGATGAGATTTGATCCTGTGGACCTCCTGCAAATAGCTCATCCACATTAATTCCCGTATCTACGACCAGGTCTATTTCTTTACCCGACTTATTTTTCTTCACACGTGTTTTTATACGGATTGGATTACTTTCAAGCATTGGAAATTTGTCTGCAGGTCTGATTTCTTTTCGATGAGCATTTATTTCGGCAAATGATTGTCTTGCAAGATGTTGAGAATCTACATTTGGAATATTGAGTAATGTACCAGTATTAGGGTTAACAACAGTGATTGCACGGACATCAAGCAAATCAGCTAATATGGTAACTTTAATTTTAGTTGATTCACCTGTCACAAGCTCATCATAAAGCTTTGCCAATTCTTCGGAATGAAAGCGTTCATATCGAAAATAGATACCGTTAACCCGAGTCAAAGTACGTTCTTGTGGAAAGCTCCTAAGTACAGATAACTCATCAATGTCTTTAGGTAAAATAGGTCTCGTAAATCTAATTCCTTCTTGCCATTTCTGATAAGGTGTTTTACCTTTCAGACTGGAGTGTTTCGTTTGGTGGTAATCATTAACAATATAATCGTAGAGCCAGGCATGAAAATCTTGTACTGTATGCGTAGCACTTTTTGCCAAAGTTTCATCTGAGTATTTCGTTGGATCATACTTACCTAAATACCCATCTATAGTCGAAAAGAACCTACTTCGAATCGTACCAATGAAACGCTCAACAAATGGTTTTCCCCAACCGCTCCTGGTCTTAGCCACTTCAACTGTGCGAGATATTTTTGAAAGGAAGCTTTGTGTAACAGCTGAGCGGTAGCCAGGTC
>ENA-OSET01005704-OSET01005704.1-sediment-metagenome-genome-assembly--contig:-NODE-5704-length-10402-cov-4.156223_pt1 | contig 10402 bp, 9 predicted proteins | sample MGYA00237882_ERZ534229 | MGnify/ENA primary metagenome ERZ534229 (study PRJEB26408, sample SAMN06266212) | sediment metagenome | isolation source: Hudson Canyon methane seep mesocosm | place: USA:Hudson...
AGAGACTGCAACGAAAAACTTTATGCCACTGCATTTCCACAGTGCTGCCCTCAAGTTCTTGTATCCCGTGACCAGTTACGATTAAAACAATTCCTTAAAGACCATCAAGATGTTATTTATAAACCTTTAGATGGCATGGGGGGCGCTTCAATTTTCAGAGTCAAGCAAGGTGACGACAATCTAGGCGTCATATTAGAGACCCTCACATCTCATGGCCAGAACCAAATCATGGCTCAGCGATACTTACCTGAAATTAAACAGGGTGATAAACGCATTCTTATTATTGATGGCGAACCCGTCCCTTACGCTTTAGCTAGAATCCCTACCAAAGGAGAGCACCGTGGAAATCTGGCAGCAGGAGGACGCGGTGAAGCACAAGCATTAAGCGAGCGAGATTACTGGATCGTCGATCAAATAAAAGATGATTTAAAAAAGAAAGGGTTATTATTTGTCGGAATTGATGTAATTGGTGATTACCTCACCGAGATTAATGTCACTAGCCCTACCTGCATACAAGAATTAGACAATGCTTATAATTTGGATATTGCCGGCAAGTTAATGAATGTAATCGAACAAAAAATTCTAGCATCCAACCATAACCAAAAGAATAATTAGGGGGGAACATTTTGGCGTCTTTAATAGCAGGATCAGGAGTCAGTGCTACAGATAGATTAAGCTTTACTGTTTTTGTTGCCTTGGCACTCCACGCCCTAATGGTATTAACCGACTTTATTCAAGAAGACCCCACTCCTGCACAACGAACAATGGAAATCACACTATCTCGCTATGATGACGTCGAAAAACCAAAGGAAGCGGACTACTTAGCAGAAACAAATCAGAAAGGTAGCGGAACCCTTCAAGATAAAGCTTTGCCCACGACCGATATCATAGCAACCCAACACAACACAACACCGCAAAAAGCATCGTCACCGGCGGCGCAAAATAAACAGCATTTAGCAAAAAAGAAACCCGTCATCATCACCAAAAAAGCAAACATTCAACGCCCTTCACTATTTGACCGAGCGATTGAATCTACAAAACCTGTTCAGGTTCAACCAAGAAGATCAATACTCGAACGCAGCTTAGAAATTGCAGAACTAGAAGCCAACCTGGACCGACAGCAACAAAACTATGCAAAACGCCCTCGCGTCACCCGACTCACTGCAGCCTCAATGATGAAGGCTGTTGATGCAGAATACGTACTACATGTGGTCAAAAAGATAGAACGTATAGGTAGTTTAAACTTTCCAGAAGAGGCAGGAAAAAAGCTCTATGGTACGCCTAGAATGTCGATATCTATCTATGCGGACGGCTCTATTCGTGATGTTGACATACTACAAAGTTCTGGCAATTTAGTACTTGATTCTCAAACCATTGAAATTATTCGTCGTGCAGCGCCGTTTGCACCATTTCCCAAGAATGTCAGAAAAGAGCGTGACGTCCTGGAACTAATCAGAACCTTTTCTTACAACAAGCGAGGGGTTTCAAGCTATTAAGAAATCAACTTGCCAAATTCGTATTGTCTAGTGATACTAACATTATGCCAAAATTGACAACACCCAAACATAGCAACAGTTTACAAAGTCAGTTCTTACTTTCTATGCCTCAATTACTGGATCCGAATTTTAGAGGGACCTTGAGTTATATTTGTGAGCACGATGAATTTGGTGCTATGGCAATCACGATCAACCGCCCCAGCGAAATAATGCTGTATGAATTACTAGAACAACTTGGCATCCCGGTCACAGCTGAAAACATTAAAGCCAAGAATCAAAATGAAGAACAGCTAATACACATTGGAGGTCCTGTTCAGCAAGACCGTGGGTTCATTCTTCATACCGACAAAAGGGCTTGGCAATCGACCCTTGAAATCAACGAGCATATGCGTTTGACCACTTCGAAAGACATTTTAGAAGCCATTGCCAAAGGGGAGGGCCCTGAGAACTTTCTTATTACACTTGGCTACGCTGGCTGGAGCGAAGGCCAGCTAGAAGAAGAACTTCTAGCAAATGCCTGGCTCAATTGTCCCGCTGACGACGATATTTTATTTCATACTAAGAGCCAGGATAAGTTAAATAAAACAATGCAAAAATTGGGTATTAACTCCAACCAGTTAAACGGTCAAATCGGACACGCTTAACCATGACTCAAAACAATACAGGTGAAAAACACCAAAGCTATTTATGCTTTGACTTTGGCCTTAAACGCATTGGTGTCGCTAGCGGAAATGACCTACTTCAAAAAGGAAACGAGCTAGCCCCAATTCAAGCAAGGGACGGAATACCAGACTGGTCAATCATTGAAAAATTGGTAAAAGAGTGGCTACCCGATAAATTTATCGTCGGCCTTCCACTCAACATGGACGGCACTCAAAGCGATATGTCTTTGCGAGCAACAAAATTTGGTAAACGCTTAAAAGGACGATTCAACAAAGACGTCGAGATGATGGATGAACGACTTTCTAGCTATGAAGCTAAAAGTCAAATTCAAGCTCAAAAAGGTAAACAGCTCGACTTCGGCATTCATTCTGTCGATGGAGCCGCTGCCTGCCTAATACTAGAATCCTGGTTTGCTATGAAGGATAGTCCTAATGCATGAGAATAACCCGCACGATGGCCAAGCAGTCAATGCACTACTTAGCTCGATGGCACAGAAACTAAAACATTATCTACAAGATAAAAATATTCACGAGTACGAACTAGTTGGAATTCGAACCGGTGGTGTGTGGGTTGCAAAAGCAATCCAGCAACACCTAAGTAATCACCAGGAAATTGGCGAGTTAGATATTTCATTCTACCGAGATGATTTTACCAAAGTAGGCTTAAACCCCACCGTTAAACCGTCTAACCTCCCCTTTGAAACAAATAACAAACACCTTATTTTATTTGATGACGTGCTAATGTCTGGCCGTACAATACGCGCAGCCATGAATGAACTATTCGATTATGGCCGACCTGCAAGCATCACACTCGCGGTATTAGTTGATATTGGCCGACAAGATTTGCCGATATCTCCAAACATTGTTGGTGCCAACTTGTCGCTCAAAGAAAATGAGCGCATCAAATTAATCGGACCCGACAATCTTAATTTAGAAATACAAAACGCCCTTTAAGTTGACACTTACTAAGTAGGACACCTTGTCATGCAATCACCGTTACAATTGACTGAATCAGGACGACTCAAGCATTTTTTAACTATATCCGGATTAAGCAAAGCGCTATTAACGGAAATTCTAGACACTGCCGACTCTCTCATTGAAGTGGGCGAAAGGCAAATCAAAAAGGTACCCTTATTGAGAGGTAAAACCGTTGTTAATTTGTTTTTTGAAGCCAGCACACGAACAAGAAGTACGTTTGAATTAGCCGCCAAACGCTTATCTGCCGATGTACTAAATATCAACATCAACACTTCAGCAACCTCTAAAGGCGAATCACTCTCCGATATGCTCAGAAACCTTGAAGCCATGGCAAGCGATATGTTTGTTGTCCGGCATGCTCAAAGTGGCGCAGCACATTTCATTGCAGAGTCAGTAACCCCAGGAGTTGCTATCGTAAATGCGGGAGATGGCTGGCATGCCCACCCAACTCAAGCCATGCTAGATATGTTGACCATTCGTCAAAATAAAGGTCAGTTTGAAGGTTTAAAAGTGGCCATTATTGGTGACATTCTTCATTCGCGCGTGGCGCGCTCTCAAATTCGCGCTCTCAATACCCTAGGTGTTGATGAGGTCCGGGTTATCGCACCCAACACCCTACTACCGACACAAGTTCAATCTCTTGGCGTGACAGTATTCAACGACCTGGAACAAGGTCTAGATGATATCGATGTCATTATTATGCTTCGCCTACAAAAAGAGCGCATGCATGGCGCACTTTTGCCTAGTGAACAAGAATATTTTGAACTATATGGCCTCACTCAAGAAAAACTTAAATGCGCAAAACCTGACGCGATTGTAATGCACCCTGGGCCAATCAACCGCGGGGTTGAAATCGAGTCCGAAGTTGCTGATGGGCCTCAATCCGTTATTTTAGATCAAGTCACGAACGGTATTGCTATTCGAATGGCTGTAATGTCAATGACTATGAGTGGCCAAACTGAAACTAAAAATCTGTTAGCTGAGGCCGCATCATGAAAATTGAAATCACCAATGGCAGCCTGTTAACCACCCAAGGAAAATGGGAGTCATTTGATCGCATTCAAATCAGTGACGGCGCTATTCACCGCATCGACCAAAAGGATTCGTCTTCAGATGCAAGCTTTACTGCTGAAGCTCAAATAGACGCTAAAGGCTGCTATGTATTACCCGGGTTAATCGATTTAAATGCTTCGCTTCGTGAGCCTGGTTACTCTGTAAAAGGTTCCATTGCCAGCGAAACAGCCGCTGCAGCGGCTGGGGGCATCACCACCCTTTGCTGTACACCGGAAACTGACCCTATAAATGATTCTGAAGCCGTCACCAAATTAATTAAAGATTTATCCCAAAAAAGCAATAAATGCCAAGTATTCCCCTTAGGCGCTTTAACCAAAGGTTTGAAAGGAGAACAGCTCTCTGAGTACGCAGCACTTAAACAAGCAGGTTGTATTGCTCTCAGTAATGCTTATCACCCCATCAAAAACCTAGCAATTACTAAACGCTGCTTTGAATACGCCAAAACACATGACTTAAGTGTATTTATAAACCCAATTGAAGCCTCTCTTCATGAAGGCGTTATGCATGACAATCACGTCAGCACAACCATTGGCTTACAAGGCATCCCCAGTTTGGCAGAAACAATTGCTGTTTCTCAATTAATTCAACTCGCTGATACTAGCGGCGTTCACCTCCACTTATCGCAATTATCCGCTGCCGACTCAGTTTTACAAGTAAAAACAGCCAAAGGTCGAGGCATCAACGTCACTGCGGATGTTGCAATTCACCACTTACTTTACACTGACGAACAAGTTGAAAATTTCAACAGTATTTTTCATTGCATGCCCCCCATTCGCTCTGAGTCTGACCGCTTAGCGCTATTAGAAGGCATTAGATCCGGCGCTATTGACAGCATTACTAGCGCTCATCAACCTCATGAAGCTGCAGCGAAACAAATGCCTTTTGGTGAAACCGAGCCTGGGATGAGTAATATTGAATTACTCCTAACAATGGCTGTTGAACTAAATGATCACCATGAGCTACCTTTGACTAATTTTATTGCCGCAATGACTACCCAAAGCGCTAAGATATTATCTCTAGAGAGCCCAAAAATATCCGAAGGCAGTGCTGCCAACCTGTGCATCTTTGACCCTTCAAAATTATGGACTTTAAAAACCGAGAATCTATTATCTAAAGGTAAAAACTCACCTTTAATAGGACAGCAACTTAAAGGTAAAGTAAAAACAACGATATACAAAGGAACAATCGCTTTTAGCGATGACTAAAGTTACGTGAACGTTATAGAACAACGCCCGCATCTAATTGATATCAACCTTATAGACTAAGAGAAATTAAATGTATGAGTCGTTGCGGCTTAACTATCACACCGCAACGCTTGTTACCAAAATTACGCCTAAAGCAAAAAAGCAGGTAACCTGAACTAGCCATTTACTGCGTCTTTCAGTGACTTGCCAGCTTTAAAGCCAACACTTTTACTTGCTTTTATCTCTATTGCCGCACCCGTCTGAGGGTTCTTACCCATTCGAGCACTACGCTCTCTTCTTGAAAAAGTACCAAACCCGATTAAAGTAACTGCATCACCTTTACTCATCGCATTCGTAATTTCATCTGTCATCGCATTAATAATTTCACCAGCTTTTTCTTTAGTGACGTCTGCTTTTGCTGCGATGGCTGCTGCTAATTCTGGTTTCTTCATGGTTTACCTCTATATTATTGTTATTACAAAATTCCCGTCCTAGAAAAGATAGCCTAGTTCCTGATCCTTTCAATTATAATCGTATAAAAAAGGAAAAAAATTATCGACATCTCTGCATTAGATCTAATTTTGAATATTTTACATCGCTGTTTTCTATCTTTGTGTCATTGATCTCACAAACTATCGATCAAGTCATAGATAATCGAACGGTTATCAACTTAACTTTGTATTAAAGCCTATTTTAGGAGTTTATGGTGAATTTCAATCACTTCCGTACCAGTTATAAATGGATTTTATTGTCCCTTGTACTATCAGTCGTTTTAGGCGGCTGTAAAGCAGTCAACCAATTTCTTGTAAAACCCATGCTTAAACCAACAGGCGACAGTATAACACTGCTTGGTGAAGCTCATGTTGTGCCTTGGCAATTGGCATCGGATGACCTTCAGGCCGGTTGTGCGGGCGCAGAAGCAACGGGTGCTCTAGTTATGTCTTTAGGACGAATTACTGAAGAGCCAAATGAATTAGGTGTTTTACTTTATCTTGGTTCAGGCGGCTGTGAAGAAGAGCGCGCTTTTGAAAGCGAACTAACATACCTTCGCGCTATCCGAGCACAGCAACCCGACATGGCTCAAGACGCACTCATTACACAAAAAAGACATCACGTAATAGCCGCTAAACGTTATTTCAAGGCTTGGAACCACCTAATTGCTTACAACATTGGTAATGAAATTGGTACAACTTGCCCAGACCTCGAACAAGAGTTTGACCAAATCGTTTGGCTAGCAGGGTTAATCTCCGGCTTACAAGCATTAAACCACGACATTTTGTCAGGTATTGGTACAGGCGTTCCTAAGAACATAGCCGCTCAAGCAGAACGTGGCGCAGGATGCCTAGATAACAAAGCCTGGTTTGGCGTACCATTAGCACTAAAAGCTGCAATTTGGTCATTACTACCTGGCGCACTACCCGAAGGTGAGAATGCTTGGGAACGCTTGGAACAAGCAGATATTATTGGTGAAAATGCTCACGTCAGGCTTTCGCATGTATTTCATATTATCGCAGCTTATTCAAAAGGCGACATGGAAAGAGTTCGTACTGTAATTAAGCGTCATGCTAAAGAAGTCGAAGAGCATAAACCTAACGCCAAATTTAAACTCTTTGATGCTGCAGCAACCGAAGCAATCAGACGAATTTCTGATCGTATGTGGACAGAAGCTGTTGGGTATCGAACACCCATAGGACAACTAGGCACATTTTGGGACGAAGATGCATCGGCTGACATCGAAACAGTTGACCTAGACGACCTATTTTAACAAGATGTGACGTAGTTCCCTTAAAGCAGCTTGATAGAATTAGATCTACTGCTTTTTGGTAAAATATAATCCTTATCAAGCTAGTCTGCTTGTAATTAATGCCGGTATAATCTACCGGCATTTTTGTTTGTACAAAATAAAACCAATTCACTTTTTTTGGGGGGAAGGAAATCCGTGGCTTCCGATACACAAAATAAACGCTCATCTATCGAGTGGTTTTCATCATTACCAGCCAGCATATTGCTGTTACTCGTTGTTATTTTTAGCACGAGTAGTGATATTCACAACCAAATCCTCCAAGTTGGAGAAAATTTTTGGCCGGGATATTACAAATTAAGAGTTGATCCTGTTCAACCTAACTGTGAACCCAACATTAATGTTGAAGAAAAACTACAAGAACGTCTCGCTCAAAGCCAAGAGGATGACGACTTTGGTCTAGACCTATTTGATGCCGCCCCCGTTGATCCTGCGCTCATTCGAAAATCTATCGAAAATGCGCGCCAAGAATGTGTTTTGAAATTCGAGTCTTACGATGAAGTAAAAGCGAGAATCACACCAACCGTAACGGCATTCAGATCTGTCGAACTATTTGTCTCTCAGGCGATAGGTGTTGGTCTTGCTTCTCAGAAGTTTATTTTGATTATGCTCGTTTTGCTTTGCGCAATGACTGCAACCGTCAAACGTCACCATATCTCAATGCGCCCAGTCATTTCAAAACTTGATCATTACGTTGCTTCTGTTAGTCAAGTTATCGCCAATGCGATTCTGCTGGGCTCTTCGATTGCTTTTCAGACACTTGTTCATTCTGATGGCACAAAGTTAGACCCTGTTGTTGCTATGCTCCACAACGCTTGGGTGTATGGCTTTGGACTGTTATTACTCGTCAGTATTTATACCTTATTCACTCCTTCTAAAGATCTTGAATCGGGTGGAAGCATTGGTCGTGCAGGCCTGGCAATACCTTTATACGCTACGATGATTATGCTCACCGGTACCTTCTTTTTCTTACAAGGCCACAATTCAGGTATTGGAATTTATCTCGATAAACTAATGGATACGGCTGATATATTCTTAAATGTCGGTTTATTTGTCTGGATTGGTATGATGCTAAAGCAAACTCGCTTTGCGCCTTTAGTGCTTGAGCTATTCAAGCCATGGAAAATGCCTCCAGAAATGCTGGCCTTTTTCGTTGTGGTATTAGCAGCTGTTCCTACAGCTTATACGGGTGGTTCAGGTATTTTCGTTATCGCTGCAGGCGCAGTTATTTATCACGAACTTCGCGCTGCAGGCGCTCGTCGCAACCTAGCGCTGGCTGCAACGGCCATGTCAGGCAGTATGGGGGTCGTTCTTCGTCCTTGCTTACTTGTTGTTGTGATTGCTTTCATGAACAGAGAAGTCACCACCGATCAGTTATTCGGCTGGGGTGTATGGGTATTCGCACTGAGCGCCTTATTGTTCTTTACCGTTCTGATGACGCTTAACCGACAAAGTAAAATAGAATTAGCACCTATTTCTCAAGCATTACCTGAAATGATGCGTCAAATTCGCCCACTAGTACCTTATATCATTTGTATGGCGGCCGTTATTTTGTTCTACCGCTATGCTGTAAACGTACAGTTAGATGAGTTCTCAGCTGCACGTATATTACCTGTCATGATGCTTTCTATCTTAATTTATGAGCACTTCACAAAACCTGATTCAGTGAGCGATGATCGTACTAGCAGCGAACCACACAAGGGTATCGAAGCATGTATCAGACATGCTACGAATCAAACCACCGCTGAAATCGGGGCGTTATTACTCCTTATTGGCTGTACCATTTGTTTAGGCGGCATGATCGAACGTAGTGGTATCATCGAACACTTCCCGCAATCGTTTGATAGCATCTGGAGTGCCATGGCGCTGTTAGTCTGCGTTCTTATCGTACTCGGTATGATTATGGAGCCGTTTGGTGCCGTTATTTTGGTGAGCTCAACGATTGCAGGCGTGGCCTATAATAGCGGTATTGACCCTGTACATTTCTGGATGGTGACCTTGGTAGCATTTGAGTTGGGTTACTTAAGCCCACCGGTTGCACTCAACCACTTATTAACACGTCAGGTTGTAGGTGAAAAAGAACTATTGGCTGCTGAAGGTACTGAAGGCACATTCTATCAGCGCCATGAGAGAATCTTAATGCCAATGATCACCATGGGCTCGGCGTTAATAATTGTCGCATTTGGACCATTGATTTTCGGTTATTAACTTCAACTGAAAGTTTAAATAGAATCCTCGCTTCGGCGGGGATTTTTTTTGTCTGGAAGAACACTTCTGTTACTTACGACTCCGACCATAATTTAAATTTAAACTTAATGGCTTGTTTTGCCACAAAGCAGTCTCTAAAGACTAGGAGCAGTATGGCCTAATTGTCTTGATTTCGATCATATCTATAGCGCTATCTACGGAGTTAAAGCGCTATTCTTTTGAACCTAGATAAACCGTTAGCTCTAGAGCAAAAGCACTTCCTGTTTGACTTTCAATAGGACGCTACGAGCTGAATAAAAAGTTAACCTTTTTTGAATATTGATAAATCAATTGCTATGAAAAAAGAGAATCTTTTGACGGTATAGTATTGCAAGCGATGAAGCCCGATATAAATGCTAACTGTTTAGGTGTCTGGGAAGTCTAGTAAGCATTCAAGAAATGAATAAGACTGAACCATTAAAATAACTCTGCATCAATTGTTGGGTCTTCCTCTTGAATCGTTGCTACTTGATTAGGCTTAAGTGCTTCTACCATGTTGGCTAAAGCTGCATTTATTTCTAGAAAGATGGCATCCGATGTTTTTGATGCCGTTAATTGTGTTTCAATTAAATTATTAAGAAACTGCTCTTGATCATCACTAAAGTCTAGGTTGTGGAAGCTTAAACTAATTTTCAAAGTGATATTATCAATTTGTTTTTGTCTTTCACGTTGCAGTTCCATTACGCCATCTTTTACTTGGTCAACAATCTTCTCAGTACTCTTTCGCGCGTCATCTAATTTTTGGCGATTTAATAGCCCTATATAGCCTGAGTCTATTTCAGGAACTAGTTTTGCCAACACATCAATTAACAGCCCCTGTGCGTCGCTCCCTTTTTCGGGCATATTTTTTACTAGAATGGAAAAATGTTTATCATTAAAGATTACACGCTTTCCGAACTCAAAAATACGACCCTTTTCTCGTAATACCTCAAACACTCGATCTTCTATCGGACTACAAAC
>ENA-OSET01005705-OSET01005705.1-sediment-metagenome-genome-assembly--contig:-NODE-5705-length-10401-cov-4.354707_pt1 | contig 10401 bp, 10 predicted proteins | sample MGYA00237882_ERZ534229 | MGnify/ENA primary metagenome ERZ534229 (study PRJEB26408, sample SAMN06266212) | sediment metagenome | isolation source: Hudson Canyon methane seep mesocosm | place...
CATTCATTAGATGTAATGGCCTTTTTCAAAGACCAGATACAATACAGGCTCACTAAAAGCGAGCCTGTATTCATAGTACTTTTAGGTGATTACTCAGCAGCCGCTTCTGTGCTTTCTGCTGCTTCAACCACTTCTTCAATATCACCTGTAGCCACTGATGCACGACCTTCTAAAATCGCATCAGCCATACTTGATGTATAAAGCTGAATTGCACGCATAGAGTCATCGTTACCAGGAATGATGTAATCAACACCATCTGGATTGCTGTTTGAATCAACAATAGCAATAACAGGAATATTTAATTTGTTTGCTTCTTGAATTGCAATACGTTCGTGATCAACGTCAATAACAAATAATGCATCAGGTAAACCACCCATTTTACGGATACCACCGATACTTTTTTCTAATTTTTCTTGCTCACGTGTTAGGTTTAAAACTTCTTTCTTTTTCAAACCATCTAACTTGCCAGATTCAACCATATCTTGGATTGTATCTAAACGTTTGATTGATTGACGAACTGTTTGGTAGTTAGTCAACATACCACCTAACCAACGACGGTTAACGTATGGCATGCCAGCACGTTCAGCATCATCACGGATAGGATCTTGGGCAGCACGTTTAGTACCAACGAATAAGATACGACCTTTTTTAGATGCCAATTTACCGACAAAGTTTAAAGCATCATTAAACATAGGCAAGCTGTGCTCTAAGTTCATAATGTGAATATTATTACGCTTACCAAAGATAAATGGGCCCATTTTTGGGTTCCAGTAACGTGTTTGGTGACCGAAGTGAACGCCTGCTTCTAGCATTTGGCGCATTGTTGTTTTAGCCATTGTATATGAAACCTTATATTATAATGTGGGGTTAAACCTCCACACACCCCAAGTATCGACTAAACTGACTAAGCAGCTAGCACCCCGAGACTCGTGTCGGTGCATGTGTGATTTCGCCTTTAAATAGGCGCGCGTATTATCCCACAAATCGGTTGTTAAAACAAAGTAATATCAATTCACTTAAGCTCTCATTCCATCATTTTCTGGCTGTTGACACTATTTTACGGCACACTATTCACTTAGCTCTCACTTATCAACCACTCTACGGAGCAATTTACCCATGGCTGTTAGTATAAAAACTGAAGACGAAATCAAAAAAATGCGTGTAGCGGGACGCTTGGCCGCTGAAGTATTAACAATGATAACACCGCATGTAAAAGCGGGAATTACTACTGATGGGCTAGATAAAATTTGCCATAACTATATCGTCGATGTGCAAGATGCTATCCCCGCACCATTAAATTATCATGGCTTTCCTAAGTCGATTTGTACTTCTGTAAATCACGTTATTTGTCACGGTATTCCAGGCGATAAAAAGCTAAAAGAAGGCGATATCATTAATATTGATATTACCGTTATCAAAGATGGTTATCACGGTGATACCAGTATGATGTTTCATATTGGAAAAACATCCATTATAGCTCAGCGTATTTGTGCTAATGCCCGTGAAGCAATGCTTATTGGTATTGATCTGGTCAAACCAGGTATTCAACTCGGTGATATTGGCTATGCAATTCAACAACATGCTGAAGCACAAAACTTTTCTATTGTCCGTGAATATTGTGGCCATGGTATAGGTAAGGTGTTCCATGAAGATCCACAAGTACTTCATTATGGCGATCCAGGTACAGGATTAGTGCTCGAGACTGGAATGACATTTACCATAGAGCCAATGGTTAATGTAGGCAAGCGCCATATTAAACAGCTTCCTGACAAATGGACTGTAGTGACCAAAGATCGGTCGTTATCAGCTCAATGGGAACATACCATTTTAGTAACCGATGTAGGTCACGACATTTTGACACTTCGCGAAGATGAAACCATCTAAAAGATGCTTATTCAATCACTCTGGGATGTCGATTCAAACCGCCAAGCTAAGCAGAGACATGATGATACAGCTTTCTATCGTGAAGCCCTTAAACAAGGTCAAACCTACCTAATAGCGCAGTTTGAAGCCCAAGTCGATATCATTGCTTTAGTTGAACTACGCGCTCATTTTGTTGATCAGGTATTGCAACAGTTATGGCAACTCCATATTAGCGATGACTGTCCTATCAGCCTGCTTGCTGTCGGTGGTTATGGTCGCGGTGAACTTCATCCTTTTTCTGATATTGATTTATTGGTCATTTTGGATGAATCAGTATCAGAAACACCTCCAAGTGGTTTATCGAGCTTCCTCACCCAATTATGGGATATTGGCCTAGAAATTGGCCATAGTGTACGCACCATTGAAGAATGTCGTCAGCTAGCAGCCAACGACATTACTATTGCCACCAATTTACTAGAAACTCGCTTATTATGTGGCGAACAATCACTCTATACGCAATTACAGCAACTCACCATTAATCATAAGACGTGGGATACACGTCGTTTTTACCAGCAAAAAAGACAAGAACAACAACAACGTCATCAAAAATATAACGACACAGCCAACAATCTTGAGCCTAACCTAAAAGAATCGCCTGGTGGCTTGCGTGATTTACACGTTATTAGTTGGGTTGCACAGCAGCATTACAATGTAAGTAACCTACAAGGTCTTAATGCTGAAGGTTTTATCTCTGATTCTGAATATGCCGCACTAGAAAAAGCTCAACGTTTTCTATGGCGTGTGCGTTTTGCCTTACACAATATTGCTAAACGAAAAGAAGAAAAGTTGATGATCGATCATCAACGAGAATTGGCTATACAACTTGGTTACCAAGAAACAGAAAACCGATTAGCCGTCGAAATATTCATGAAAGAGTATTATCTCTGTGCACGTTCTGTTGGGCAGATGAATGATTTACTGTTACAGCTATTTGAAGAAAAAATCATCCTCGCAGATGAAGCTCAACATATCACGCCAATCAATCGACGCTTTCAAGTTCACAATGGTTATCTAGAAACGATTAACTCTGGGATCTTTGCTTTCTACCCTCTCGCTATGTTGGAGCTATTTCTGATCCTTCAGCAACACCCAGAAATAAAAGGCGTGCGGGCCGATACAATTCGTCAGCTTTATGCCCATAGAGCGCTCATTAATAGCCGTTTTCGTACTGATATTAAGAGTCGAACATTGTTCATGGAGATTATTCGTCAACCTAAAGGCGTTAGCCATGAATTCAGGCGAATGAATAAATACGGCGTATTAGGTGCCTACCTTCCTGAATTTGGACAAGTAGTCGGACAAATGCAACATGATTTATTTCATATCTATACTGTCGATGAACACACTCTATTTTTAGTTCGTAACCTACGTCGATTCTCATGTGTGGAATATAAAGAAGAGTTTCCACTTTGTTCAGATATATACTATCAGCTGCCTAAGCCAGAATTATTATTTATTGCCGGACTGTATCATGATATTGCCAAAGGCCGAGGTGGTGACCATAGTCAGCTTGGCGTTATTGATGCGAGAAAGTTCTGCAAAGCTCATAATTTAAGTGACACTGATACCGACATTGTTAGCTTTCTAGTTCGTCAACATTTAGCCATGTCTGCCACTGCTCAAAAATTTGATCTCAACGATCCCGATGTAATTAGCGCTTTTTCTGCAAAAGTAAAAACAACAGATCGTCTAAATTATCTTTATTTACTCACTGTGGCTGATATCCGAGCAACCAATAACAGCCTATGGAATGGCTGGCGTGATTCACTGTTAAGACAACTCTATAACACAACAAAACAATGGCTTGAACATAGCGATGAAATGGCTAAAAGTACTGCGGAAAAGAGTAGTCAAAGGCAACAACAAGCACTTAAACAATTGGTATTACAATCATGGCCAGAACAAAAAATAATTGAACTCTGGCACACTTATGATATTGACTACTTTCTTCGTCACACAAGCGATGAAATCGTCTGGCAAACAACCAGTCGCCTCAAAAATACCAATTCTGAAATATTAATTAGCACGCGTGATCATGATGAGATAAATACCTTAGAGATATTTATCTGCCTAAAAGATAAACCCCGTATTTTTGCAGCCACCACCGCCTGTTTAGAGCAACTTCAACTCGATATTCTTGATGCCAAGATAAGTAGTACGCTTGATGATGACTCGCTTAATAGCTATGTTGTAACAGGTTCAACTCACAATAAAGCTGAAATAATTACTGCCTTAAAAAACTGTCTAAACAACCTTGATAATATAAAAGCCTATAGTCCTATCATCACACCAAGGAAAATGAAATTATTTGAGACTGAAGCAACGATTCATTTTCAGCAGAATGAACAACAAAATCATACTGTATTAGAAGTGCACACTCATGACAGGCTGGGGCTGGTATCAACTATTGCGCAAGTATTCTTACAATGTGAAATTCATCTTATTAATGCGAAACTCACAACATTAGGCGATCAAGTAGAAGACGTATTCTTTATCTCTAGCTTCACTGGTGAAGCCCTAAGTTCTAGTGAACAAGATGAGTTGAAAGAAGGACTGATTAATCGACTATCTGACTAAAAAAATGGCGTAATGAGATTGCTCTCATTACGCCATTTCATTTAATTATAGCCCTGAGTCTTTCACGCTTAATGACTCTGACCACTTACTAACCTTTTTCTCGCCGATTCCTTTTACATTAGCCAACTGTTCAACAGCCTTAAATGCGCCATTTTCTTCTCGGTATTTAATGATAGCCATGGCGGTTGATTGACCAACTCCATTCAATGTTTGCAACTGCTCCATAGTCGCCGTATTGATATTAATTTTATCGCCTGCAAACGCTAATGAAGCCGATAACATAATTGCCAAAAGTACTGCTAAAAACCCTTTTTTAAACATATTCATAATCTCCTTATTAATAAAACCATCAATCCTATTGATGGTAAAACAAAGAGTAATTGAATAAGAGGGCTTTGGCAAGAGGCATCAGATAGAGATAGGGTTTAATAACTGTTTGTGAACCCTATAATAAATACTCTAAAAAATAATAGGCACTAATGCGTAATACCATCACGACGTATCACCTTCAAGAAGGTAAGCCATAATATTTTTATATCAAACCAAAAAGAGCGTTGATGCAGATATTCAACATCTAGAGCTACTTTTTCAGGGATGGGTAACTCATCACGGCCATTAATTTGCGCCCAACCAGTTAGTCCAGGAATTAACTCACTCACCCCTTTCTCAGTCCTTAAAGCGACCAAATCATCTTGATTAAATAAGGCAGGTCGCGGCCCAACAAAGCTCATATCGCCTTTCAGAATCGACCATAACTGGGGTAATTCATCCAAACTAGATTTGCGAAGAAAATCACCAATAGATGTTAAAGCACTCTTTGGATCAGCCAGTAAATGCGTAGCAACCGCCGGCGTATCAAGCTTCATACTTCTAAATTTAGGCATTTTAAAAATAGTATTGTTTCTACCAATACGATCTGACCAATATAAAGCTGGGCCTCTAGATGTCAATTTAACTAAAATAGCCGTCAGTAGAATAGGAATAAGTAAAATACCTGTGGCAATCAATGCCAACAAGAGATCAAAGAGTCTTTTCATTTTTCAAATATGCATCCGCAGTTTTTTTAAGTTGTTCATCCATGGTAGTAACAGGCTTCCACCCTAATAAATCTCTAGCTTTAGAGCTATCGACTTGTAGCTATCCAAATAAGCGATTGGCAACATCACCTTTACCCAATAGTTTAGCTCCAAATGTCATCAAACTAACTGGAATAGGTATAAGTCGTGCTTTTTTACCAAAAGATCGAGCTACTTTTGTTAATAGTTCAGTAGTAGAAACATCTTCATTATCTGAAATTAAAAAAATTTCATTTGCGGCTTTAGGATGTTCAATACAATGAATAATAAAACTCACTAAATTATCCAAAGCAACTAACGAACGTTGATTATTAACCTGTCCAAAAGGTAATGGAACACCTCTATTTATCCATTTCATCATTGAGGAAAAGTTAGCCTTTACACTAGGGCCATAAACCAGAGGTGGGCGAATAATTACTACTTCCATACCTGTTTCTTTCGCAATCATTAACAAACCTTGTTCGGCTTCATATTTTGATAACCCATAATAATCTGTGGGTATATGTTTATCATTCGCCTTAAATGGCTGTTCTACCTGTGTCATCTCACCGTTAACTTTAATGGAACTAATAAATATAAATCGTTTAACTCCAGCATCAGCAGCTTGCCGAGCTAAATTTAAAGTTCCTTCTGTATTCACCTTCCTAAATTCAGTTAGCGGATCAGCGGATGAATCATCCATAACATGGACACGAGCAGCAGTATGAATAATAACTTCGACATCTTGTAGAGCTAATAACCAATTAATAGGTTCGGAAAAATCGCCTGCTACAAACTGCTGGACACCTGCAGGTAATACTGAATTATCCGATCTAACGGTCGCGATAACGTCTAGATCCCTGACTAATAATTGTTTGGTAACCTCACTTCCAACAAAGCCCGTCGCCCCTATCACTAAAATCTTCATCAAAACATGCCAATAATAAGCATAGCCAGCAAAATATAAGCATCTCTAGGTCGGCGCCGTAATTGCCAAAAGTGTTTTACCATGAACCACCGACTCATTGAGAAGTCAGTTTTACAATAAGGTGCAAGCAGCCTACTTATATTAACCACTTCATTTCGATACCATTTATCTTTAATCATGGAGAAACGCTTTGAGTACGCCTTCATACCAGAGTTAAAACCTACTTGATTAGAATCATGTTGTCGGTAACGCATTAATGGTAGATCATCAATAAGCCATTTCATACCTCGCGCTCGACAATAACTATAAATCATCCAATCATGCGAAGTGACTTGATTAACCTGATGCCAGTTATTATTTAGGAAAGATTTAAACTGTTGAAGTACTTGTTGTTTCAAAACATAACTGCAGCCAGGCCCTGCCGCTTCAAAATAATAATCAAACTGTTTCTGCTGATACGATTTTTTAACTATCACTTCTCGCCCATCTTGCCAAAAAGCTCGTACGTCACTAGAGAATCCATTCAAATTGTTTTGCTTAATCATCATAATTGCCCTAGATAGTTTATTCTCTAGCCAGATATCATCCTGATCTGCAAACGCAACATAGTCAAACCCTGAAAAATCTACATCTCGAATTAAACGATAAAAGTTCTTAGCTGCTCCCCCAAAATGTTCGCCATATTCCAATACTGTCACATTAGAATGTCTTTGCTCAACGTTGCTACACCATTCATAAGTGCCATCGGATGAGAAATCGACACTGATAAACACATGGACAGTAACATCTGATTGTTGAAGAATAGACTTTAATTGTTCATTAAGCCATTGGCGACCATTGTATGCAGCTAACAATACCCCAATTGTTTCTGAAGAAGTGCAAGCCAATTTAGTACTCTAAATTTTGTTGATGATAACTACCATCTTGTACATGCTGACACCAGGCTTGATTATCCAAATACCATTGCACTGTTTTGCGAATACCGCTGTCAAAGGTCTCGATTGGTGTCCAATTCAATTCTTTGGCTATTTTACTGGCATCAATGGCATAACGAACATCATGTCCTGCTCTATCAGTTACAAATGTAATTAGGTCATGGTAGTGCTTAATGCCTTGTGGTTTATTGGGAGCCAATTCTTCAAGTAGTTGACAGATAGTTTTGACCACATCAATATTTTGTTTTTCATTATGCCCGCCAATATTGTAGGTTTCTGCTATTTTACCTGCGGTGGCTACTAAAACTAATGCTCTAGCATGGTCTTCAACAAATAGCCAATCTCTAATTTGATTACCTTTACCATACACAGGCAGCGGTTTACCTGCTAGGGCATTGAGAATAACCAGTGGGATAAGCTTTTCAGGAAAGTGAAATGGGCCGTAGTTATTTGAACAATTCGTGACTATGGTTGGCAGATTGAAAGTTCTGTTCCATGCTCTTACAAGGTGGTCTGAACTCGCTTTTGATGCTGAATATGGTGAGCTTGGTGCATATGGTGTAGTTTCGGTGAATAAGTCATCTGTACCTTCTAAATCACCATAGACTTCATCGGTGGAGATGTGGTGGAAGCGAAAGCCCCTTTTTTTTTCTTCTTCTAGGCTCGTCCAATAGGTTCGTGCTTGTTCGAGCAGTGTATAGGTACCAACAATATTAGTTTGTATAAAATCACCGGGGCCATCGATAGAGCGATCAACATGTGATTCTGCCGCAAGATGCATGATGATGTCAGGTTGGTGTTGATGAAAAACACGTTGTAATTCCTTAGCATCACAAATATCGATGTGTTCAAAGCTATAACGTGGATTACCACTGATGGAAATGAGTGATTCTAAGTTACCAGCATAGGTAAGTTTATCAATGTTAATGACGTGATAATCGGTATCATTGATTAAATGTCTGATTACAGCGGAGCCAATAAAGCCAGCACCGCCGGTGACAAGTATAGTTTTCATTATGCATATTCCTGTTGTGAGAGTTTGCTTAAACAGTGCTGTAAAGAACCTTTCCAATAGGCAATAAAAAGATTAAAACAGTGCTTTATTTTAGCTTTATTAAGCAAGCTGTAATGAGGTCGTGCTGCGAGTATCGGATAGTCTTTTGTTTCAACTGGACTGACTTCACAACTTACTTTACTTAGTTCAAAGATAGCTTTGGCAAGATCATACCAGCTGCAAACATCTTCATTACTGTAGTGATAAACCTCACTGTGAAATGTGGATTGTTTAACGCTGTCATTTTCTACTATTACCACAATAGCTTCAGCCAAATCATGGGCATAGGTTGGTGCGCTTACTTGATCAAAAATAACATTAAGTACATCGCGTTCATTGCCTAAACGCAGCATAGTTTTAACGAAGTTATTACCGTAGTCGAAATATACCCGGCTGGCTCTAATGATAAGGCCATTGTTTGGCAGTGTGGCTAATAAAGCTTGTTTACCTTTAAGCTTGATTTCACCAGTAACACTTTGCGGTGCTACGTTATCGATTTCAATATAAGATAGATACTGCGTGCCATTAAACACATAATCGGTTGATATGTAGATGGGCTTGGTATTTTGTTGTTTAGCTAGTTCCGTGAGTTGTTTGACGGCAAGGTGATTAAGTTTGTCTGCAAGTTTTGGTTCAGATTCAGCCTTATCAACAGCAGTGTGAGCGGCGCAGTTAATGATAAGGTCAAACTGATGATTCTTGAAAAAAAAAGCAATACTTTTTTCATTACTCAAACCCAAATCGACACGATTAGCAAAGGTAAATGCATAGTCAGGATAGTTGTGTGCAATGCTGTTGAGTGATTGTCCAAGCTGACCACTACTGCCCGTGACTAAGGTCGTTTTAATATCAGGCATAGTAATTTATTGTGTAGTCGTAACAACCCATTAGTTCAGCAAGTGTGGATCGTTCGGTGTCTTTATATGATAAGGACAAGGCTTCTGTTGGTAAAATCCAATCGATATTCATATCTTTATCATCAAAGGCAAGGCCACGATCGCATTCAGGCGAATAATAATTATCGGCTTTATAGGCAAAGGTAGCCGTATCGGTTAGGACAACAAAGCCATGAGGGATAAACATTTTCTTTTTGCGAACACCTGAAAGCTCTACAGCTACATGTTGTCCGAATGTGGGACTACCCTGTCGAATATCAACAGCGTCATCTAATACAGTATCTTCAATCACTCGGACTAATTTACTTTGTGCATGGGGAGCGAGTTGAAGGTGCAATCCACGCAATACCCCTTTCGAGGATTTAGATTCATTGTCTTGGACAAAATTAACCTTATAACCTAATGCAGCTTCAAACTTATCTTGACGAAAGGTTTCGACAAAATAGCCACGGTGATCACAGTCTATTTTTGACTCAATGACCAGTACATCAGGCAGACCTTGAGGAATAAACTGCATTTTTTAGAAACCTTCTTCGGCACGTTTCAGTAGATATTGGCCATATTGGTTTTTAGCTAAAGGTTCAGCCAAGGCAATCAGCTGTTCTTTTGAGATATACTCTTGTTCAAAGGCAATTTCTTCTAAACACGCGACTTTTAAACCTTGGCGTTTTTCGATAGTTTCAATAAATTGGGCTGCCTCTAAGAGACTTTCATGAGTACCAGTATCGAGCCAGGCATAACCACGTCCCATGAGTTCAACCTTAAGGCGTTGTTCAAAAAGATACGCTTGATTGACCGAGGTAATTTCTAATTCACCACGCACAGAAGGTCTAATCACCTTGGCTTTTTGAATCACATCATTAGGGTAGAAATACAGGCCAGTGACAGCATAGTTACTTTTAGGAGCGAGTGGTTTTTCTTCTATGCTAATAACATTACCTACGTCATCAAATTCAGCGACGCCATAACGTTCAGGATCTGCCACACGATAACCAAATACGGTGGCTTTGTTTTCTGTTTGAGCATTATTAAC
>ENA-OSET01005706-OSET01005706.1-sediment-metagenome-genome-assembly--contig:-NODE-5706-length-10400-cov-43.746295_pt1 | contig 10400 bp, 5 predicted proteins | sample MGYA00237882_ERZ534229 | MGnify/ENA primary metagenome ERZ534229 (study PRJEB26408, sample SAMN06266212) | sediment metagenome | isolation source: Hudson Canyon methane seep mesocosm | place...
TGTGTAAGTGGATACTCCACTATCCGCTATAGTGACCTCACTATATGTTAAAGGGGTACTCATTTATCCTCCTCCGAGTAATTCGATAAATGCCTGTCTGTCATCCTGTGGGGCAATATCTGGGTTGTTTCTTAATAACTGTTTCTTGGCTGCTGCTTTGTACTTCCTCATAATTGCTCTCACCAGTTGAACCTGCACGACATCATCACCTTCTGAATCTCTAAAGTAAGTTCTATCGGGGTCATAATCGTATGTGGCACTCTTCATGGTTCTTTCTAACTCTTGCTTTAACGTCCGACCCTGAAGAAGGGTTGTACCCATTAATCGACTCCATTCAGAGAATTGTGCATCAGTAATGTCTGCACCACCAATACTTCTGGTAGGACCACTAAAGCCATGATTTAAATTTGCTAACTCCTCCATTACAGGGTCACTCTGAAACTCTTTAGTCGATAATCCCCATGCCATATAAGCAGGGTTTTCTTCTTTCTTTCCTGTGATAAAGTTGTATCTATCGGGTAGGTCACCTTGATGCCACGGAGATTTCCGTTGTATCTTAGCAATCAAACCTGACGCTTCTTTAACAGCGTTATCATCTGAGAAAGCACCACTAACCTGTGTGAGAATAGAAGGAATCCAAGACGCTACATGGTCTTCTAGGATGTTCTCTGTCTTCTCTTCTTTTCCAATAATTTCATTGGAGAACAGGGTAGCCATGTTAATAACACCTCTGAGTGTAGACTTATCCCCGATTGTAGATGTAACCGCTAGAACCATTGCTTGTACAACATCCCAACCATCGTTTCCTTTAGTGGTCGCTGAGTTCTTGAACGCTTCCGTACCATTAGCAATCATTAGTAGCTGTGTACCAATAGGGTCTAACTTGTTTATGGATACCCACTTACCATCGACTTGAATAGAGTTCTTTTGGTGCGTCATGCTCCAAACCTTATTCAGTCTAGGGTCATCGGGACCACTACCTGTTAGTCTGCCTTCGTATGCTGCCATAGCACCTGCAAAGACCACCATACTTCCGACCATTTGTCTCCCTATGGCTTGTGAACGTAGTAAGGGGTCAGGACTCTTTAAATCCTGTTTCAACCGCTTACTTATTAACCCAAGACCGGGTGTTCTCTGGTAGGTTTTATTGATTAAATCCGATGGTGTACGAATGAACGGTAGAAATACACCCAAGGAAGGGTTGTTATTGACCGCTTGTTGTAAGTCTTTAACTATTGTGCCGTCCCACGCAGGTTTGGTATGTGTAATATCCTGCGCCATCTCTAGTGCTGCTTGGTCATAAGCGACATTACCGTCATCTCCCATCTTAGGAGTTATACCATCCTCTTGGAAATGCCCCTTCATCTGAGCATCAATCCAATCGTCCACTTGGTTTGCTTCTAGTTGTCCGTTCTTTAACCCATTAAGTGCATCTTTATGGTACTTAGATTTTAGACTCGCAAAGTAGGTTGTATGCTTGAGTAAATCATCCTGTGCGCCTAAGTATCTAAAGGACATTCTAAAGCCCTTACCCCCCACATCCATTACCTTACCCAGTAGTGACTTAGGGTCTAAGTTCCAGTTGGATGAAGTTAGTTGAAAAGGTGATACGGCATCCAGTTCTGCATGTGTTGCTTCTGCCATCCCTCTGCCCGGCGTTTCAATCATTGCTCCGTGAAAAGGGTCTAAGGATTGTCTCTCATGGGCAAATGCGTAACTAAAAGCCTTTAGTCCTTGCCCTACACCCTCTTTAATGTACCGTAGGTGTAGCCAAGTTTGGTCGAATGCCTCCTTAGCCTTCGGGTCCCATGCGTATCCCCCTCCTTCCTTCTTAACTAGGTTGTAAGGGAGTGGGGCAGACCCAATGAGTCTTTCCGCAGGCACTACGAATGTTTCGATAACCCCAGACAAGGCGTTAATGGAGCCTGTGGAGTTACTTGTTAAGAGCATTCCTCTCCACGCTTCCGTCATACTAGCCATGAACTTGTCAGCACCAGAATAGCGTTGGAATCCCTTAACTGCTTTAAGACCCATCTGTCTTGAGCCACTCTTCTCAGCAGCATCCAAGGCATCATCTAGCATCCGCAAGCGGTCTTCTGTGGTGTTGAAGAAACGTCCATTACCTGCTGAATCTAAGACATTCTTAATCTCGGAAGAAGTCATATCTTTAGTTTTCTTGAGGTCTATACGACCTGCACCTAAGATACGACCTTTCGCTGTTTCAAGTCCATAAGCAGCTTGGGTATGTCTAGCTATCTTCTCACTAAGAAGGATGTATTTAACATCTAGTTCTTCTTTGACTCTTTTGTTAACAGCATCCGCTGCCCTTAGAGGGTCAGACCTTATTTTAAGTAAGTCAGCATACATATCTGCTAACCGTATCTCAAAAGCCATAAGCCTAGTCTGAGCGTCATACAAATTATCTGTGTGCGAATCTAATGCTTTCGCTAACTCATCTGTATCAATCTCTAGGGTTCTAGCGTACTCTTCTTGAGTCTCCTTGTGCCATTGCTCAAAGTTCTTTGCTAATGCCCCTTTCTTAGCCCTTATCTCCCTAATGATGGGGTTCATTACGGTCTGTTGGATATACTCAATCGCCATTTTATCATCGGCATTATTGTGCCAATACTTAGAGGATAAACCCCGTGTAGCCTTGGTGATAATCTGACGATAAATAGCCCCCATGCTACCGTTAGCAGGAATTTCAATTTCCTCTAACTGTTTAACAACCTTGTCCAAGGCTTCCTTTGGGAAGGGGTCTTCTTCTTTGGTGGTCTTCTTCTTCTGGGTCTTAGCTTTAGGTTTAGCTGGCCCTGCTGACTCTTTAGCGGAGCCTGTGGGTACGGTCTCATCTGCTGTTTTACCTACAGACTCATCACCCCCCTTTAGGTGGCTAACAATATCGAATGCGTCATCAGCATCCTTTTCTTTGACATTCTTAAGCCGACTAAACACATCGTCTATGGGTTTGAGTAATTCACTGACGTTAGCGTCTAAGTCATCAGCTATCTCGCCCCTCATCTTGTCTAACCCTTCGGCTATCTTAGCCTTAATCCCTTTAGCATACGCTTCAGACCCTTTAATCTGTCCTTCCTCTTGGAGGGACTTAAGGTACTGTAGGTTTTTACCCATTGTGTTGTATGGGGAATCGGTTTTACCCAACCCCTCTGCTAAATTGAGGACTTCCTCATCGGACAAACTCTTGAGGTACTCTTTGGTACTCACCCCTGCTCGTTGTGCTTCAACAACAGCAGTAACTCTAGGAACAACTTTCTGGTCTAACTGGTCAACAAAGTTACCAAACGCATCTTTGTCTTCTTTGTGTGCTAAGACTTCTTTGTAGCCCACCAAGTCTTTCTCAAAGTCAAAGTCTGTCTTACCTTTGATACCTTTATATGCCTTACCAAGGAGTGCAAACGCCCCAGAAAATACTAAGTCCTCCCCAAGGTTTCTAACCCTACGGTCAAACTCATCATCATCTGTTTTGTTCGCCAAGTATTCTGTGAATACCCCCCGGAACTCTGGTTTGGAATCCATGAACTCCGCTAAGGTAGTCTCATAGGGGTCTTGTACTGTAAAGGATGCTACAGCGGAGTCTACCGTACCTAATGCTGTACGTTTACCCCACCCTGCTTTTCCTTTAGCACCTATGGTATGGTCCAACTTATTAGCATGCTTACCAATTAACTCATTGGTTTTTTTACTAAAGCCAAACGCATTCTTCTTACCCTGTTCTTGGAGTCCTTTCTTAGCAAGCATGCGGAACTTACCTGCCCCAACCATGCCCACACCGAACTGAACAACTTCCTCTACAAACTTACCTGTAGCAGTCACAGGTCTAGGAGCAATCCTAGAGAAGATTTCTCCCTCATAGGACGCATCATCAAACCCCTCTGTACCCGTTATTTTCTCTATGCCGTAATCTACTGCACTAATACCCATTTGCAGAGTTTCATCCACAGCATCGGTAACTCCGTGCATAATACCTGCACCTACATCCCCTACTGTCCCTAACACTCCTTTCTCATCGGCTAGTTCTTGCTCTAAAGCGATATGTGCAGGCGTATACGATTTAAAACCCTTTGATAATAACTCAGGGGTTAACTCATCGTTAGCCATGTGGTACTCCTTTTATATTATGATGTTTGATTCTGCTTAGGTATTTACCCATAGCTGCTAGGTAGTTAGCCTTAGGGTTGTTAAGTAGTAGGTTCTTAACCTCTGTGGAACTCAATGATTCCAAGTTAGATACCCCTATAGCTTTTTCATACTGTGTGCCTAACCACCCGTTTCTAACTAAACTTCTGAATGTACTAGGGATAATCTGCATCTCTCCTAATGCACCCCTAGGACTTACTTTAGTTGAGTGTGTACCAAAATCAGTCTCGGCTGCATAGATGGAAATGAGTCGTTGTTGTATATCCCTAACTTCCACCCGACTACTCGCCAGTTCCTTTCCGAATACTTTCTTTCCGTCCGAAAATATCACATCTGACATCGCATCTACATTCGCTTCAGCATCTTCCTGTTTAGGGTGGTTCCCTGTGTGATATAAACCTGTTCTCTCTTTGCCATTCTTAGCCCATCCCTTTCTCTCTGCCCAAGATGCACCGTTGTAGTTATCTGCGTCCCAAACAAGTTCGGCATCTGTGGGCTGCTTGTCCAGAGTGCCTACCCTAGACGCATTAGCTTTTTTACCAAGAAGGGCATCCCCTACCATCTCAGCAACATTCTCTGCTCCATCTATTACCTTAGTGGCTAGACTATCTTCTCCTATGTTCACCTTTTCAGTAGACTCTTCATCAATAGGTGGAGGAGTTACCTTAGTGGAAGGCTCTGGAAATGGCTTAACCTTGACATTTGAGCCTGTTTGAATACCTACTTCTGGTTTCGCATCGACCCCTGTTTTATGCTTGAGGAAATCATCTAGAGTCTGTAGGGACGCTTTATATGTCTTCTCGTCTACTGTCCACTTCCCTGTTACTTGCTTAGATAAGTGGGGTAACAATACCTCGCTACGCTTTAATAACTCAACAAGATTTTCTTCAGTCTTCGGTATCTGGTAAACATCAGCTACTAAATCAATTTGGGGGTTGTGGTTGAGGTGAAAATCAGTCATATAATTAGTATCATTATCTGTCCATGTTTTCGGGTCTTTAGCAGATATTTTGTGAGCCACATTGAATGTCTTTCTGCCACTTGCCGCTAACGTCATACTGACCAACTTAGGGTCATTCTTGTATATCTCAATTGACTTCTGTTCTACATCCTTGGTTAATTCAGAGTAGTTGAAATCCTTTGCGGTATTCTCGGTGTAGTCCGTTAGTTGTTTTTGTAAGGATGCTTGGGTTTCGTCTTTTATTTTCTGGATAGCCTTAGCTTTTTCTGTAGAAGGCGCATCAGAAGACATAACCTTTTCAACCTGCTCGTAGTAACTATCGTGAAGTTGGGAGGCTATATCAGAGCGTACTCCTTCGGGAACTTCATGGTTCACCATTTTGCCTGAGATGCTATCTGTCACCCCATCTATGAACCCCGGTATATTCAACCCTGCGGAATCAGCTTTCCATGCTTTAAACCATAGTTCTCCCTTGGCTGCCTGTTCCAAGGTAAAGTTTTTTTCAATCAATAACGCTTTGATGTCTTCTGGATTCTCAATCTCACTACCTAGAACCCCCTTCATAATATCCTGTTGTACTGAGGCGATTTCTTGGGGAGTCACTCCAATGTTGTGGAGGGCCTTCTGGAATTTTAGAACCTTATCATGCCCAGAGTGAGTGCCATCAATCTCAGCCACCAATTGTTGCATCGCAGGGTCTTTAATCCATTGCGCTTGGGTGTAAGACCCCTTTGAAGGGTCTTCCGCAGTTGCTTCTTGTTTGATACGGTGCAGCTCCTCTGACCAACCCCTAACTAACTTAACATTGGTTAGCTGATAAGCATCCTCTTGCATTCTGTGACGTTCAGCAGACGCTTTATATGCCAGAGTCTCTACCTGACTCTTCCAGACATCGTACCCAATACCCATCTCACTCTGCTTGTAGTAACCACCCCCTTTCTCTTTGCTTTTACGCATGTCTGTGGGTAGTCCACCAAACACATCAAACAGTTTAGGTATGAGGTCAGAATGCCCGTCTAAAGCTAGTATTTTAGCTTGTTCTGCGATGGTTGTTTTAAGCGTCTGTATAAGTTCTGCCCCATTGAAACCCATCTCAATGTGTTTTTTAATTTTAGAGGATAATAGGTTTATCTTTTCGGCATCGGAAATACTAGTGTTATTGAAGACACTAGTGATGTCTCCTCGTAAAGCACTCTCGTACTCTGCTTGAAATTTAGTTGCCTTGATAACCGCTTCTTTTTCGTGTGCTTTGTTTATAGTGCTTTCTACACTACGCCCAAATATATTGAAAGCATCTGGTGGTACTTGGTTTAGGTTATTTACCTCTGTGTACTCATGGAAGTAATCCTGTCCAAACTTGGTTAAATCAAAATTATCCCCTAGCCTTGCCCTTTCCTGTAGTATAGCGGTATCAAAGCCTGCGGTGAATTTATTAGCCTCACCTGCCATGAACATACGAGACATTTCTCTATTTACATAAGGGGAATCCCAGGACCCAATATCTCCCTTTCTAACTGCATCTCCATACTTTTTCTTCTGGGCTGCGTTCATGTGAAGCCATTTATCGTGACCCTCTTCTGTACCTTTCTTATTGGAGTAGGCTACCTGTGCGTTTAACAACTTCACAAACTCAGGACCAAACTCCCCCCACTTTTTAGCCGACCTGTCTAGATTATCAGCTACAGAAGTATCGGGTCTGACGTACCCTTGGTAGGCATCGTCAACCTTAGAGACTGCGGTAGGGTCTTCCCTTAGTTTTCCAATAGCGTTGTGGGTTAGCCTGCTTAGTTTTACTGATGTAATAGCCATTATGTGAATTTACCCCCTGCTGCCCCGAATGTACTAAGTCCTGAGGATATACCTTTCATGCCTGTAATGGCTAAGTCCATACCCATTGTGTTAGCAGGAGGTGCGCCTGCACGATTCTTGTATATCCTAGCGTTTTCTTTTCGCCAAGAACCCTCTGCGGATGCTTGCAGGCTCCTAGCGTTTTCCTGTAAGTTCCAGATATTGGATGTATTGTTCTTTTGCAACTCCATGTATGTCTTACGGTCAAACTGGTCAAATACTGCTGAAGACACAGAGGTGGTGGCATTCTGTGCGAGTGCTTTCCCCCTAAGTTCTTCAGCTGCGAGTGTGGAGTCCATCTGATTCTGGGTGAACTTCCTCTCGGCTGCTGTTCGTTCCCTTATTGCTGTTTGGGTTGCGGCATCCCTGTCTGCTCTTGCTTGTTCTGTTGCTACTCGTTGTGCCTGTACTTTACCTGCGTACCTTGCTTTGTTTGCATTATTTGATTGAATGGATTGCATCACCCCGGATGCAACTGAGGTTGCTACTGAAATACCAACCGCTACTGCTATGGGAATCGGTGGACACATATTATTTTATCCTTATAAATTCGTAAAAAGGTTCCTTGCTTAACTCAACCTTTCGTATAAAAGTGAAGCCCAAATGTTTGAGCCACTTAAGAGAGGGAGCATTATCCGCATGGACATAGTTGACTAGCATGGGGTACTTATTCTGGTGTCGTTTAACCCACCTCAATGACTCCCTTAAGAGGGAGTAAGTTATTATGGGTGTCTCAACTAATTCATCAGAACCCAGTAACCAAGGTGAACCCACTTGGTCATCAACTGGAGATACCCCACACATCGCCACTACGTTACCTTTATAGACCCATGTGTAACATGAGTCGCTTAGTTTGTAAGCGTTAATCAATGCTTCATAGGGCGTATGTCCGTGACTTGCCATGACCTCCAATCTATCGTTAGCCCTCATGACCTTGGCTAATTCTTTACAATCTTTCTTCCTTGCTTTTCGTCTATACGCCCTAAATGTTGTCATTGTTAAGTTGCCTTTGCGTGTTTGCTATATGTTGCTGTCCACTCTGCTGTTTGGAATGAACATGGATATACGGAGTCACTCTTAAGTGTAATTCTCAGGGAAGGCGCATCGCCCCACACAGGAACACTAAATTTTCCTGATTCGATATTCACTTTATTAAGTGCGTTATTTATGCTCCCAATAATGGGTCCAAAGTGTTTACTGTAAGGTGGTCTAGTGCCAGTTATGGTTGATGAGGGGGTTACTGCTACCTCAAAGGCTCCTGTCTGGTCATACTCAAGGGTGACCTTCTTTAGCTTGAGTTTTGTAGGTGTTATGGGTCTTCCCTCACTTCTTAAGAGGAACTCTGCGAAACGGTATTCAAAAGAGTAGTGGTAACCCACATATACTATATCGCCTAAACCTAACCTTACTTTGACTTGGGCTGCCGTTAATCCCTTGCCTAAATACACCCCTTTATTGTTGTAGTACAGCGCATCAGATGCACTCAGGTGGACGTTGGAATCTGCTTCAGCATCCGTAGTTATAATCACTCTTCTATCCAAGTGAAGACCCTGACCGTATGTCATGTCATGCCGAGTGTCATCAGAAGCTAAGTTCATTACTTCTAGGGTATACGCTGAACCCCTTTGGACAATAACAACTAGCTTAGAATCGATGAACTCTGCACTAACTACAGCACCTCCTAAATCCCACTTATGCCATGCTGATTGTTTCTTCTCTTTATTAGCCCAGTAGTAGTTGTAAACGTAAACCTCATTGGGCTTAGTTGCACTCAGCATCAGTACCATATCCTCGGTTGTGGATACAGCGATGGATTTGACTGAACCCTCGATGAGTTCTGGTACATGGCTAGTTACATTCTCAGCATCATTAGCATCAGAATCATCTGCGACATAGTATTCTCGTAGACCCCCGAACTCTCCTCGTTTGGTTGCAAAGAATACAAAGGTTGAGGCCCCTACAGGTTTACAACGTAAGTCAGCTTCAAAGCGTGTTGCCACTTCCACAGTAACCGTGTCGTGTGCTAAGACCTGACCGCTATCTAATGTGAACTGAGTGGTGTCTGAGAACACCATCAGAGCGGTGTTGAACGGTACTGCATGTTTGAGTTCGTTCTGCTTACTTGTACTAACCGCAATATCAATTACTGAGGCATCCGATAGTATAAGGGTTGTTGTGTGGAAGAAGTTCCAGAACGACCCAACCTCAGAAAGAATTACATTCTCTCCTGATAATAACCCTAACCTGTTCCTATAGAAGAATAGGTCATTGATTTTCTGCCCTATGAATGATGGAAATGGGTTAGTGTCCTCATCCCCTACTGTTCTTTCATCCCACACCATCTCTTTAAAGTGGAATGTTCCATCAGGTTCTTTGACGAGAACGTGTGGCATCGTGCTGTCGTTGATTTTATATTCGATGTCATCTGCTGTAGTTTCCTTCCAAACAGGATTCCCATTACCATCAGGGTCCGTTAACTGGACGTAGTAATCGTCTTGCTGCTTATCGTTGTTACCTACTATCCTGATTTTGAAACCAAGCGGGCCATTAGAGGGTAGTTTCTTAAAGTCATCTAACTGACCCTTATAACCAAACAGGTGCGTTCCACCCCGGTCATCCGTGGCTTTTAACTTAAAGTCTGTGGTAGAGGAGTAGACCCTTATGGTATTACCCTCCATAGACTTGGAGAATCCACTAGGAAGGCTCATCCCATTGTATAGGTGAGTGATGATGTTAGTTGTCTGGATGTCTGGCTCATGGGCTACATTACTAGAATCCCTAGTGGTATAAGTGGTGGTGTAATCTGTAGTTCCCACCGTTACCACAACCTTGTATTCTGTGGCGTAGTCACCATTCTTTACATAGACTAGACCCTCATGAGGTCTGTTAGCGGTCTTGCTTGTGCTTTTTGTAACCTCTGTCTTCTTATTAATGATGTACGTCTGGTCTGCGATTGTAGTCGCTACCAGTTCGTCCTTGGGAGTGGTGAGATTCGAGAGGTATGCCAGAGGGTTGCTACCAATGGCATCTAGCTGTACTGACGCTCCATCCTTATCAAAGACCGACACATTACTTGTACTAATGACTACTGTGTAGAACTCCCCTAACCCATAATCTAATGTGTGGATGAAACTGTTCTGTGAAATATTCGTATTAAGCATCAACGCTTTGTGTTCTGTTGGGGGTCGTTTAGTTAAACCCCTTACTACGGAACTAACCCCGTTAAGTTGATGCTCGGCTTGTGTTGCCAGTTTAAAGGCAGAAGGTTGTTGGGATATTCCGTTTATTAAATTAGGTACGGAGGAGGATACATAGGTCATCGCACGTTGCCCCCTGAACGGTTAATTATCTGGTATGTATCGAATGAATCAAATATGGAAAAGTCATTAACTTCTGCATCCATATCACGCAGTTCTATGAGTGCGTTATGTTC
>ENA-OSET01005707-OSET01005707.1-sediment-metagenome-genome-assembly--contig:-NODE-5707-length-10399-cov-2.856229_pt1 | contig 10399 bp, 7 predicted proteins | sample MGYA00237882_ERZ534229 | MGnify/ENA primary metagenome ERZ534229 (study PRJEB26408, sample SAMN06266212) | sediment metagenome | isolation source: Hudson Canyon methane seep mesocosm | place: USA:Hudson...
CTCTTCCAGGAACTCCAGCTCGGCAGGCAAGGCACCCGCGCGCAGCAGGACTGCCAAGTTGGTGCTTTCCTCGATGGTGAAGTTGCCGGTGATGATACCAGACCCACCCGGAATATGGCTTTGGATCACCGGGGCCGAGACCACCTCGTCATCCAACACGATAGCAAAGGGCGAGCCGATGTTTTCGGCTGTATAATCGCCAAAGCGACGCGCCCCCGATGTATTAAAGCGGAAACTGACGGCCGGCCCCCCGTTTTGGTCAAACGAAGGCTGCGCATCGACCAGATCTTCGCCGGTCACCACTGGCGCGGATTCGATGGTGAAATAGACACCTGGATCATCCAGCGATGGGACAATCTTGTTGCCAGCCCCTGCAACCGCATCCGGATCGGACCCGCGACCCACCACCGGGCTGAATGTCAGCTGGGCGGTGGTGCCGATGATGGCTTTCAACTCGGACGCAGAGCCAATGCCCGGCACCTGGATCAGGATACGGTCAACGCCCTGACGCTGAATGGTCGGCTCTCGGGTGCCAACTTCATCGATCCGGCGGCGCACGATTTCCAGTGACTGGCGCACGGTGCGATCATCCGAGGCCAGCTTCTCGGCGTCAGACAATTGGATGGTAATAATGTCTCCCGTCGCCGAGGCCTCGATATCGGTTGATCCGGCCCCGGTCAGACTGGTGACCGGATTGGCCAGGCCACGGACCAGTTCCAGCGCCCGGCTCATGCCTTCGGGTTTAGAGATTTTCAGACGAATCTGATCCTCTGGCCCTGGTTGACGGCGAAATGTCCCCACAGTGGCCCGTTCCGGGCGCAAGATATTGCGCACCTCAGGCCATAGCGAGTCCATGCGCGCAGCATAGACGTCAGCAACCTTTACCTCGGCCAGCAGATGCGCACCGCCGCGCAGGTCCAGGCCCAGGTTCACCAGCGACGATGGCATCCAGGATGGCCACTGGTCGACGATTTCCAGCCGCTCGGGCGTTTCACCCTTGGCGGTAATTTCGATGGCCGCATCGTTGGACATTTCGACACGCGTATAAAACGCATTTGGCAGGGCAAGCAGCAGGCCGGTCACACAGACCAGCCAAATCAGCACCCTCTTCCAGAGATCAATTTGCAGCATTGCCCTGCCTTTATAGTAATTTACGTCAGAGGTTTAGGCTGCTGGCTCGGTCTTGTTGAGCACCTGAGCAATGGTCCCTTTGACCACACGAACCTTGACGCCGTCAGCGATTTCAACTTCGATTTCGCCGTCTTCTTTGACCTTGGCAACCTTGCCGATCAAACCACCCTGGGTGATCACCTGATCGCCACGGCGCAGGGCCTCGACCATCGCTTTGTGCTCTTTCATTTTCTTCTGCTGAGGGCGGATCAGCAGCATGTACATGATACCAAAGATCAGAATGAGCGGCAAAAACTGGCCAAGTGCGCCTGCGTCCATTGGGGTATTCCTTTTGTTAAGGTCACGCCGTAATCAGCGTAAAATTCGCTGGCGAACCTATGCGCTGATCATCGGCATTGCAAGGCAACGCAGACCTTTGACCCGCTGTAAAAATATCCTTTCGCATTCCCGCACAGGCTAGCCAGCTGCAGAATGTTGAATATAGTCATGCTCAAAGGAATTTCATTGATGATGACACATATTATTCGCGGACTGTCCTGCATCGGATTTTGTCTTGCCCTGCTAATTCCCTCCTATGCGCTTGCCCAGGCCAAGGCACCGGACAACCAGCCGGTTGAAGAGGTTGCCCCCGTCGACGACGGCGTGTTTCGCGCGCCGGTTATCATTGATGGTGAAGAGCTGTTCTTGGTGCGTGGATCAACCGCCTTGCCTGGCACCGAACGGGCCGAACTGGTGGCCGGTCGTATTACCACCGTCGCAGAGGCCAATGACACACGCAGTGTCGAAATCTCGCTCGAATCAGTGGATCTGGGCACCGAGATCTTTGCCGATGGGGTGCTGATAACTGTCGTGACCAACGCAGATGCTGCTTTGGAGCAACTGGACACGGCGGTTCTGACCAAATTACAGGCGGACGTAATTCGTAAGGCGATCATTGCCTATCGCTTCGCCAGAACCGACGAGGCCCGGCTGCACTCGATTTTTGTAGTGGCCGGCTGGACTCTCGCCTTTATTCTGTTCACGACGGTGATCATCTGGCTAAAGCGACGGTTTAAAATCATCATCGACACGCTGGTCCACCGCCATTTTGAATCGGTCGAAAGCGTGACCAATTCCCATGTGCAGGCAGACGCCATTGCCGCGCTCATCCGATTTGGGGTGAATTTCATTCTGCTGTCGATTCTGTTCCTTGGTATCTACTATTACCTGTCACTGATCCTGCTCTCCTTTGCTGAAACCCGCTATGTGGCGCAACTTCTGCTGACCTATGTCACCCGACCAGTGCTGAATATTCTGATCGGGTTTGTGCTCTATATTCCCAACCTGATCACCCTGGCGATCATTGGTTTTCTCACCACCTATGTGCTCAAGGGCCTGCGGGTGTTCTTTGATGCTGTGGCGGCCGGCACCTTTGTGATCGGCGATTTTGAGAAACACTGGGTCAACCCGACCTATAACATCGTACGCGCCGTGCTGATCATGATCGCCCTGGTGTTTGCCTTTCCCTATATTCCCGGTTCGGACTCGGCAGCGTTTCAGGGGCTGACCCTGCTGGTGGGGGCGATGCTGTCACTGGGCGCCAACTCGGTTGTCGGCAACATGCTGTCGGGGCTGTTTGTGATCTACCGCCGCTCTACCAGTATTGGTGACCGCATCAAAATCGGCGAGCACACCGGCGATGTCATTCAGATCAAACTGATGGAGACCCATCTGAAGTCCATCAAGAACGAGCTGATTTCAATCCCCAACGCGCAGCTGTTGAATTCTGAAGTGATCAACTACTCCAAGAAGATCGACGGCTCGGGGCTGTTGCTGCACACCACCGTCGGCATCGGCTACGAGGAAACCCCCGCCAAGATCGAGGCCATGCTGATCGAGGCCGCCCACCGCACCAAAGATCTGAAAACCCGCCCTGCCCCCTTTGTGCTTTGGGCCGGGCTGGCGGATTACGCGATCAATTACCAGATCAACGCCTATACCACCCGAGGCACCTCTATCCCGCGCATCAAGTCGGACCTGCACAAGCACATCGTGGCGGTGTTCAACGAAAACAAGGTCCAGATCATGACTCCAAGTTACATCGCCGACACCGAAGAGCCGAAGATCGCGGAGAATGAGTGGGATGGAGAGCTGGCCACGAAAAACTAAGGGCCACGCCCGACCTCGGGTGGGAGCGCAAGCACCCTCCCACGGAGGAGGTCAGGCGCTGCCCGGCTTACAGCCGTGCCAGACAGATGAGCCACCCAACCCACTCCGCGTGCTCCCCTCACCCCTTCTTAACGCTCCTGTGCCAAATTCCCTCACCCACTGCGTGAACCTTTCACCTCCCCTTCCCCTTTGTCCCCTGCTGCGGCATATGATTGCGCAGTGATTCAAAACCGTCCAAGGAGACGACCCCATGCATGACATCCGCGCGATCCGTGAAAACCCTGCCGATTTCGACGCCGCTCTGGCGCGGCGTGGGGATGCGGGCATGTCATCCGAGATCCTGGCGCTCGACGCCGCCCGCCGCGACAAGATCCAGTCGGCTGAATCGGCACAGGCCGAACAGAAAAAGGCCAGCAAAGAGGTCGGCGCAGCCAAGGGTCGGGGTGACGACGCCGAGTTTGAGCGCCTGCGCGCGCTGGTGTCCGAGAAAAAGGCCGAAGTCGCCGCGATGCAGACCGAAGCCAAAGAGCTGGACGCCCAGCTAACCGACATGCTGGCCCGCATTCCCAACCTGCCCGCCGCCGATGTCCCCGAAGGTGCTGACGAGGACGACAATGTCGAAGTCAGCCGCTGGGGCACGCCAGCCACGCTGCCTTTTGCCGCAAAAGAGCACTTTGATATCACCGGCGTCACCGCCTCGATGGATTTCGACACCGGCGCCAAACTGTCAGGCAGTCGCTTTGTGGTGCTGCGCGGCGCCATCGCCCGCATCCACCGCGCCCTAGGTCAATTCATGATCGACACCCATGTGGACAAGAACGGGTTGACCGAGGTCAACACCCCGGTTCTGGTCCGTGACGAGGCGATGTATGGCACAGATAAATTGCCAAAATTCGGCGAGGACAGCTATCAGACCACCAATGGCTGGTGGCTGATCCCCACATCCGAAGTGCCACTGACCTATTCCGTCGCCGAAGGCGTGCTGGACGAGTCTGCTCTGCCGATCCGCATGACCGCGCATTCGCTGTGCTTCCGCTCTGAGGCGGGATCGGCTGGGCGTGATACCTCTGGCATGTTGCGCCAGCACCAGTTTGAAAAGGTCGAGATGGTCTCGGTCACCCATCCGGACACCTCAGACGGTGAGCAGAAACGCATGCTGCGCTGCGCCGAGGATCTTCTGGAACAGCTGGGCGTGCCCTATCGCACCGTGTTGCTCTGTACTGGCGATATGGGCTTTGGTGCGCGGCGCACCTTTGACATCGAGGCTTGGTTGCCCGGTCAGAACGCCTACCGCGAGATCTCCTCTGTTTCGACCACCGGCGCCTTTCAGGCGCGCCGGATGTCGGCCCGTTTCAGGCCCGCCGACGGTGGCAAGCCCGAATTTGTGCACACGCTGAACGGATCTGGTCTGGCCGTAGGTCGGTGTTTGATTGCGGTGCTGGAAAATGGTCAGCAAGAGGATGGATCGGTGATCCTACCCGCCGTTCTGGCGCCTTATCTGGGTGGCAAGACGACGCTGACCGCCGAGGGTTCGCTGACTTAAACCAAAGCCGAAAGCACTGCCCGGCACCCCCGGGCAGTGCAATCCCGTCATTTGGGAAACGGCACCAGACGCCGCTGATCTTCATCCCACAACTTTAACCCCAGGGCCCGCAACGCCTCGGGGAACCCGATCCGGCGCGGTGCCAATTCCGGCGGCAGGCTATGGTGGCACGCACGCAGCCGATACGACGGTATGCGCGAATTCAGGTGGTGGATGTCATGCAGATTGATGCCGGCCACCACCAAATCAAAGAACCAGCCGAAATCAAGACAAGAGGCCCCTTGTATCGCCGCCATTTGCGGGTCGTGGTCGGGACGTCGGTCCCAATAAGTGTCTTCAAAATTATGCTGCAGATAGACCAGAAACACCCCGACCATGCCGCCGAAAAAGGAAAACCCAAGCCAAACCCAGACCGCGGTTAATCCACCCAGTACATACAGCGAATATACAAACCCCACGATCACCAGGTTGTGCAGCAACACGCCAACCACGCCAAAGCGGACAGTGTTCTTGGGCCAGCGATATCGAATAAAATATGTGAACGCCGCCCCCAGGGGCACCAGTACCAATGGATTGCGGTACAACCGATAGAACAGCCGCTGCCAAAATCCGGCCTGCTGCCACTCGGCCAGGGTCATGGTGTTAATCTCTCCTGTGTCACGATGCTCCAGATTACCCACCCCCGCATGATGCAGGTTGTGGTTCTGCTTCATCACTTCAAAGGGCGCAAAGCTGAATGGCGACAAAGCATGGCCCGCTATTTGGTTCAAACGGTGTGTTTCGAACAAGGAATTATGGCCAGCGTCATGCTGCAGCACATAGAGACGCACGGCTGAAAACGCATAAATCACACCAAACGGTGCCATCAGATACCATTGCCCAGAAAATTCAACGGCCAGCCAGAGGGATAGAAAATAGATGGCGAATGTCCCGAAAAAGCTAAGTGATGCCAGCCTGTTATCTCTTTCGCAATAGCGACGGGTATGTGCTCTGAGATCCATGTAAAAACCCATAAATATGTTCTGTAACGCCCCGATGAAAAACAAGACGCAGGTAATTCATCTAAAAAACTAATATTCGCCTGCATGAGAACAAGAGGCGAGCCACACAAAAGACCCGCAGTACAGACTTAACAATCGCCGGGTCCAAACTGCAAACAGGCGGCCCAACATGGACCGCCTGCTAAATTTTATGCCACTTAAACGAGAAATGCTACCCCCGCTGAGGGCCCTTTAAGTGCTTACGCAGCTTGCTTGGCGGCGCTTTCTTTCGACCCTTAAAGGGGTTCTTGTCGTTCTGAGACCGCAATGTCAGGCGAATCGGCGATCCCGGCATATCAAAATCCTGGCGCAACCCGTTGACCAGATAGCGCTTATAGCTTTCCGGCATTTTGTCGGGATGTGAGCACATCACCACAAATCCGGGCGGGCGGGTTTTGGCTTGCGTCATGTAGCGCAGTTTGATGCGTTTGCCCTGCGGAGCCGGCGGCGGGTGCTGCTCTAGCATCCCCACCAGCCAACGGTTCAGCGCAGCGGTTGGGACCCGGCGGTTCCAGACGTCATGGGCCCGCATGATGGCTTCTTGCAGCCGGTCCAACCCACGGCCGGTCTTGGCCGATACCGTGATCAGTGGCGCGCCACGCAGTTGCGGCAGCAACCGGGCAAATGATTCTTTCAGATCGCGCAGCTTGTCCTGCTTTTCTTCCTCGATGTCCCATTTGTTGACAGCGATCACCACGGCCCGGCCTTCGCGTTCAGCCAGATCGGCAATGCGCAGATCCTGTTGCTCAAACGGGATTTCAGCGTCCAGCAGAACCACAACCACCTCGGCAAACTTCACCGCGCGCAGCCCGTCGGACACCGACAGTTTCTCAAGCTTTTCCTGAACCTTGGCCTTCTTGCGCATACCGGCGGTATCAAAGATACGCATCGGCACACCGCCCCACTCCATGCGCAGACTGATGGCGTCACGGGTGATGCCAGCCTCGGGGCCAGTCAGCAGGCGCTCTTCGCCCAGGATCTGGTTGATCAGGGTCGATTTGCCTGCATTCGGGCGGCCAACCACGGCCACTTGCAACGGCTTGGCAGAGGTTGGAACAGGAACTGTATAGCTCTCGTCGTCTTCATCGTCGTCCTCATCCAGATCGACATCAACTTCGGGCGTGTCCCGCACGGCCTGCGCTTCGAACTGATCAGCCAGAGGCATTAATTGGGTGTATAGGTCGTTCAGGCCTTCGCCGTGCTCAGCTGACAGGCGGATCGGCTCGCCCAGGCCCAGATTATAGGCCTCGATTACACCGGCATCCGCAGCCGCGCCTTCGCCTTTGTTGGCGGCCAGAATCACATTTGCAGATTTCTTGCGCAGGATCTCGGCGAACATTTCATCCAGTGGGGTCACACCGGCGCGGGCATCGATCATGAACAGGCAAATATCGGCCATCTCAACTGCGCGTTCGGTCAGGCGGCGCATTCGGCCTTGTAGCGAATCGTCGGTGGCGTCTTCCAGACCGGCGGTGTCGATCACGGTGAACCGCAAATCGGCCAGCCGCGCCTCTCCTTCGCGCAAATCGCGCGTCACACCCGGTTGGTCATCGACCAATGCGAGTTTTTTACCGACAAGGCGGTTGAACAGAGTGGATTTACCCACGTTTGGGCGGCCCACGATGGCGAGGGTGAAGGACATCAGATCAACTTTCAGCGATTCAGATGCGCCCCATAGCGCATTCTGGCGTCAACGGAAAGCGTGCAATTCGCCTTTTGTCGAGACCACGTACAGGGTTTTGCCAACCACGATTGGTGCGGTCGTGGCCCCATTGGGAATTTCTACGGTCCGTACCAGGCTGCCATCTTCGGGTTTGAACATCCGCAACAATCCGTCGTTTGAGACCACAATCACATGACCACCGGCCAGCACCGGGCCATAGTGGGCGACGATAGCGCTGCGCTTACCCGGCTTGTCTTTCAAATACCCAGGCAAGCGAACAGCCCAAATCACCTCGCCCGAGCTGGCGTCCAGGCGCAGCAAACGGCCCAGGTCACTGACCTGGAACAGATTGCCGCCAACAGGCCATATTGGCCCTACAGCCCCCTCACGGGTGGTCCAGATCCGGCCGCCGTCCTCAAGATCAAAGGCCACCGTGCGACCGGAATGGTTGCCCACATAGGCACGGCTTCCAACGACCACAGGTCCCCCGGTGACATCGCCAATGCGGGCCGTGCTGTGACCCACACGCTGGCCCGCCACCGATGCGCTCCAGCGGCGTAGCCCGCCGTTGCGGAAGGTGGCCGTCAAGTCACCGGCGCCAAATGCAAAGATGGCCAGTGTCGGGGTCAAGGCTGGCGCAGGGCCACCCAAAACATTCGATGGGCTGGGGGTCGCAGAAACCTGCCAGGCGATACGACCGTCTTTGGTGTTAACCGCCCAGCCAGTGTCATCTCCGGCAACCACATAGACCAGCCCGCCGCCAACGCTGGGTTGCCCCGAGCCAGTGGCTTCTAGTTTCTGACGCCAGATCTGTTTGCCACTTTTGGCGTCCAGCGCCGTCAACACGCCGTAACCGGACGACACATAGACAACGCCCTCGTGGAACGACAGACCGCCACCCGTTGCGTTGCCATCAGCCGATGGGATCAGATCTGTTGCCCACAGGACCTGCCCCGATGGAGAAACCGCCGACACCTGAACGCTGCTGTCCAGCGTATATATACGCCCGTCGCCGAAGATGGGTGAGGCCGTGATCCGGCTGCGGCGCTCGTCGCCCTCTCCGATGGAAACTGACCAGACACGTTGCGGTGCAGTGCTCAGGGCTGGGTGCGCAGTTCTATACGCCTCAATTCCATGGCTTTGCTGCCAGGATGAGTTGGCCGATTGCTGTGGCAATGAGATGGCGCGCGACTGGTTTTCCACATGCGCAGAGGACCCTTCACGGATCGTCTCTCGTTCTCCCTGAAGAATGACCTCAGGTTCTTTACAGGCAGCCAAGGTCAGCAGCAAAGCGCCGCCAAGCAGGATCAACCCTGCCCTAGAGGTGGTTTTTGCTGACATCATTGGCCTGCCCCGTCTTCCAGTTCGTATACCCGCGTCATTGTCTGCGCGATGTTTCGTTACCCTTGCGAGGTCTCTGGTTCATCCAGAGTCCCACCAAGGGCTACAATCACTTGGCGCGCGCGATCTTGCAAGTCCGCAGTGACTTCGACGTCTTCAAGGATGGCTTGCAAGCGCGCAATTGCGGCTTCGGCATCACCATCAGCGATATCAATCAATGCCAGTTGCTCTTGCGCCAGCAACCGAAGAGGCGCGCCAGGTTGGGCCAGCGTCTCATACTGGATCCGGCGATCCTGTGCGGACAGGCTGTCGTACTGCAGCCCCAGTGCCTTGAAGGTTGCAATATGACGGTAGATCAGCGGCAGATCAGCGTTGGTGGAAATTTCCGCCAGCAACGTCACTGCGGCGTCACCCTGATCAGAATTCGCCAGTGCACCGGCCTGCAACATCTTCAGAATGGCATCGCCACCCGGGGTCTCGGCATCAATCGTTGCCAGAGCCTCGGCGCGTTTGTCTGTCTCATTTTCAGCCAGCGCAGCAATCACCGCATCACCCAGCGATTCAGCCGCGGCCGAGGTTTGGGCCCGGTCATATTCACGATAGGCAGCACCGGCAACAATCGCGACGACGACAACAGCACCAATCCAGCCATATCGTTTCATCATCAGGAACATTCGGTCGCGGCGAACCTCTTCGGTCACCTCGTCGATAAAACTATCAGTATCGCTCATCAATTCGTCCCTGGTAAGCCCGGCTTGCGCCGGGGAATTCTCTCTCTTTGGCCTCTCTTACCGTGCCTGAAGGGTCAAGCCAAGTGGCGCGTTTAGGTGACATCCCGCAGAGTTCGGCGCAGAATTGCAATAATTTGTGTTCTGAACTGATTAGTTTAGTATGGACAATGAAAATTTCGTTCCTATGTCTATGCTGCCATCACCCCACCCGTGGGAACAAATTATCCCTCGCTGGATCACATTACGGTCCAAACGGGCCAAACTACTTGAAAAGGGCCTACAATGCGCTTGATTCCATTGCTGACCGCCATCGTGGTGACAGCCAGTTTATATATGCTGGTGATTGAACGCGACGCACTTATGGCGTTTGCGCGCGGTGATGACCCGCAAGCCCCCATTGAAGCTGCAGTTGACGCAACGGAACCTTCGACGGAAGCGGTTATGCAGATGGCCGAGAACCGGATCGGGGTTGTTGTCGTGCGCAGCGAATCCCGCGCGATCGACAGTGCCGTGATTTTACGCGGCCAAACTCAAGCCGCCAGACAGGTTGAGGTTCGCGCCGAAACATCCGCGACGGTCATTTCTGAACCACTTCGCAAAGGCTCTCAGGTTAAGACCGGCGACCTGCTGTGCAGGTTGGATACAGGGACGCGCCAAGCCGCAATGCTAGAGGCGCAGGCCCGCCTCTCCGAAGCCCGCTCACGCGTGCCCGAAGCCGAGGCCCGGCTGGACGAGGCCCGCGCCCGGTTGAAAGAGGCACAGATCAACAACAACGCCTCGCGTAAATTGTCCGAAGGCGGAT
>ENA-OSET01005708-OSET01005708.1-sediment-metagenome-genome-assembly--contig:-NODE-5708-length-10397-cov-9.965504_pt1 | contig 10397 bp, 7 predicted proteins | sample MGYA00237882_ERZ534229 | MGnify/ENA primary metagenome ERZ534229 (study PRJEB26408, sample SAMN06266212) | sediment metagenome | isolation source: Hudson Canyon methane seep mesocosm | place: USA:Hudson...
GAGTTACTGGTCAGTCTTCTCCCTTTGGGATGCAGATTATTTGCTGGTCGAAAAGGGATTAAAACGCCCCCCATATCCAAGACGGTTTTATTCTTTATTTTCTACAAATCCGGTTTGGCGAATTTTTCTAGCGACCTATTTATTTATCAGAAAAACTTTAAAAATATAGATGTTTACGCTTTTCAGGATCCAATCGAAATGAGTGAATTTTCTTCAGTATAGAACACCATAATTTTGAAAATCCTCTATATACATCAGTACTTTAATACGCTGAATATGCCCGGTTCAACTCGATCCTTTGAATTTGCAAAACGACTGGTCCACAGGGGTGATACGGTGTATATGGTCACGGCGAACTGGCAGGGTCAATCTAAAGGTTCTTTTTCTAAAGAATGGGGAATTAATGTGTATTGGGCCCCGATTCGATATGCGAATAAAATGAATTTTATTGCCAAATTCTTTAACCATGCCAACTAAGTTGTTATCTGCCCGAACACCGAACGAACCAGCACACAGGGTCAGTCCGTTTGCTGTACTAGGTACGGCATCAAATAAAGTCCTAACATCATCAGCCGTTGAAACAACGCGTGGCAAACCAAACAGAGAAAACGGTGGATCGTCTGGATGAATACACATATCAACCCCTGCTTCCTCGGCTACTGGAATTATCTCGCGTAAAAATTCAATTAAGTTTTCTCGAAATTTTTCCGTACCTAGTTGAATAAACTCAGTAATAGCGCTAAGAATACCTTGGCGATCATAAGAGCCCTCTCCGCCCGGTAAACCGGCAATAATATTCTGTTCTAACAGATCTTTTTCAAGATCCGTCATGGCATCGAAACGCAGTTTCGCTTTTGCTAACACTTCCGCTTGATAATCCTTTTCTGCACTTTCACGCTTTAAGTAATAAACATCGTATGCGGCAAAACGACTTCTAACTCTATCCGACCTTTTATATAGTGAATTCTAAAACTATCAATTAAAGGGTAATTTTCGGCTAAATATTCCTGTAATAATTTATCCACATCGTCACGCAATAAACTTTTTACATCTTCAACTTTATATTCATCATGTTCAGGATCAATATGTACCAACACTTCCTGTACATCAGAAAATTTATCAATCAACACATCACGTACCACATCACCAATCATATGCCCTTCTGAAACGGTAATCCGTGAACTCACCACAATATGTGCATCAATTAACGCATCTTCACCCATTTGTCGTGTTCGTAATAAATGAATCCCTTGCACACCTTCAGTGGCTAAAATTTCGCTATTAATATCGGTCACCATTTCTTGAGAAAGCCCAGTATCGACTAATTCTTTAATGCTCTCCCAAACTAAGTTCCAGCCAATTTTAGCGACCATTACAGCCACTAATACCGCCGCCGCTGAATCCGCCCATACATAACCATATAAAGAACCCGCAATACCAACCAGTACAATAACCGATGAAATGGCATCACTGCGATGATGCCAAGCATTAGCCAAAAGTAATTTAGAACGCGTAATGACTGCAACACCTTTGGTATATTGAAATAGCCACTCATTGGATAAAATAGAAATCGCCGCAACACCCAACGCATTTACCTTAGGCATTAATATAATTTCAGGTTGCAAAAAACGCTGATACACATCCCATGCAATTTCAAATGCTACCCATATTAAACCCATACCTAAAATAACCGTGGCAATGGTTTCAAAGCGTTTATGCCCATAGGGATGCTCATGATCAGCTTCCCTTGCACCAAGTTTAATCGCTATTAATACTAATAAGTCACTCGCCAAATCAGATAAAGAATGCACCCCATCTGCAATCAACGCCGCAGACTGCCCTAAAATACCAAACCCAATTTTTATAATGGTTAAAAAAACATTCACCAACGCCCCAACCAGCGTGACTTTATTTTTTAACTGACTTATTTGTTTAGCATCATAGCTCTCAGCCATGTTATTCACCTACCTCTAAGGTAATCACATAATCATTATCACTTTCATTGGTTGCTAAAACAGTATGGCCATTAATACGACACCACGCTGGAATATCCTGCATCACACCGGGATCAGTACAAAATACCTTTAAAATATCACCTTTAGCCAAGGTTTTTACTTTATCTTGGGTGCGAATCACCGGTAAAGGACACAATAATCGGCGTGCATCTAATTCATATTCACTCATACAAACCATTCCTTCGGTAAATCATCTTTCGCCAAGGGTTTAACGGACAAAATCGACTCATTACCCGCTAAATCTCGCACTGCCACCTCTACTTGTTCTGCCTCACGTCCTTGTCCATAACGAGCCACAATGCGTGCCGCTGTATGTAAATCTTCAGCACTGGGATTACCATCAATCAACGCCAACGGCCCTTTATGACTAGAACAATTCATATTAATATAGCTTTTCTTATAACCTTGCATAAAGCGTGCTTCGCCATCTTCCCGCGCCACAATCACTTTAAAATCATTATTCGGACGAATATGTCTGCCTACTTTTAACAACATCACATCATCTAAATCATAATCTTTCGTGCCACGGGCTTTCCATAAATCGACTAATTTAGTGGAATAACTCTCATCGGTTAAAAAACAACACCCGCCCGCAGGTTGTGAATATTCATCAATACCGTATTTTTCAGCGAGTGCCATTTGCGGCTTACGTCCGCGACCACTAAAATCAAATAACTCATCACGATGAATCCAACCTTCACGCTCTGGTAAAGTCATCGGTAAATTTTTACCACATAATGGTCTAACTAAACGGTCATCGGCTCCCGATTCAGCAGAAATAATCGGCATAGTTTCACGGCGTTGTGACATAGGCCGCTGCCCCATCACTTCACCCGTTATAATGAAATCAAAATCATTTTCTTCCATCCATTGCTTGGCTTTCTTGACCATAAACACCTTACAATCCAAACAAGGATTCATATTGGCACCATAGCCATGCTTAGGATTAATTAGCACATCTTTATATTCTTCAATAATATCAATGATATGTAATTTAATGCCAAGTGTTTCAGCCACCCATAATGAATTATTACGTTTCGGCTTTTCTTTATCTTTTTTACGAATCGCATGGGTATGCCCTTCCACACAGAAACCAGTAAAAAAATTAATGCCTTCAACATGAATGCCCTGCTCCATAATGGCTTTGGTTGCCAACATAGAATCTAAACCACCTGAAATTAATGACACTGCCTTGATTTGTTTACTCATACCACCTCTGAAAACATAAAAATTTATAATTATACGCCATGTTCAATTTAATTTTATACGCAAAAATAATGATTAAATACACACCCTAACAGGCGTGTAGTGCTTTTGGTGCATATTATAATGTTCGATCATCAGCTATTTAATCGCTGTTTTTTACTTTTTGTTGCCAGCACTTTAAAGTCAAAAGAAAATTTTTCTTGATTAATCGCAGTGAATTTAAAATCAAACAGCTGAACTAATTTCGCAATTTCATAAAAACCAATACCGCCTCCCACGCTATGGGAATTTTCACCTGAACGCCGTAATTCGCGGTAACGCTTCTTAATACCTGCCATGTCTAATGCTTGGATTTCAAGTAATTTTTGTTCTATTTTCGCTTTATCTTCAACGCTAACAATATTGCTACTTTCCACCCAATAATCTTCATTTTCATCTTTGTTAACAGCTATCAAACCAGCAGGGTGAATCACCTTACAATTTAAATCCTGTGATTTAGAGTAATTAATCATATTTTGCATCATTTCAATCAATATTGTTGATAACCGACCTTTCATGCTTTCATTACCGACGCTATAATCTAAAATATCTAAATTGTGAGCAATTAAGTTCTGAGTCAATGCCCCATTATATTTAAGTATATTGTTTATTTTATTTTCTACAATATAGTCATCAATTTCAAAGGCAATAAGTGTTATATCATCATTACGTTCATTATTTTCAATCATACTTTCATATTCGGACATTTTATACAAAAATATTTCTTGTTGGTCTGCCATTGTTTCAGTATGGTTTTCTTTAATAATATTCCCAAAACGTTTTTTACTAAAAGGAAAGTCTTTCTCACCACCATTCTGATCCAAATAACCATCCGTGGTGCAATAAAATTTCATACCTGGTCTAACATCAATAATAGTTTCTTTATACTCATAATCCATAGCACATTTTTTATACCCCACTGAATAACGATTGCCTTTAATGGTATGAAAACTACCATCAAGATCAATATAAAACAGCGATGTTTCTGCCCCTGAAAATTTTAATACTTGTTGCTCACGGTTATAATAAATAACGCCACCATCCCAGCCTGCATTAGAAATACTATCCTTATTTTCTTGCTTTAATAACACTTTTAATTTTTGATTAAAATAAGCGAGTACCCAAGCAGGACTCACCACCATATCAGGTGCTCCCTTGATTTCTGCTACTACCTGTCGCTCTATCGCTTTCACTAACATGGTTACAAATGCACCGGGAACACCATGCCCCGTACAGTCAATAAACATAAATAAACATTCATTTTCTGCACGTAATTCATCAAACAAATAAATATCACCGCCCACAGTATCCTTAGGCTGCCAAACAATAAAATAATCTTTAAAATATTTTCTAAATAACTGGTGCTCAGGTAAGACTGCCCCTTGTATTAAAGCAGAGTATTCAATGGAATCTCGCGTATGCTGATGGATTTTTTTAATTTCTTGTTGCTGCTCAACTAAGGCTGTATGTGCTTTAAGTCGTTCCGAAATATCACTAAACGCAATCACTGATCCTGCTAGTTCATTATTATGCATAACAGGACGAGCTTTATACTCAACAGGAAAATAACTACCATCTTTACGCCATAAAACTTCATCTTCAATTTTACTAATTTTTCCCTCACTAAACGCGTGATACATAGGGCATTCTTCAACAGGATATTCACTACCATCACTGTGACTATGATGAATAATGGCATGAACCTGCTGACCTAAAATTTCATTTTCTGTATATTGCAACATGTCTAATGCGGCAGGATTAATAAAATTGACCAACCCATCTTTACCGACTCCAAAAATTCCCTCACCTACTGAAGTCAATAATAAACGAGTTTGTTGTTCTGCCTCAATGACTGCCTGTTGATTTTCTGCAACACTCTTTCTTTGTTTTTCAATTGTTTTCTGCATAACAAAAAATTGTTTATTCATTTCACCAATTTCATCCTGATAAAATACCTTCTCCCTTATTCCTTTTTCACCTTTTCTAAATTGTCTAATAGTTTTCGTTAAGTATTCAATCGGTTCATTTAATTTTTTAACTAACATCAAATAAATAATAATATTACCTAAAGCAAATAAAAAACTAGCAACAATTAAATAACGAAAACTAAATCTAATCTCTCCTTCTAGTTGAACAATTTTATATTCATTTTCCATATATAGATTAGTAATCATTTTATCAATGGGCAACATAATGCTAGATTTTGCATCATAATAAGCATTTGAATGTAATAATTCAATTGCCAAGGCTTGATTATGATCCTCCATTGCCTTGAATGCTCTTACTTCTAAGTTTACCAAATCATTAGAATTTTTTTCTGCCTCTATTAACCACTGTAAATTTTTTTCTGAATACGGTAATGCAGCTATTAACTCTTTTAATGCCATCTTTTTAACATCAGGATGCAATAATTGACGCTCTCGCTCGGGTAAATCCCAATAAATAGCTTCATATAAAAAAGGGCGTGGTTTTTCACCATTTCTGATAGCTAAAATATCTATATAATTTTGTTTATATTTAACGTTATTTGTCACGACATAAGTACGAGCATAATGGGTCAAATCATCAGAGCTTTGCCTTAATTTATCTGCCGTTTTAATCAATTCAAATTTATCTACATAAATTTTAGTTAAAGCCATTTCAATACGATTAAAATCAAACAACTGATATATAATAAAAATAATCATTCCCATTTCAAAAGAAATAATTACCACTATAAATTGCCTTAAAGTTGTATTTAACACACTATATTTTATATAATTTTTATATAAAATACACACTGCTAAAAAAAATATAATCGCAATAAAAATAATTTCTTCTATATTTATTAACTCTAAAAAAGAAATTTTAGTAATCTCCCCTAATGCATCACTTCTTTCACCTAATAATATTTCAATAGCATGAATATCATTATCTTTCTCAATCCACTTCTCATAAATATCTATTAACTCTTTATCACTAATTAGCTCAAGTGATTTATTAATAATAGAGACAGCTTCATTTGACCAATCATTACGAATCGCTATATGTAGATTTAACTGCTCATCTATTTGATGAACAATCTTAAGGGATTGATATTTAGTCTTATTGATAAAATATTTAGCCGTTACTTTATTAACAAGAAAACCATCAATAGTATTTGATAACAATTGATCAAACCCTGATGCAGTGCCTTTTAGAAAAAATAATGGTATCGTCGGTTTATTTTTTTTCATTAAACCATGAATAGTATAATGTTCTACCAGTGCTAAAATAGGCGGCCGCACTATTTCATCTTGTTGAATAAACCTATTTAAATCAGTAATGGCTTTATCAGTCTTTCGCATCACCAAAACATAAGGTGTAGAAAATAAGGTTTTTTCTGTATACTGCATATATTGTTGACGTTCTTCTGTCATCCCTACCGCACTATACATATCAGCTTGACGCTCAATTACTTTTTTCGTAGCATCCGCCCATGAATCGGTGCTAATATGCTGAAAATTTAAACGACTAATTTCTTTAATTCGCCTTAAAATATCAGAAATAAATCCTTCATGCTTACCTACATCATTCGTCCATTCAAAAGGTGCCCAATCAGGATTATAAACATAACGTATAGGTATTTTTTTATCTACCCATAATTTCTCATCTGACGTTAAATTTAATCTATTTACCTTATCATTAACTAAATTTTTATTTAAGATAGATTGCAGCACAGCGTCATCTTTATGCTCTGATAACCACGCTTGTTCGGTAACCGTTAATGTAGAAATTTTATCGGCTAATAAACTAGACGAACAAAATAAAGTAAATACTAATAAGATAAGGTTCATAAATTTATTTATTATATTTTAAATATAATATGGCAGGATAATGATTTAACCAAATCAGCTCTATTAATGAATATGTACTGAACGTGCTTTAATGCCATCGGCTCTGGTTAAGGTATAAGCCTCCTGCTTACCTTTAACCCTTTTACCTTCTGCTGTTAATTGAATTACCCGCTTTTCATCTTTAATATAAAATTTGCGCGCATTTTTTTTCTTACGATCCAATAAAGTTAGAATTTGTGTTTTTTCATTCCAATCATACTTACCTTTTTCATAAAATTCTTTATTCGACGCTTGTGCATATTGCGTGACCAATAAATAATTTTTCTTCGCTTTTAACGACAAGGTCATTTTAATGCCTGCACAATGGTCACAAGGTAAGTAACCGTAATATACGCCTCGAAACTGATCCTCTTTCGCCACTGCTTTTAGGTGTTGAGCATGCTCATCACCGCCTTTTAATTTTGTTCTGGCCTCTTGAACCACCTTCATCATATCCTTATCTGAGGCAGCCATAGCAGGCGTTAAACCCACTGTAAAACTCATTACCAATGCAGTCATTATTCTTTTCATAATATCCTTACCCGCTTAAAATGTATAAACGATAAATTTTAACAAAATTCCTTAGGCGACTGACCAAAATATTTAACAAACGCACTACTAAAGTTGCTTGCATGTTGATAACCGACTAAATCAGCCACCACAGCGACTTGATAATGCGTGGTTTGTAATAATTGCATCGCTTTTTGCATGCGAATATCCAATAATAAGCCATAAGGGGTGGTTTCAAAATATTGGTGAAACAATTTTTTTAATTTATTTGAATTAATACCTACCTGTTTAGCTAAACAATCAACCGAAGGCGGGGTTTTAAAATCACGCATTAAAATATCTCGAGCCTCGTTTACAACTTCTATCGCTTGCTTATCTCTATGATCAGCTACGCCACCTGTTTTATAGCAACATAAACCCTGCAATTCATTGCTGAGTATAGACATAGCGTGTGTATGTCTTAATAAGGCTTGTAATGGATTAGCGTCTATAGGTGTTAATAATTGTTGAGCCAGTAATAAACTCTGCGGAGCAATCGGTTGATGACTTAGAATTTGCGTGGTGTCTTTATTTAAAAATAAATCAGCCTGTTCTTCTCCTAAATAACGTTCGAGCCACTTTCTATTTAATAACAACCGTAATTGCCTTAATACTTTATTTGCCTGATATTGACGCTCACCAACACTGGCATTAAAACAACTGATGGTCGCATAACCTTGTTCAAAACATAACTCTAAACCATTTTTTTCCACAAAACGCGACTGCCCTTGAATACCTAAGGTTAGTACAATTTGGGTATCTTGCTGTTGCACATGATTCGTAATCGCTAAATCTTGGCTAGGCTGATAGTGAGTGTCAATATAACGTAAATTATCATCTAATTGAAAACAGTTTGATTTCCCTAAACCTAGATTATCAGGTAATTGCTGCTGTATTAACTGTTTATCAGCTTGAGATTGAATCAACAAATCCGTTTGAGCTATTTGATAATACCCCATTATTCTTCTCCACACTCTAAATAGACTTTTGTTAAAAAAATTTATCGCCATCAAATCACGATTATTGACTAAACAATGTTATATAACCTATTGTTTTAATAAAATTAAACATTTTAGCCTGTCATATCGTTTGAGATAAGAAATAATACGTTTCGCATAAGGATGTGATTGGGAATTATACTTATTTTCAGCTAATATTTAATCAAATATCCGCTTGATTTCAATGATTACGACTCTATGACACGCTATTCACTTAAAAAAACAATTCATCGTTTATATCTTAACAAACCGCTACATTTCTCAGTGCTATTATTAGGCTGTTTAAATGCCCATGCCGAACAAGCTCAGATAGCATTAGATACCATGCAAGTGGTTGCAAAACCTATTATTGAAGAAAATCAATTAGATGCTTATGCCAGCCTCTCTTCTATTGTCACTGAAGACCAACTACGCGATCAAAATGCAGTTGATTTAGCATCCGCCTTACGGCGTACACCAGGGGTACAAATTACCCGTTTTAATCCTGTCGGATCGTTTGGCGGCGGCGAAGGGGGTGGGGTATTTATTCGTGGTATGGGCGCTAGTCGCCCGGGTAGCGAAATTAAGACCTATATCGATGACATTCCCTTTTACATGGGCATTTGGGGACATCCTCTCTTAGATTTATTGCCTATTAATGGCATGGAATCCATTAGTGTTTATAAAAGCCCACAACCTCAAGTGAATGGCAATAACTTTGCTTCCATTAATTTAACCACAAAACGAGGCATCGAAGACGGTATACACGGTAATGCCAGAATATCAGGCGGTATGCTCGGCACCTTTAACGAACAAATTGATGTTACCGGTAAATATGGCGATGTTGACTTCACGCTAGCACAAGGTTCTTCTTTTTCTAATGGACACCGTGCTAATGCTGATGGCACACTCAATAATATTATGGGACGTATTAACTGGCAATTTGATAAACATTGGTCAGTAGGGACACAATTCATCTATGCTAATAATGAAGCCACCGATCCAGGTGATAACCGCGAACCTAAACCGACAATCGCGTCAGGTTATGATACTGAAGCCGGCTTATTTTCAATCAATTTAGCACATGACTATGATACTGTTCGCGGTGATATTAAAATTTATACCACATTAGGCTCAGGCGATTGGTTCGATATAGCACAAGTTAATCCTTGGGATCCCAAAGATACACTCAGTAATTTTCATACGGCTGGCGTGCGTGCCAAAGAAATTTTTTCATTTTGGCAAGGCAGTGAAATTACCTTAGGAATTGATAACGACTGGTTATGGGGCAGTGTACAAGATAATTTTTCGACCGGTGCACCATCAACCGTTTTTACTACGCCTACTTTTAGTATTACCTCACCTTATTTAGCGGTAAGTCAAAGCTTTCAAATTCATGATGATTGGGCGATTACACCATCAGCAGGTGTCCGTTATTACAGTCATAGCCGCTTTGATGATTATGTCGCACCCCACGCAGGTTTATCTATTTCTTCCGATTGGCTAACGGTTTTCACGAATTATTCACGCGGTATTAATTACCCTGGTTTAGAAGCACCTACTTTAGGCAATATCTTACAAGCAGCCGCACCGTCTTTTAATACCACATGGCAAACACTGGCCGCTGAAATTAATGACCATGTTGAAGTAGGTTTCCAAGTTTCACCTTTTGATAGCACCCAAATTGATGTCAGCCTATTTTTAGATATGATACAAAATCGTTATATCTTCGCCTTTCCTCCCCATGTTGATTTTCC
>ENA-OSET01005709-OSET01005709.1-sediment-metagenome-genome-assembly--contig:-NODE-5709-length-10396-cov-2.597829_pt1 | contig 10396 bp, 6 predicted proteins | sample MGYA00237882_ERZ534229 | MGnify/ENA primary metagenome ERZ534229 (study PRJEB26408, sample SAMN06266212) | sediment metagenome | isolation source: Hudson Canyon methane seep mesocosm | place: USA:Hudson...
GAACTGCCTGATGAACTTGTACCTTCATCAGTATCTGCTTCATTATCAATACCACCCAATTTTTGAACTTGCTCTAGCGCATCAGGGAAAATGTCTTTCACTATGTCTAGGAAATCCGAGTTTACAAGTTTCTTTGCCCGACTTATTAAAATCGGCACTGGGCTGGATGGTTCACATTCTTGATAATAGCTAAGTATTAAACCAAAACATCGTTCAACATCATTTCGTGACGTTAACTTCATATTAGTAGAACTGAACGAAGTCGATGTAGCCGTGTTGGAGGATACAGAATCACCACTTTGTTGCTCTGATTCTGCAGTATCAGAACCTTCATCTGTTTGGGTAATAACTTCAAGACGAAGATCCCCATACTTTTTCAAAGAGTTAGAAAGGTTAGTTAATACTTCAATGGTGGCATCAAAGTTAACATCGTATTCATTTCCTGCTTGTTCTATAAATGCTCTGTTGATCTCACTCAAATGCGCAACACATTGATTAACAACAGTGTAGGTCGCAGTGTTTTGTTCGGTATCTGACTCTTTAAATATGCCAATTATCTGCGGGAGCTCTAAGTCACCTTCATTTTTCGGGCCAACAGGGCTAACTGCCTGCTCAATTTTTTGTAGGGTGACATTACCCAATACTTTGGAATTGGCAATTGGTAGCTGACGTATGATGTTAATGACAAAATCTTTGTCACAAAGATGTCCGAGCGCGGAAATTCGTTCTAGGGGATCACCGTCGTCTTCGTCTAGTGCAGGATAAATTTCCTCCCAATGAGTTTGAACCTGTTGAGACAATCCATTTAGACATTGTTCAAATTTGAAGAGCCCTTCAGTATTTAAAACGGATTGAGCAAGCACACTGATCAATTTCAGATCTCGTGTCTTGGCTAAGTATTCAATTGCTTGTTTCTTTACTGTACGCCATTCAGGAGGTTCTGCTGGAATAGTTGATTGGCCATCAAATCGCTCTGGGGTACCTTGAGACTCAAAGAAAAAGTTTTGAAATCCGGAGTCGTCCTCAAGATTAACTCCACACACAGAATCACCCACAATGTCGGAGATGATATCTTGATCGTAATCCATCTAGCACTTTCCTTAGACTGTTATGACTATTACTCATACAAATTTAATACAAATAAAGATGAATGCAAAGTTAAATTTTTTTGACTTAAAATATACGTTCCTTTTTAGGAAATATATAGGTTGGTCAACTATTTATAAAGAAATTATTAATGCTATACATTCTTCAGCTACTTTCAAATTTTGCAAAGCAGTGTAGGATTGTTTAATTTTCATCAATAAATCGCATAATGGTTTGACTATGATATATATTCTAGTTATCCAATTAAAAATTTAACCGTCGTTCGTTAAATTTAGATTAAGTTTTTAAACATGCATTAATCAAAGATAGACGAAATGCAGTTTACAGTATTACATCTGACTCAGAGATACTCTTCACAAACAACGCGTGTCATTAGCGCAAAGAAACCCACAAAATTTGTGGCAACTTACAGGAAATGAAAATGTCAGGATCAAATAGTTTATTAGCTATCTCAACACCTTTAGGTGAAGGCACATTATTGCTACGCAAAGCAGAGATTGTTGAAGAGCTTGGCAGACCTTTTAACATAGAGGTTGAACTTGTAAGTGATGATGAGGAAATTTCTCTAGACGATATTCTTGGTCAAAACGTTACTATTCGATTGGAAACTGAAGATGAAAGCCGTTTCTTTAATGGTATTGTTACTGAATTTTTTCAAAAAGAAAATGTTGCCAGAACGGCCTGTTTCGGTGCAGTAGTGAAGCCATGGTTTTGGCTTTTAACATTGAGTGAAAACTGCAGAATTTTTCAGGAAATGACTTATCCGGATATCATTAAATCTGTATTTGAAGAACTCGGGTTTTCAGACTTCGAAGACAAATTAGCAGCATCCTATTCACCACAAGAATACGTTGTTCAGTACAATGAAAGTGATTTTAATTTTGTGTCCAGAATCATGGAGCAAGAAGGAATTTACTACTATTTCACCCACACCAATGGCAAACACACAATGATATTGGCGGATGACAGTTCAGTGCAGCCAAGCGTTGGTGACATTCCATTTTATGAAAAAGCAGAATCCGCTAACATAATTGATATTGAAGGAATTGTTAAGTGGGAGAACTATAGAAAGGTTCGAACTGGAGGAGTTAGTTTAGGCGACTTTGATTTCACCACACCTTCAAAAAACCTCAGTTCAGTTACTGCCGATCCCAAAACAGGCTCGCTATCTTCTTTGCAAAAATTTAATTACCCAGGAAAATATACTGAACAAGCAAAAGGAAATAGTTACACCAAAATATTGATGGAAAAAGAAAATGTTCATTACGATCAAAAATATTGTGAAGGTAATGCCAGAAATCTTTATGCAGGCAGTCAATTTAAACTAGTCGATCATCATCGTGAAGACCAAAATGACAATTATTTAATAGTGAAGATTTTTTGTATCTTAAAATCTGAGGAATATTTTGCTGAAACGTCTGGTGAGGCTGAAGAGCCTTTCACGTCTACGTTTACCGCTATCCCAGCAAAAGTTGCCTATCGACCGCAATGCCTTGCAGTAAAACCTAAAATTACCGGCCCGCAAACAGCAATAGTGGTTGGTAAAAGTGGTGAAGAAATATGGACTGACAAATACGGACGGATCAAAGTTCTTTTTCATTGGGATAGATATGCCAATGCAGATGAAAAGAGTTCTTGCTGGATAAGAGTCTCGCAAACTTGGGCAGGTAAAAACTGGGGTGCCATACAAATTCCTCGAATAGGACAGGAAGTATTAGTGGACTTTATCCATGGCGATCCAGATAACCCAATAGTGATTGGCAGTGTCTATAATGGTAGCACTATGCCACCTTATGAATTACCTGCAAATGCAACTATGTCTGGTGTTAAGTCCCGTTCTAGTAAAGGTGGAGGTGGCTTTAACGAAATTCGTTTGGAAGATAAAAAGGGCGAAGAACAAATATTTGTTCACGGAGAAAAAAACCAAGATATCAATATTAAAAATGACTGTTTTGAAACCATTGGAAATGACCGTCATTTAATTGTTAAAAACGATCAAATTGAATTAGTCGAAAACAATCGAAGCGAAGAAGTCAAAGCCGATCATGTTGAAAAAATTGGCAAAGATAGGCATCTCGAGGTTGCTGGAAAAGAAGCGAAAAAAGTAGCAAAATCTCTTTCATTAACTGTAACCGGTGATGTATCAGAGGTTTTTAAAGCTAATCACTCGATGCAAGTAACAGATGACAGCTACATTAAGGGCACCAACATATGTATCGAGGCTACTGATAACATCACATTAAAAGTCGGCAAGTCAACGATTGCAATTAGTTCAGCTGGAATTGCGATTGAAACAACCGGCGATATCAAACTAGATGCCAAAACGAATGTCGATGTTAAATCTGGTGCAAACACTAAAGTAAAAGCAGGCGCTATGGGTAACTTTGAAGCCGGTGGAATTGCCACTATCAAAGGTAGCATGGTCAAAATCAATTAGAATCAATAGGCCCAATTGACTATAGATCTATAAGTATATAGTCACCGGACAGCTAAAGTAGAGGATAAACATGGCTATACAAGTAAAGATGGGCGCCAGTTTAATGTGCACTATGGGATTCGCTCCTAGCTCATTAGTGGTGCTACCTCTGAATAGAACTATGGCTGAAGGCCCGCCAGCGGCTAACATTATGGATCACAAACCTTTTGTAAATATTATGCCTTTTGGAATGTGTAAGTCACCTGCAAACCCGGCAGTAGCGGCAGCCACAGCTGCAGCGTTGGGAGTTTTGACTCCAATGCCTTGTACTCCTGTAACACCAGGACCCTGGGCACCTGGCGCACCGACAGTGATGATTGCAAATTTTCCAGCCTTAAACAATTCCAGTAAATGTATGTGTGCTTTTGCGGGGACAATTTCGATTACCAACCCCGGATGCACAAAAGTGATGGTGCCATAAGATTAGCTCTAGATAGTTGTTTAACTCTTTAGGAAAATACAAGTAATTATCAAACAGGTTAAATTTTGCCAACTTATTAGAAAATTTAACATGTGAAAATTAGATTATTTCATGCCCGAAGTGCTTATTACCTAATTGAACTTTTATTGCTATCATCACAAGATAACCGTGATATTTAATGTGGATTTGACGTTATGCTTCAATATAAATTGACAGGAGGGATTAGTTTTTAGCTATGCCATATTTGAAACTAAAAATTGTATCGGGCAGTGAAACTGGTCAAAACGATGACTATAACTTCTCAAATGTAGGGGGGTCTATTGGACGCTCCGAGGATTGTGATTGGACCTTAATAGATAGTGATCGGTTCGTTTCGAAAAAACACTTGGTTATTACATTTAGAAATCAACAGTTCGTATTAACGGATGTCAGTAGCAATGGCGTTATTATTAATAGCGCAGCCGAACCATTGGGCCACGGCAATGAGCATATGCTTCAAGCTACAGATACGCTTGTCATTGGAAAACATGTTGTAAAAGTCGATTACATTAATCTAGATTCTGAAGAGGTTAACCCTTTTCCAATGCAGGAAAATGAAGGCGACTTGTTGGGTTTAGTCATGGACCCGAATGCAGCAACAGCGCCGAAGCAAGAACCGTTTCAAAAGCAACCATCTCCATTCCAAATGCCCCAAACTGCGGAAAATTCAAACCCATTCTCAGCCCCCAAATCGGAAAGTGATCTAGGATTAGGTGATATTTTATCTGAACCATTAAAGTCTGCTTCAGAAAACCAACTTTCACATTTTAATGAGCAATCTAACCCATTTAGTTCAAACTCACCGGTTTCACCTTTTGAAGCTGCTTCTGGAATCGAAGCCATCAATACTAGCAATAAGTCTGATGAAGGCCTAATACCCGATGATTGGGATATGTTCGATACTAGTTCTGCTGGTAGTAATTTTGAAGTAGCAATTGACGTTGCTGTCAAGCCGGTCGCTAAAGAAAAAAAACCTAGTGACATAGCGCAATCTGATATTCATCAGAGCACTCCTGAGTTTTTACCTGAAAACAGTGGGCCAGTTTTTGAAGAAAAACCTTTGGTTAAGGCGACACTTCAAGGAGACAGTCCGCCACTAGACAACGTTTCGCAAAGTGTTAGTGCAGAGTCAATTTCCAATGCTACTAATGATGATTTTTTTAGCACTTTATATGAAAAATTAGGGTTGTCGAAAGAATTTATAGGAACCATCGATAGAGAAACCTTTGCCAATGATGTCGCCACAATATTGTTATCCACAACTCAAGGCTTAATGTCTCTTTTAGCCAGTAGAACCGCCTTTAAGCAAGAATCCCGAATGTCAGCAACTCTTATTCAACCTAAATCAAATAACCCGATAAAATTTTCGATTGATCCCGTTGATACTCTTGAAATGCTCCTAGTTAAGAAAAAAAAGGGGTATAAGTCTGTTGGAGACTCATACGATGAAGCCATGCAAGATATTCAATTACACCAAATGGCGTTTATGTCAGGCTTGCAAGGCACATTAGATGGGGTTCTAGCGCAACTGGCACCTGAGAAAATAGAATCTGAAGTAAATAATAAATCTCAAATGTTTAAAGGATTAAATTCCAATTCACAATGTTGGAAAATTTATAAAGAAAAGCAACCGTTGCTTGCAAAAAGTGTAAAAGAGAATCTTAATGAAGTACTTGGTACTTATTTCTCAGAATCATATCAATCTCATATTGATCGTTACAAATATGAAAAATAAAAAGGAAGAGGTAAAAGCATGTTAAGGCACCTATCAAAAATCGGTATCATATTTTTATGTTTGCAATTTTTAGCTTGTTCAAGTACCACTGAAAACACAGTGGATTTTAGCTACTTCATTACGGCTGCAAAAGATATCAACCCCGACATAGCAGGCCGACCATCGTCTGTTATTGTACGGATATATCAATTAACCAATAAACTCAATTTTGAAAACGCAAGCTACGATGCACTTTTTGAAAGTAATCATAATGCTCTAGGTACAGAATACATCACCTTAGAGGAGTATTTAATTGATCCAGATAGTAAGAAAGAGGTTGAACTACAAATATCTGAAAATGCCAAGTATATTGGCGTTGTCGTAGGTTATCGTAGTACCGACATGGTAACGTGGCGTACTATAAAAGAAGTACCAGAAGGCAGTTTCTGGAAAACCTCTGGCATCGAATTTAAAATTGAAAAATTGTCTGTACGAGTAGTTGAAATTTAAATATTAATATAGAAAATAAATAAAGGATCAGTTTATATGGCATGGGAAAAGAAGGTAATTTGGTCAGAAGGAATGATGCTTCAACCTCATCATTTTCAGCAACAATCCAGATATCATGAATCTCAGTTAAGATATAATAGTTCTTTATGCCGCCCCCATTTTTGGGGATTATCTTCTATTGAAATAGATAAATCACATTTAAAGAATGGAAAATTTTGTATAAATAATGCTGAAGGTATTTTGCCAGACGGCAGTTATTTTAATTTTCCGAGTATTGACAGTTTACCTATGGCTATCGATATCAATGAAGATTTTTTGAATACAACCATCTTTTTAGCTGTGCCAATTAGGCGTAACGGCAATACAGAAACATCCCGTGATAGTGCAATCCATAGCCGTTATTCCATAGCTGAGCATGAAGCGAGAGATATATCGGGTATATCTTCAACACAACAAATAGTTGAAGTGTCTGGACTAAGTTTTAGTTTACGTTCCGACAAAGATGACAACAATGAATTTAGTTGTATTCCAATTGCCTTTATAGATGATGTAAGTAGCAGTAACGCCATTAGCTTAAAACAAAGTTATATAGCTCCCAGCCTAAATATTAAGAGTAATTCATACATTTCTAGCTTTTTGAGCGAACTAACAAAGCTAGTGAAACACCGCATTAGTGCACTTGCCGCACGTGTTTCAGTAGCAGGAAAAGCGAGTACGAATGAAGTCACCGATTTTTTGATGTTACAGACGCTTAATCGACATTCACCACTTTTAATCAATTTAGATCAAGCAGAAAGCCTAGCTCCTTTTGAATTATATGAGAGATTTATTTGTCTCATTGGGGATATGAGCACGTTTATTAAAGCAGATAAGATAACTCCAGAGTTGCCAGTCTATCAACACGGCAATTTGACACTAGTCTTTACTGCTCTAATAGAAGAATTAAGACAACTCTTCAGCGTTGTGCTAGAACAAAATTCGCTCAACATACCATTACAAGAAAAACAATTCGGTATCAGTGTTGGTGTGATTGCAGACAAAACATTATTCTCTTCTGCTTCCTTTATACTTGCGGTTACTTCTGATCTTTCATCCGAAGAGCTTCGAAAATACTTCCAAGCGCAAGTCAAAATTGGTGCTATTGAACAAATCAAAGAATTGGTCAATGTGCAATTACCTGGTATTCAACTTAATGGTTTGGCAGTAGCCCCAAGAGAAATTCCTTATCAACGTAATTATATCTATTATGAATTGATTCAGAATGGAGAATATTGGAATGCTCTAACTGAGTCGGGCGGCATCGCATTACATGTTGGAACCAAGTTTCCAAATTTAAAAATTGAGCTTTGGGCTATCAGGAGCAATTAATAATGCAAGACGAAGATAGGACTATGATTATTCCGAATCCTGGTGGGCGGAGGAAATCAGCTAGCCCCCAGACTTTCCAACCTTCACCACCAGAGTTTTCTCAACCCAGTCAGCAGCAGCCAGCTGCTCAAATTAATTTGAACGCATCAGTACAGTTTGATGGTGAAAATATACTTCTGTCTTCAGCGAGCGAGTTGATAATATTGGCAAGCCATATTCGTTCATTAGAACCCAGCAATAGTATTGAACAGCTGCGCAGAGACATAGAAAACTTAATTACTAAGTTTGATCAACAACTAAGTCAAATCAATTTAAGTAAAGAAGTATGCCTAACTGCACGTTATCTATTATGTTGCTTACTTGATGAGTTAGTGCTGTCAACCCCTTGGGGGTCGGAAAGTGCGTGGAGCAATCAAACTTTATTAAGCAAATATCACAATGAAACTTCTGGTGGAGAGAAGTTTTTTCTAATCGTAAATAAACTACTAGAACAGCCACAGCGTAATATTGATCTAATTGAGTTAAGTTTCGTCTGTTTATCCTCAGGGTTTTGTGGGAAGTACCGCCTTTCAAAACAAGGGGAATCCGAATTACTGGAAATAAGCCAAAGATTGTATACGCCGATTGAACAAATTCGCCCTATTAGCCGTGATTTATCTCCTACTTGGCAAGGAGTGGGTGATACAAAAAAAGGTTTTGTAAAAGGGTTTCCACTTCCAGTATTTTTCTTAATTCTTGGGTTTATTTTGATCGCTGTATATATTGCGTTTTTATCAAGTTTAAAAGCCAAAGCTGAACCATTATACCAAAAAGTTGAGTCTATTGGCTGGGAACAGCCAGTCAACCAATCACAAAATATACAGCCGAGCCTAATAGACATAAATAAAGTCGCCAATTCATTGAAGCAAGTATTGAGGGTATATATCGACAACAAAATCGTATCTATAGATGAAAGAAACGATCAAATTTTTATTCGATTTATTAGTACCAGTCTTTTTAGAACTGGCAGTAGTGCTATTAATGAAGATTCGCTGCCCGATGTAAATATTTTGGTTAACGCAGTTAAAAAGTATGCGGATCGTGTACTGGTTGTTGGACATACCGACTCTACAGGTAAACCAGATTCAAATTGGGTTATATCTCGTAAAAGAGCAGAAGCAATTGCTAAATGGTTAACAACGAGTAATCAACAATTGCCCAATACCATGACTAGAGGGGTCGCTGATACACAACCATTAGTAAGTGATGATAGCGATTACAATCGAAGCATTAACCGCCGTGTGGAACTGACCCTGATTTTGAAGGATGAACTTTTATAATGGATAAAATAAAAACAATAGTTTCTAGTAGATGGTTTATGCCCATCGTCTTTTTTCTACTTTTTTCATTGTTTATTTTGTTTGCGGGGCCTTACTTTGCTTTTGCAGAATACTACCCGTTAGCGCCTTTAAGCAGTCGAATTATTGTTATTCTTGTGGTGTTATTTATCTACTTAATAGTGCAATTTTTTAAATATCACCAACAAATGAAAAAACAGCAAAATTTAGTTAAAGACATCACCGAAGAAGATGGACTTAACGATGTTATTAACTCTGAATCGGCTGAGTTAAAAAATAAGTTTGATGAAGCCTTCAAATTATTGAAAAACAAAAAAGGGGGACAAAACTCTCTCACTGATATTCCTTGGTACATGATAATTGGTTCACCTGGTAGTGGAAAAACTACGTTACTGTCTAATTCTGGTTTACAGTTTCCATTATTTAATGAACTTGGAAATCAAGCAGTACAAGGAGTAGGAGGAACAAAAAACTGTGATTGGTGGATTACACAAGAAGCAGTATTGTTGGATACAGCAGGCCGCTATAGCTCACAAGATAGTCATCAAAAGGCCGATCAGACCGGATGGAATAATTTTCTAGGCCTAATTAAAAAATATCGTCGTAAACCTATTAGTGGTTTGTTAGTAAGTTTTAGTATGTCTGATCTGATGACTATGAATGAATATGAAATGAGTCAACATATCATGCAAATGAAACAGCGAATTGCAGAAGTTAATGACTTTTTTAAAACCAGATTCCCTGTTTACGTCATTATTACCAAATCTGATATGCTCGCTGGGTTTAGTCAATTTTATGAGACTTTTTCACACAAAGAGAGAGAACAGGCGTTTGGTATTACATTCTCAAAAGAGGATAGTATTCAAGGTGAAATATTAACGCATTTTTCTGAAGAATTTAGACAATTAACCCAGTCTGTCACCAGACGTCAATGGCAGCGAATTTCATTAGAAAGGGATCCCAACCGAAAGTCACTCATTTACAGTTTTAGCGACCAATTTTCTTCTTTAAAACCAACATTAGACAATATAATAGGCAATTTAGCCAAGCTTGAAGACAGTTTGACAACAGGCATTATAAGGGGAGTTTATTTTACCAGTGGAACTCAGAGCGGAGCTCCTTTTGATCGTATTATGGCTAAAGTTTCTTCAGCCTTTGGGTTAAAAAGTAAAGCCAAAGCTTTATGGAATAACGATCAGCGTAGCTATTTTATTAAAGAGCTACTACAACAAGTTATTTTCCCTGAATCTGATCAATTTGGCGTACTTGTTGGCCATGATAAACGAAAAAGTAGGATTAAACGTATCACAATGGTCACCACTGGTATCTTGACATTATTGGTTGCCATAGGATTTTTCGTCAGTTTTGGGAACAATTCACGCTATATTGAATCAAGTGAAACATCAGTAAATAAATGGAGCAAA
>ENA-OSET01005710-OSET01005710.1-sediment-metagenome-genome-assembly--contig:-NODE-5710-length-10394-cov-2.913347_pt1 | contig 10394 bp, 6 predicted proteins | sample MGYA00237882_ERZ534229 | MGnify/ENA primary metagenome ERZ534229 (study PRJEB26408, sample SAMN06266212) | sediment metagenome | isolation source: Hudson Canyon methane seep mesocosm | place: USA:Hudson...
TAAGGCAAATAACTGAATAAAAAAGGAGGCGATTAATACCTGCATCAGAATTTTTTTGTATTTGATGATCGCCGGTACAAACCAGCTAATATCAAACTTGCCGTTCATGCCCGGTAATAAAGACCGCCGGGTGATTAGTAATAAATTGCCGGTCCAGCGCTGTAAAAATATTTCTTCTGTTAATAGCTCAGGCTTACCTACACAAGGGTCTTGGATCAGTACCTTGCCCTCACCGGCTTTTGCCAGCACAAAGAAGTTGCCTTCGCAGTCTTCCGCTATTGCTGGCAGGGCCATTTTCTCTAGTTGATCAACCTTGGCCTTTACAGACTTAGCTTTTAATTTTAAGTGCCGTGCAGCACGCGTTAAGGCGTTTGTATCCAGGTTTTTATCATCGGCGCCAAACTGGTGTTGGATTTGTGCTGGGTCCGCAGCCACTTGATGAAAGCGCGCGATCATCACTAAACAGGCTAAACCAGAGTCTAGCGCTTTTTCTGGTGATGGCTTTTTATCGGTATTTTCAGCAGTAGACTTCTCTGCTGATTGATTAACAGCGGTGCTATTACCACTAGCGCTGGCTGACGGATTGGTACTAGGATTTTGTGTGGGTATTTCTGACAAAACTACATCCCTGTTGTTAACAATTAACGTTGATATATCTTTTAGCTATTAATCCGCATTATACAGGCAGGTTAACCATTACGATAGTTGTACCAACAACCATTTTTGAAATTAAATTCCATAAGAAAAACCACTACTACCCACCTCACAAGAAAGTATATATCACTTATTTTTCAATATCTTAACTAGAATTTTCTAGTAAAAATAATACCAGCCACTCTAAAAGCACTTTTAGTCTTAATTAAAAAAACAGCTAAATCCTCATAGCATATAAACTTATAAGCAGGAATGATCAATATAAATTCAAGCCACACATATGCAAATAAATGCATAATAGAAATTTTATTATTTCTTTTAATTATTAATATAAACGAAATTGATAGTACCCTCAGTGGATTTAACATTAAACCCCCTGCTGATTATCAGAACATTTTTTGTAAGTTTTTGTTAACGACATCTCATACTAGCTTCAATAACTATCAGTTCATGCTGCGTAAAATGTAGGCGTCAAGCGAAGTAAACCTATCACCTGATCACCGTTACTTAGAAAAGAGGATAAACAGCTTCAGGTAAAGGCAGCTCACCTACATAAGTAGTCAACTGAAAATTGGCACAGCCGTAATTTTACAAACATGACAGCATCTAGCGGAGGCGTGCTTGGCTGGATACTTACCAAGCAACTCGTGGCTACGCACTTTAATAAGCCTATATAAGTCCTAGGCTTGCCACTTCTTTGAGAATTAGGATTAATTCCTAACATTGAAGTATATTTAAAATAATTAAATATCTAGTAAATAAAATCAGATGCAAAAAGAAGTCACTTTATCGCTATTGGCTGGCTCTATAGGTTCAAAAACTTAAAACAAAAGTTACATTTTTCTTATTTTCTAAATGCAGGTTTATCGAGTAAGTGGATAAACAAGATATTAAAAACATTAATTCAAACTTTATTCTGCTTTTCTGTATTCCGTCAATACACTGATTATCTAGTGCACTTTTAATGTAACTTAATAGGTCATTATTAGTTGCTATTATCTCAACTGAATTTGATAGTGCTTTACAGGTAATAGTTTGATCAATAACTAGCTGACCATTATTCTGATGAAGACATACATAAAAAATAGAGTGAACTATGGGCATCATCAAATTAGGATAGTTTCTTTCAGTCTTGTGGATGAAATTTAAATATGTATTCTGAGGTAGCAATGAGAAATGCGTTAATACTTTTTTTTCTAATTGTGTCGAGCTAATATTATTGACTGTCATCAAATTTGATGGGTTATTAACTATCTTAAATTTTTGACTTTGAAGAAGTGCAGCATTGAAAGCTTGATGAATATCAGCAAGATCATCAATTAAATCATCTATTTCAAATAAATCAGTATCTACATAAGTTTCTGACAATCCCCCTATAACGTTTAGAGAATTGAACAGCTCGTGAAAATACGAAGAAAAAAAATTATGATCTACCGTTAAAGTTTTAACCTCCAATGGTTTCTCCTTGTTAATATTATAAGCATTGAGAAATCAGTGTACTGAAAAGAAGATTATTGTGAAAGTTAGAATTGTTCTGGCTAAAAATCAAATGGGTTGAAGTTGATCCTCATATAATTTTAATATTTCATCTATCCTATCCCGGGACCAAGGCTTAAATAATACGGCATTAACGACACATTGAAATTCATTATATTGTGATATTTTTTCTATAATATCTTCATTTGCCGAAGTTAGAACTCTAAAAGACCTGGGGTGTGTTTTATGTATTTGCTTTAACAATTCATACCCTTGTATGACTGGCATATAATGATCTGTGATGACAAGGTCTGGAGTAATACGGCCTAGGTCAATCAAATCTAAAGCTTCTTGGGGTGACTGGAATGCATGCAGAAACCACTTGTTACGAGAGGTAAATGCTCGCTTCATAACACGAATGTTATGGGTTTCATCATCGATAAAAACAACAATTTTGACGTCGGGCATTTTAAATATCCTTTTGTGCCACTAAGGCTTTTCTAACTAATATTGTAATACTAGATAAAGTTGTTTCTTTATTGAATGCATCTGCATTAAAACGTACATTGAACCGGTCTTCAATTAAGGTGGATAACTCCACTAACGAAAGGCTGTCAAGCCCTTGCTCAGAAAGGTGTTGCTGAGCATTATAGCTCTCAACATTTGGTAGCTCTATTGTTGAATTAGTAATTTCAAATAGGATATCAAATATCTTTGCTAGCTGTTCTTTCTCTGAAGTTAAGCCCATAATTTCTTCAACAATTCCCTCTAACTCTGATGATGAGAGTTTATCTTCATGTGAGTCATTCTGCTTAATATAGTTTGCAAGTAAGAATTGTTGTGCTTTAGGTAGTACTGGATACATATCAACATTAAAGTCAAAATAGCTAATCATGATTTCAGGGTGCTTTAACGCGCGCTCTAATAAAAGCATGAAATCATGGCTAGGTATTTTAGGAAATACTTTAACACTGAGGGGACTCATTGATTCGACCATCTGGGTCCCTTCAATGGGTGGAAAATAAATTAATTTAACGCAAAGACCTTGTGTACTTCTTTCATTAGAGAATGCCTCGAGCGAACCATTCGCAGCTGCATATGCAGTTTGCTCAGGTGAACCTAGCAAGGCTGTTATAGAGCTAGCTAATACGAACTCTTGTAGTTGTGGGGAGTCAAATACTGTTTCAAGGTTCTTAGCACCTTGATACTTAGTTTCATAAAGCGAGTTAAAGTCAGCTACCTCCGTACACTCTACTGAAGCGCTAATGAGTGCGCCCGCGAAATGATATATTCGAACGATATCCCTACCCTGCTTATCAAGAACCTCTTTGATTTTATATAGCTCATCTAGCTTAGTGACATCACCTTGGAAGTATTGGATTTTCCGGCCATCTATTTTATCTCTTGTTTGGCCGTTAATTGATGCGAGGCTTCTACGACCAAATAAAACGTAGTTAAAACCTGACGTATGGCCTTCTATTAAAAATCTAGCAAAATCCCCTCCTCCCCCTGACACCAAAATAGTAGGCTGCTCAACTGGAATTGGCCATTGAATAATATTCTTCCCGATATAATTCGACTTTTCTATTGAATCAAATGCATCTAGGGTTTGTGCGACACTCCAATTTCTTACAGGTACAAAATTAAGTGCACCACTTGTAAAGAGCTTGGGAAGATACTCACCTAGTGCTTTAGTATTTTCGTCGAGATACTCTTCTAGATTAAAGGGTATGTAATTAAAGCTACGTTTACCCTCAAGTACTTTTTTACGGTTCTTAGCCGCATCAAGCGTATAGTCAATTACTGTTGCGCCATCTTTTAAACAATTTAGCGTTAAATCAAGTAGTGATGAATGTAATGTGTAAAAAACACCGTCTAATTTCACATCTGCAAAATAAGTATGTTTTTGTCTTGAGTCTGCTATGTACGAAATACCTAAGTCCCGCAAATAATTTTGTTTTGTTGATCCATGAGTTGTTGCATATATATTTGCACCATTTGATATCAAATAATGACATACCGTTAAACCTAATCCGCCAGAGGCATTATGTACCAATATATTTTTTCCAGCGAGAGCATCTAAATATAGCGTTGCAGGAATGATGGTACTTAAAAAAACAAGGGGAAATCCAGATAGGTTAATATGCTCTAACTTTTTAGGTACTAGTACCGCTTGGTTGCTGGGCACTTTGACAACACTAGCAAGTGCATGTTGAGAAATACCAATAACATAATCACCTGGAGAGTAATGCCCCTCAGAATCGCTGACTATTTGCCCAAAGAAGTCTGTCCCTATCCCTTTTCTTTTGGGTGTGTAAATATTTTCAAGCACTAAAAAATCTCGAAAATTTATCCCCGATGATAGCACTCGTATTGTTAAAGCATTATCTGCCGTATTGGTAAATTTCTCTAGATAAAGGTTCGACCGAGAGTTATCGAAATTTAAACGTGATTCAAAAAATGGAAATAAGGACGAGTGAGTTTTTTCTTTTTTAAGCGATAAGGTATAGCGTGTTTTTTGATTGTATATAACGATCGGTTCATCGTTTTCTAGCGTGTTAGAAAATGCTAGAAGTTCACCCAGCGCTATACGAATCCAATCTTTAATATTCCTCTCTGAAATATCTACATATTTGATATTTAATGCCGGAAACTCAAGCGCGAGGCTTAGGACATGTGCTTTTAACATGCCATAAAATGACTTAGTCTTACTGTGGTATTGGTTAAGACTAACAATTTCTAAAGTTACTATTGACTGTTTCTTTAAAGATGCGATAGCTATTACTAGCTCATTCAAAAACGTAAAATCAACGTATTGATTTTGGCCTCCTGAAATCACATAACACAAAGACGAGGGACGCACCCCTATTTTTGAGTCTAACAGTAGCCTTAAAAGCGCTGGGATATCTTGCTTTATCGTGAATGTAAAACCGGAATTTTCAGTCAGTAACTCAGGCCTACCAAGAATGAGTATAGTATTAATATTTGACGGTATATTGGCTTGAAGTTTATTTTGAATATTTTTTTCTTCAAACTTAGGTGAAAAAATAGCAGGATAACTAACAGGATTAATATTAAATTTTAAGGCCTGTACGGATGTCATTGAAGAAGTGCATATTCCAGAAGCACTATAAAACAAAAAGTTGAAAAATATTTCATTTGATTTTGTTTGTAATGGTTCCACTCTTATATAGCTTGGTAATACATTACTATAAAGAACAAATTTCTTTACCGTTGAGGGTAAATACACAGAACTGCTGCAAACAAGTTCAGATGCATAGTCTTTAAAGCATATGCAGCTAACTTGAAAGGCTGAATCAATCACGGAATTAAGGGTTTCTGCTTTAATAGAGGCGACAACATCATTACCTTGATAACAGAAAATATTTTTAGATTTTTTTAAGCTCTCGCCTGGCGAAACCCCAAGCTTTTTTAAGTTTTCATATAATTCACTTGTCGTGTAATTCAGTTCCTTCAAATCATTTAATATGAGTTCTTCAGGAATTAATGTAGTGTTAGAAGTAGTCGCGGAAAATACTAAGTTATTTTTATTTTCTGTCGTTCGATAGATATCGATGGAATCATCTTCGAGACAGATCTTGTATTCTAATTGCGTTGTGTATTGAATTAAGGGTTCATGGATGCGTAGGTTTTCAAAACTAAGAGGGTACTGTGCATTATCATTCCCCGATAGTATCTTTGTCATATAGAAAGAAAAAGGAACTATGGCCCGGCTAGAAATACGATGATCATTAAGCTCTTGGATATCTATAGCGTTAATAATGATTGGTTTAAGTATATCTGTTTTATCATTAATTCCTTTCAACTTAGAATCATCAAACCAGTAATCTGATTCCAGAAGCGCTAATGGAACATCAGAAAATGTTAATATTGGTTCAAGAAAATTGATTGAACCGCCACCTAGAAATAACTCTGTTATTAAACCTGAATAGTTATTTTGAAACTCTCTCAATGTAAAACTTGTACTACTATCTCGACCAGGAACCTCAAGAGCGTCAATAGTAATTAAATTACATTCACAGGTGAAAGTCGGCACTTTTTCGGAGTGATATATTGAATGGTCGTTAAACGCTACTAAGTCCTGTTGAAAGGTTTCAAATATTGAAGAAATAAAGTCAGACTTTAATAATTGACTAAATAGCCTATCAAATCTAAATACTCCGTTTAACACGAAGGAATCTGATGTTTGAGGGCTATCAATATAGCTATTTGTTATTCGAACACCCAAACTAGCTAAACGTGAAAAAAAACCAATAAAGACTAAGTGTATTTTAATAATTCTTGTCTGTTCTAGACTCAGAAGATCATAATTTTTATGACGAACAAGTGCTTTATAACCATCGTTTAAATACTGGTATTTCGTTGGCAACAGGTTGAATAAGGCATCAAGGTCAACATTCTCAGTTGAATTAATGTACAGATAATTTGGTTTAAATGGTACAGAGGAGACGGCCACACAGTTTTTTAACATTCTACCATTCGTCAACTCAACTACAGCACGATACTGAAAATAAGACGATCTTAAATTAATGCGGTGTATATAGTCACTATTAATATTTTGAAGTTGGAGATTTGAAATTTGGTGACTAAGGTGCTTTTTACTATAACCCGATAAATATACTGGCCCAGTGTAAAGTGCTTCATTCTGAGTTTTAATTTCAGGATTATTTGATATGACACATGAGAAGTTGGTACCACTAAATCCATAGCCAGAGATAGATGCATATATCTTTTTTCCTGTGATAGATATGGAAGTATCAGCGAAATGTAAATTCGTAAATGCATTACTTACCCGCTCATGCGGCTTGATTGGGAAAGTCGGGATTATTTTTCGTCGAAGGATTTCAGCCGTATAGATAAGACCAACAAGCGAAGCAGTAGTTTCCGTGTGACCGAAGATAGATTTTGATGTACCAATATATGAATTTGAATTACCATCAAAAACACTATTAAAAGAAGCGATTTCAGCTGTATCACCAACGGAGGTACCCGTCCCATGAGCCTCAGCGTAACTAATATCGCCCGGAGTTAAACTGGCCAATCTAATGGCTGAAGATAGACATTTCGCTTGAGACTCAATGTTTGGTGAGGTTAACTCGGGAGTTAAACCATCTTGATTAATACTTGTAGATTCAATAATACAATAGATTTGGTTTTTATCTGCTTGAGCAACTTCAAGTGGTTTAATAACTAACGCCACTAATGCTTCTGATCGCACATACCCATCAGCAGCTTTAGAAAAAGGTTTACAACTCATAGAAGGTGACAACATTCTAGCTGCCATAAAAGCACCGGTGGCCACAGGAGACAGTATCAAGTTACTTGCTGCTACTAAGGCAATATCACAGTCGCCATTCACAATCCCTTGAATAGCGGAATGAAGTGCCACGCCTGAAGAGGAGCAAGCAGTGTCATATGCAACTGAAGGGCCTGTTAAATTAAAAATCCTAGAGATCCTACCTGTTGCTGTGGCATGTGTATTTCCAATAGCAAAATAAGGATTATTAGTAAATGGCACATGATAATAGCGTAACAAGTCAGAGTAGTCGCTACCGCAAATCCCCATGTATACGCCACAATTCAAAGCATCCCGATTAAAAGTGGGATAGCCAGCATTTTCGAGTGCAATAGCCGAATGCTTCAGAAGTAATCGATGTTGTGGGTCTGTTGATCGCGCTTCTAGCGAGGTGAAATTAAAATAATCGGCATCGAAACTAGCGATAGAATCTATTGCCCCAAAGGTTTCGAAGTATTTCTTATCCTTTTCCTTAATAGAAAAATCGTTAATTGCATAACGAGGGGAATTTTTTGTGACGCATGATTGCGAAGAGAGCATTGCATCCCATAAAGTGTCTAAATCATTCACATCTTTAGGCAATTGGAATGAGGGATAACAAACTGCAATCTTCATATCTATAATTCTTTCAAATAAGGGGTCAAACCAATTTTGTTGGCATCGACGGTAAACGCTTGGACATCATCTTGATAATATTTTTTATTGATCGACTCTAGGTATGATTGAATAAAACACCCACCGAAATACTCAGGACCAAAATTAGGAAATGAAGGGTATACACGAACACCAGGAACGCGCGTATACGTTTCAAAACAATGTACGCCTTTTTGTTTAATACCAATTATATTTTGAGGCTGAAGATGAGGGAATGTATTTGAAAGCAACACCATGTTGGGAGTAAGGTAGTTTTTTATCGAATCAAACCCGACTTGCCCATCTGTGGACATTAAAAGTATCAATCCTGACTGAGCAATCCCTTTAAATTTATTTACAAGGACATTAACAGGCTGGGATGTTTCTTGAGGTATCTCTCTAATATCAAAAACATTAACCTGGTAACCTTGGGCGGTAAGAAATTTTGCCAGTGACAGACCTGAATATCCAGCGCCTATTATGGCAATGGGGCGCTCAAGTATTCGGTACTCTGGATACTTTTTAACGGCCTGCATCATGCAGCCAGCCATCATGTAAATTAGCCCTGCATGAGAGGTGACGATATCATTACTGTTTACAGAAAGTTTCGTGATATTTTGAGATGTATAAACAGAAGGAATAACAGAACCCATTGCGTAGCGAGACGAGCTATACCCTAAAATATCTTGAATAATTTGATGGATGTAATTTCGGTTACCCGTTAATTGTTGGTTTGACGCGCCATTTAAAAGCATGATGCCCTTAAATCCACGGCCCTTTATGAAGGCAAGTGGAAAAGTTGATGTAAAGTACTTATTGCTTCGAGAGTATTTTGCAGCGACAGTATTCGGAAGATACTGAAAATAATTAGAATATGACCCTATATTGATCACAAAAACAACATCCCACTTTAATTTTTTTAGCAACGGAACAAAGAAGCGGCTTATAATGTGCGCGGCGAGATTAAGGTTCTTTCTGAGGCTTTTCATCAAACTGAATAACATCTAACAATTTTAAATAATGGTAAATAAGAATAAGAGGTTTTTATGAAGTATATAGGGAAATATGCGGTCTTGTTGAGTTTAATTTCAGTGTGCAGCTCACAAGTACTGGCTGGTTGGGAAAAGGAAAAAGAAGAAAAAGATATGTCTGCAGAGTGCCAAATTCATAAAAGTGGCTATAAGTATTGTAAAATACTGGCGGTGACTGATTACTCTATGGCGGAATTGGTCGGGATAAATACTGATCCAGATAACCTATTTGCTTGGATGGATACCGTAAAATCATCTGAACAGGTAGAGCATAAAAGTGATATAGATTACGTAAATTGTATGAAATACACGATACCCTACCCCTTCAATGACAGAGAATCTTGTACGAGGTCAAAAATCACCTTAAATGAAGAAAAAACTGAGGTTAAAATTGAATTTAAGTCCGTTAAATTATTTGTTGACAATTTTGACCTTGATAATATGGAGTATATTTTTGGCTATTGGAAGTTTACCAGCCTTGAAAATGGCCGAAATCAGATTGAATACGCTACCATTGTTTTACCCGGCGGAAACTTAGTACCTATTTTGTATAATACTAAAGCCTTAGACGTCCCTTGGGATACCGTTAATAACATGTTTAAAGTTTTAAAAACGGGCAAATATAAAGATATTGAAATTTCGTTTTTAAATAACAATAAAATGTAATCATGCTTGGCAAACAGGTACATCAATCAATCAAAAGACGCACAATAATAGTGATGAGCCTTTTGTTGATTACAATTGTAGCTATCGTGTTCGCCGTTACCTTGAAAAAAAATGATCCTAGTTCTTTAAGTTATTATAAAGAGTCTTCTAGTACTTCTTATAGCGTTAATGAATTACTATCTCAGAAGACTATCGACTGGACACAAATTGATTCAGATAAGTTAAATTTCGGGCAAACGAAAGATATTATTTGGTTGAAGCTTGATGGCTCATTTTTTATCAATGGCCTTAATGTTATCGATATACCTTTTCGGCAATTAGATAATGTTGAAGCATATACGGTAGCTAAAGAAACTGGGGAGGTTTTGGATAAGCAAATATCAGGAGATCGACTTGAGTACGCACAAAAAAGTTTTGGTACTGAGCGTATAATATTCTCAATTACTAAGACTACTCTCCCAATAGAGGTTTTAATCAAATCTCAAACAACTGGCGTTAATCATATACCCTTAAGAATCTATGACTTTAACGAGTTCGTTGAAAGCCATGATTTCATTGGCTTACTCATCGCATTTTTCATAGGCTTTTCACTTTTGGCTGTGATCATGGATTTAATT
>ENA-OSET01005713-OSET01005713.1-sediment-metagenome-genome-assembly--contig:-NODE-5713-length-10390-cov-4.304567_pt1 | contig 10390 bp, 10 predicted proteins | sample MGYA00237882_ERZ534229 | MGnify/ENA primary metagenome ERZ534229 (study PRJEB26408, sample SAMN06266212) | sediment metagenome | isolation source: Hudson Canyon methane seep mesocosm | place...
GTCTGGTGCAAATCGCTTTGTTTTATTTTGGACTCAACCTGTTCATCCAGCCCGAAACCATGGAGCAGGTCATTGCACAGATGATGGCCATGTACGCCACGGTACTTACCATTTTGCCGTTGATGCTTTTTGCCAAATACCGCGCCCGGCGGTACAAGCTTGCACGTACTCGGTGGAAGGGCATTCGTTTTGGCGCCGATAAGGCCGCCTGGGGTTATGTTTGGCGGGCAATCCTTTATTGGTTTCTAACGTTCGTGAGCGTGGGCATTCTGCTGCCGCTAACGTCGTTTAGGCTAGAGAAATACCTAGCTGACCGTACGTGGTATGGTGACGCTAAATTTGAGCAAAACGGCCGCTGGACCAGTCTGTATCCGGCGATGAAACATCTTGTTATTGGGTTCCTGATTCTGATTGTGGGGGGCTTTGCCGCTGCTGCGACCCAGGCTGCCGCGTTGGTGATTGTGACCACATTGGTTGGTTACATCTGGCTCATGGTTGGAATGGTGTCGTATCGGGTGCATGCATTCCGATATTTGACGAATAACAAGACGCTGGGCGGCCAGATCACATTCACCGCCTACGAATCCGGCACCTTCTATGTCGGATAGGTGCATCATCAGGCGAGGCGATAAGCTATAAAAATTTCCCCCTCTGTCACTTTCTTGTGTGATCAATGCGGTAATCTTGAAGGAACTCTTACCGACTTCAATTTCATCTCCAATTTGAGCGTTAAGTAACACGAGCAAACGAGATTCTAACCATACCGTACCTGGTGGCGGCCCGGTTTCGGCATCGCTACCGGCTGAAAATGCATTTTGACTAATGGTGACCCGGCCTTTCAAGGGGTAACCACGGTCTACCGCTTTAATCGCGGCTAAGGTCGATTCATCACCAACAGAGACCACGCTCGGAAATTCGAGTGTCGTGGTTGTACGGAGGTCCAATGACTGTGCTTTTTCATAGAAAGCTGGAGGAATAGTTTGATTGGACCGAACGCGTAAATCGGCACCCAGTAGTTCTGTTGATTTGTGTAGCATGCCGGAGTCTAGGCGATTGCTAAACACGCTGATGATGGTCGCAGCGGTGACGGCCAGCAACAAGGCCGCGATGATAACGTTTATTCGTCCGGCTCGTATTTCACGCCAAAGAAGAACACCGCTCAAATTAATTAACCTAGTGGATGTAAGGCCCGATGTGTTGGAGCTTGAGAGTCTCGCTTGATCAATATGTGTAGAAGCAGAATTAGGCATGTGACATTGCTGCCTGAGATGTGTTTGATTTGTCTATATTGCTATCTAGCTCCATGATCGTCCCTTGATCTATTCTCAAGGTTCGTTGGCAGCGCTTCGCAAGATGTTCATCATGGGTGACGACGATTAAGGTTGTTTGGTGGTTTTTATTCAGATCAAACAATAATTCTATGATCTGTTGCCCTGTTTCTTGGTCCAAATTGCCAGTAGGCTCGTCTGCAAACAAAATGCTTGGTTGGTTTGCGAATGCTCTCGCAATGGCAACACGTTGTTGCTCACCGCCAGATAGTTGTCGAGGGTAGTGTTTTAGACGGTGTCCGAGGCCTACTTTTTCAAGCCACTCTTTCGCGAGCCTCTGACATGTAGCAAAGTCATGTTGTCCGGTCATTTCAATTGGCAGGCTAACATTCTCAAGCGTGTTCAAACCAAGCAATAGTTGAAAGTTTTGAAAAACAAATCCTACGCCTTTTGCGCGTATGGCTGCTCTCTGATCTTCATTGAGTTTATGTAGGCCTTGAGACTGTAGCCATACTTCACCTGAGGAACATTCGTCCAGGCCGGCCATAATGCCTAACAGTGTTGATTTTCCACTTCCCGAAGCGCCGACAATGGCGGTTGTTTCTCCATACTTGATCTCGAGATTCATGTCTTGCAGTATAGTGAGGGTTTGTTCTCCGGTAAGTACGGTCTTACTGACATCCACTAACGATAAAAGGGAGTTCTCTTGAATTTTTTGGCTCATATGTCTTTACGTCTTAAAAGTGTTGTATTGGTTTTGTTCATATTCTTATTGCCCAGCTTAACGTATGCATCACCTTCAGAGAAAGCCGATTTGGTACAACACACAATCTTGATAATGGGAGATAGCATTAGCGCAGGGTATGGCATTGATACAACCAAAGGCTGGGTAGCGCTGTTGGAGAAAAAGCTTAAAGAAAATGTTTTGGGTGACTTTCGAATAGCGAATTCCAGCATTAGTGGTGAGACATCAACAGGGGGAAATGCGAGACTCGACGCCCAATTGAAAAAACATAGTCCAAATTTGGTCATTATTGAGTTGGGTGCAAATGATGGGCTAAGGGGCACGCCTATTAATCATATGACTGGCAATTTAGAGTCAATGATATTGAAGTCAACGGAGTCAGGGGCAGATGTGATGCTGCTGGGAATGAGAATACCGCCTAACTATGGTGAACGGTATACAGAACAATTCGCTTCTGCTTACGTTCAGTTGGCAAAAAAACATGAGTTGCTGTTGGTGCCATTCTTACTTGATGGCGTGGCAGGACTTGACGGTATGATGCAGACAGATGGTATTCATCCTACTGAGCTGGGACAGCCTGTGATGGAAAGCTTAGTTTGGGAGAAAATGAAAATGTGGTTGGATCGTCACTAGTACGAACGAGTAATTTTGAGACAAAAAAAAGCCCCGATGAATATTTATCGAGGCGCTTAAGGAGAATATTGGTTGTTCATATTAAGAATGTTTTCCTTTAATTCCTTTGTTTGAAACGAAAGAAAACAAGGTTACTAAGGCCATAGTTGAGACAACTACTGTGGTTAAAGGTAGTGAAATCATATCTTTTTCCTCTTTTCATTACTTTAATGTAGTGATTATACCTAATCTAGGTCGCCTGTTTCCAATTCTAGATCGATATGGTCTATTCCAATTTCGCTATCAATCCATTCTAGTATTACTTTTAATAGTTTCATTTTTGTCACCTATTTATTTGGTTTTCGAGTATTGAGTACCCGTAGATACATTTATTTATCCTAACTCTATATTTTAGTTAATCTAAAACCTCTTTAAATTAGGAGGGTTTAGCTTGGTTCCTTTTTGGAACTTGTATTCATTGTAGGGTTTCAATTTGGAACCTGTCAAGCTATAATTTGGAACAATCTAAAAACTCATTGTTCCAAATACTGGATAATGGATTCATTCAAATAACAAGAAGAGGTGACATATGCGCTGGAAAGAAATTGATGGTGAGGTGTGTTCGATCGCTAAGGCGCTCGCAATTTTCGGTGATAAATGGACTTTATTGATAGTGAGGGATGCTTTCAGCCGCATACGTCGATTCTCTGAATTTCAGAAATCGTTGGGTATTACTAAGCATCGTTTGTCTGATCGTCTCAACAGACTTGTCGAAGTTGGTATTTTGGTTAAAGACCTGTACGACGAGAAAAGGGGGCGATACGAATATCGCTTGACCCAAAAAGGATTGGACTTATACCCGATTCTCATGACAGTGGTTCAATGGGGAGACAAGTGGACTGCGGATGAGGATGGTTGTCCGGTTGAATTCAAACACACGACGTGCGGACATGTTGTTTCGCCCAAATATGTGTGTAATCAGTGTGACCAAGAAATAGACGCTAAGTCGATTGAGCCGATTGTTGGGCCCGGGATCGTAAACAAGAGATTGCGTGGAGAGTTATCAGAATAGCGATCACGGCTAGTGCGTTAGTAAGGCTGGCTCTTGTTTTTGTATGACATTTCTAATGGTTAGCTTATGAGTCGAAGTCGTCATTTTGTGTAGAAATCGAGAGAGATTCTTTACATCGATGGGAATGGTTAACCAACCTGCTAGCACGTGTAGGTGCTTATTTGCTATGGATTGAGGTAGGGCGTGTGGATAGTTCAAGCTGACGCCTAAACAAATTGCATCTTGCTGCAACGAAGATTCTTCTAAAAAAGAGAGTATATCTACATCGGCAATGTGGCCTTTCCCATCTGGTTCCAGATTGATAATAATGAAATCAAAACGCCAGTTGTTGATAAAGTTAAATGCATCTAATTTCGTGGAGGCCATCAGTACAGTACTTTCATTTACTTCTAGCTCATCAGTTATTCTGTGAAAAACATCTATGCCGTAGGTGCCTATTATGAGTACTTGCTTCTTGTCCTTCATGGTCGTGTCCCTGACTATCCTCGATAGTACTAAAATAGTACCGAGTCTCCGACATTGCCAGTATGCTGCGTGAAATTAATCACCGGAAACTCGATTGAGGAACAAGAAAAACCGATCAGTTTATGGATTCATTACGTATGAATCTTTCTTGGCGTACGCAAAGTCGTTAAGTATTCGATTGAAGCGGGCATCATTTCTGACGGGTTTGCTAATCATCGTTTGACAAAATATTTGCTGTACTTTTGTACTGCTGGTTTTTGAATATAGCTGCAGTGCATACTTGGAAAAGTCACGAACCATAAAATCGAAAATTTGATCGACAAGATCATCGTCTATGTTATTTTTGTCCCAGCTCTCAAGAATTAGCTGCCCGTATGCGACAAGCGTGAATAGTTCGCCAACAATAAGCAAAAAATCGATATCTTTTATTTGGGTCTTATTAGGGCGAGCGACCATTAGCATTTTTCTAAATATAGAAATTTGCTTCTTAAATACTTGAACATTGTCTAAAGATTTACACTTTTTGTAGGCCTTCCGATAGTCATGAAACTTCGTTTTTCCCAAACCCTTTGTTGCGCCTTGGTTGAATAGAAAGTCGTCATTGCAAGCATCTCTACGAACAGGTATATCGTCAAATTTACCGGGCTTAAAGAAGTAATTTGCCATGAATTTAACGATCAAAGCCATATTTACATGAACGGTGCCTTCAAGCTTCGGCAGTGCTCGAATATCAATCACCGCATTTTCAAAATACATGTCTTTTTCGAAGCCTTTTGCGGCCATGACATCCCAAAGCATATTTACGACTTCTTCGCCCTGAGTAGTCACTTTCATTTTTACCATTGGATTAAATAAAAGGTAGCGTCGATCATCTTCACTGGCGCTTCTCATGTAGTCTCGCGCTCGATGGGCAAATAAACGCATAGCCGTAAGGCGGGTATAGGAGTCGACGAAAAGTTGTTTGATATGTACGAAATCAGTTACGTAGTGGTCAAATAAACGACGTTTTGATGCGTGGTCTATCGCTTCATGGTAAGCGTGCGTACAAATACCTATCGAAGCGAAGCCCAAGTTGAACTTCATTACGTTAATGGTATTTAACGCGTCATCCCATGCTTTCTGGCCTTGCTCGCTAATGTCATCTGCAGTGATAGGGTAATCATTGAGACGATAGTTGGCGACGTAATCTTGGTTATTAATGACATTCTTAATGCATTCGTAGCTGTCATGTTGTGAATCGACTGCGAAGAACACGTAGTCATCACTGCCTTCGACTTTGCCGAATGTTGAAACTAGCGCGGCTTTATTGCCATTACCAATGTAGTATTTTTCACCGTTAGCGACATAGCCGCCTTTGCCGTCTGAGCTTAGTTTCATTTCGGATGAATAAATGTCGGCACCATGTTCTTTTTCGGATAGACCAAATGCAAAAATTTCACCTTGCTCAAGCAATGCGACGGTTTTTTTCTTCAGCTCCTCGTTGCTGCCGAGAAATATCGGACCTAGTCCAAGCGCACTTACTTGAAAACAGTACCAGTAAGTTAAGCCGTAAAAACCTAATATTTCGGCAAAATCTGTAATGCGAGACGTGTCCCAGCGGGCATTTTTAGCGTAGTTTTTGGGCGTTAGCAGTGTGGCGAATATTTTTTCTTTCTTGTTGAATTCTAAGAACTCCGTATACCAGCGGCGGCTTTCATAGTCAGCCTTCGTCTTCGCTAAACCGAGACCTTCAAAAAAGTCGATGGTCTTTAGCATTATTTGCTTGGTTTCTTCATCTGGGTAGGATTGAGCAAATTGTTTCGGGTTTAGCAGGTGCATGTAGGTATTCCTTAAATCGGTAAATCAGAAAGCTTAAATTTGTCTCTAAAATGAGACAGCAGATCATAGCCAAATCGGGCAGTGTTGCTATAGGCGAATTATCTTTTATTTAGGCAGATAAGCTCGAAATTACAACATAAAAGCTCAGGTAATTATTTGTCGATAAAATCCGAGAAGAAAACACCCAATCATCAAATATAGAATATGTCTTTTATAATGCAGAGTTTCATAATGCTCGTATGAATATCGTACAAATAGTCTATACTTGTTCTTCAGAAAAAAGATGCCTCATAATTAAGCGCAAGCAGGGATATGATTATGCAGACCACGGTATATTTGCTTGATGACGAGCCAGATTTACTCGAACTCTTGAGCAGTGTTGTCGGTGACTTGGGTTTTCGGTCGCGTTGCTTCGAAAAAGCTAGTCACTTCTTTAATCACCATACTGAATTTACCCAAGATTCAATATTAGTACTCGACCTGAATATGCCTGAAATGGATGGCATTGAAGTGATGAGAAAGCTTGCGAACATGGTTAATTCTCCCAAAGTCATATTAATGAGCGGTGAAGATTCTAGCGTCTTACGATCAGCAGAAAAGCTTGGGTTCGCGCACGAGTTAGATATTCTCGGTTCGATCGGGAAACCAATAAATATAAGCCAACTTCAATCGATTCTGACCTCAAATACCAACGCTGTTACACGAGTAGGCAATGCAAACCCTTCGATATTAGACGACGATCTTAATATTCATGAACTAAGAGAGGCTATTTTCGCAGGCGAAATGGTATTGCACTATCAGCCACAATTTCACCTAGAGACGGGACAAATGGTGGGTGTTGAGGCACTAGTTAGATGGAATCACCCTGTCAAAGGGATGATCCCCCCATTGAGATTTATTTCAAAAGCTGAGAGAAGCGGTGTTATTCGTCATTTGACTCGTTGGGTGGTAGAGCAAGCGCTTGCCCAGCAAAAAGTTTGGAAGCAAAATAATCTGGACATAGGGGTTTCTGTAAACATTTCAGCAGTAGATATTACAAGTTTGACATTGCCGGAGCAGTTGGTTGACCTGGCAGTTGACTCTTCTAAATTTACCCTCGAAATGACAGAAAGTACGTTGATGGGGCAACTGGTCACTTCGTTAGATGTTTTAACTCGATTTCGCCTCAAGGGTCTTGAGTTGTCAATAGATGATTTCGGCACAGGCTATTCTTCATTTTCTCAACTGCACCGAGCGCCCTTTACAGAAATCAAAATTGATAAGAGTTTTGTTTCGAATATGCATAAAGATGAAGATGCAAAAACTATCGTTAAGACTTGCATTCTATTAGGACACGAGCTTGAAATGAAAGTGGTCGCTGAGGGAGTTGAATCAGAAGAGCAGTTTGCTCTTCTGAAAGATTATGGGTGTGATATCGGGCAGGGGTTCTTGTTTAGTAAACCTGTCACATCAGACATGATTGAGGCGATCTATCACAAGGTTTATTAAATGGTTGCTGGTGATTTTTCTAAACCATCGACGATAAAACTCAACTACAATAATAAAGTATAAGCGCGTACTAATTTACATTAGAAAGTGGGCTAACACTTAAATTAATTAGGGAACGGAGTTTGCAGGGATGTTCGAAGCGGCTATTTTGAGTTAAAAGGTCGTGTACATTCATAAAACCTTTCGATGTAAGAAATATTATGGCTCTGAATTTATTTAAGCTCGTCCGCGAAGAGCAACAGAAATACTCACTACTCTTTATTTGTCTATTTATTATTTTTACGACGTATTGTTCACAGTCTTATGCTCAGCCCTCTGAATATCGAGCTCTTGATAGTACATGGTCGTACCATCTTGGTGACCTCCCACGAGATAGCACAAATGGACAGTGGCAGCCAGAAAGTGGTGTCTGGAGTGAAACTGCATCTCCCGATTCTTTTCCTAAAAGAACTGACGAGCACATTGTATGGCTCAAAACGAATTTGCCTAAAGGTTCTTGGCGAGACCCATACTTATTCATTAGTAGCATAGATTTATCTGTTCAAGTTTTTATAGGCCAGCAACAGATCTATCGATTTGGTGACATTGACGAAGATGGCAATGGACAATTCGCGGGTTGGCCTTGGCATGCAATCGAGCTTCCAAGGTCATATGATCAGGACTTTGTATACTTTAGAGTCTATTCAGACTACCCCTTTATTGGCTTGGCTGGTGACATCTTAATTGGTGAACGCTTTGAACTTTTAGATCGTGTGTATCGTGAAGGAGCCACGGGATTGTCCTTTGTGTTGGTGATACTGCTGATAGGTGCCATTAGTATGATAATGGGCTTAATAAAGCATGATAGAAAGGCCGCAATATCGACAGGTGTACTATCTTTTAACTTATCTCTCATGATGTTTTCAGAGAACGAATTGAGCCAAGTTCTATTTTATGAGCCTTTAATGTGGCGTTATATTGCCGCATTTAGCTATTTTCTTATACCTGCTTTATTAGCAATTCTTATCTCGGCATGGTTGAAAAATAACACGCTAGCTGTGGCAAATGGTGTTCGGAACATATCTTTTTTGTTTACTTTTTCTGTTGCTGGTTTATCGCTACTAACAGACTTTAGTTTTATCAATGCTTACCCTTATTTTGATGTGCTATTTATTGTTTTGGTTTCTGGGCTAGTGATTGCTTATTTGAGAGACTTTATTCGCTTGGGTGTTCCGGGAATGTTAATGGCCACCGGAATTATAGGGCTATTTGGTTCTCTGGTGCTGGACATGTTGAGTGCTCACGGTTTTATTACTTGGATTGGACACACGGGACAATGGGGTTTGATTCTGTTTACATTAGCGTCATTTCTTATCTACCTGGTACAAGATTGGTCTCAGCAAATTGATTTAGCTGAATTGACGCATAAGCTTGAAACCAAAGTGCTCAAGAGGACCGAACAATTGCAGGCGAGTCAAGAAAAGCTCGAACGTCTTGCGACAGAAGATTATTTGACCAAGCTATTAAATAGGCGTTCATTTACAGAATTGGCCAAGCAAGAGATTACCTTAGCAAAGCGTTCTGATAAGCCGCTCTCGTTGGTCTTGTTTGATTTGGATTTATTCAAGCGAGTGAATGACCAATATGGTCATAAGGTTGGAGATCTTGTTTTAACGTCGATATCAAAGGTTGTTAGAAATACCTGTCGTGAAGGGGAGTTAATTTGTCGTTTTGGTGGTGAAGAATTTGTCGTTTTATTGCCGGGTACTAACGCTACATTTGCTCGTTCGTTAGTCGAACGGTTAAGAGTAGCAATAAGTGAAATGGAAGTAGCTAACGGAGATGACACGATCAAAGTGACAGCAAGCTTTGGCTTGATTACCTTGCCAGAGCATACCTTACCAACACAAGATCCTCAGCAGATACTCGAAAGGCTGTTGGCCGAGGCGGATAAAATCATGTATGAAGCTAAAGAGGCGGGTCGTGATGAAGTCAGGTATTTTGCTTTAGGTGAGGCGGCAAGTAACGAGTAAGCTCTAGCCTTCGATCATGTTTTTGATTTGCTCTCGATAGGGGGGATTTGTAAGTAATTTGGCAAATTCATCGCCTGTTACTGGTTTGCTGAATAGATAACCTTGTATTACTTGTATCCCATTTTTATGTAAGAAGCGAAACTGCTCGACATCATCTACGCCTTCAGCCACCATCCGTAAATTCAGGCTCTTACCCATGGCAATGATCGCGCTGACCAAACTAGAGCTATTTTTACTCTTGTTATAATCAACAACAAAACTGCGATCAATTTTTAATTCATCTAGTGGAAATTGGCTTAGATAACTAAGAGAAGAATAGCCTGTGCCGAAGTCATCAACTGAAAGCGTACAACCTAGTTTTTTAAGTTCGTGTAGCGCTTGAATAGACGATTTGGCATTACTCATAATCACGCCTTCAGTTAGTTCGAGCTCGAGTAAATGAGGCTCTAATTTTGTTTCTATCAGTACCTGTTTTACGAGCTCGATAAATGCGCCATTGAATTGCAAGCTTGAAACATTGACGGCCACTTTCGATAGTTTAAGGCCTTGGTCTATAAACGACTTGCATTGACGGCATGCTTCAATCAAGGTCCAAGACCCTAGCTTAACGATCAATCCCATTTCTTCAGCAAGCGGGATAAATCTATCAGGGGGTACCAAACCTAACTCTGGATGATTCCAGCGTATTAATGCTTCTGCTCCGCTAATCTCGCCTGTTTCTACATTCACCTGTGGCTGATAATGCAGAACCATCTCTTGATTCTCGACCGCTCGTCGCAAATCTGCTTCTAATTTTAGCCTTCCGACACCGGTTCCTTTCATTGCGCTGGAGTAAAAGCAATAGTTGTTCTTTCCCGTCGACTTTGCGTGATACATCGCTGTATCTGCTCTCTTGAGAAGATCTTCTACC